>OBYP01001508.1_pt1 | contig 10368 bp, 8 predicted proteins | sample 1501461 | NCBI WGS metagenome assembly OBYP01 (sample SAMEA2580201, study PRJEB22360) | human gut metagenome | biome: human gut; feature: human-associated habitat; material: faeces | place: Denmark | collected 2008/2010 | reverse complement strand
GGTGTAAATTGGACGCAGCCGCCCCTAGTGGCCTGTCTGACGAAGCACCGGTTAAGTCGCCTGCGATGCCAACCGATGCTGAGGAGTTCCGGCCACGTTGGCTGAATCCTGACATTACGGAACAGTTAGAAACACCCCGTTTTTGAGACTGGAGCATAAAATCCCCCTGCATCCCTCCGCTGCCCGGGCCGCACACACCGGTCCGGAAGACGGCGGCAGGCTCCGGGCGTACAGCGGCCGGTACACGGCAAAACTGCGGCGGATGCCTTTATCCCTGGAAGGGCAGGTGGAAAGGGGAGAACGGGAAATTGATGGTATAGTGGGAATCAATTGAAGAGATAGAATTGGAGGGATAGATTCTGGGGTGTAAATTGCTTGACGAGTGTTGGGGTGGGAAGGTATACTGGTAGCTGTTCGTCGGGGTGGGATTTATTTTGTGTGGAATGGTGTTTTTTCGAGGGGGATTGTGTTGGGGCGGCGGGGAATGTTGGTTTTTGTGATGGCTGGATATGAGCAGCGGAGTATGTTTTTTTGGAGGAAATGGAAATGGTTTCGGTGATTTTGTTGTTTGTGTTGGGGCTTGTTTTGATTTGCTTCGGCGGGGACAAGCTGGTGGATGCTTCGGTGGCTTTGGCCAGGAAGATTGGGATCCCGCAGATTGTTGTCGGGGCTACGATTGTGAGTATTGGGACGACGCTGCCGGAGATTCTGGTGTCTACGACGGCGGCTTTTGACGGGTCGGCGGCGATTAGCGCGGGGAATGCGTTTGGGTCGATTATCTGTAATACGGCGTTGATCGCGGGGCTAACGCAGCTGCTGCGTCCGGTGAAGAAGGTTGAGTTTGGTTCGCTGGCGTGGCGGAGTCTGTTTTTCTTTGCTACGATTCTGGCGCTGACGGCTTATGGGTGGTTTACAGGGCATTTTGACAGAATGGCCGGGATTGTGCTTCTTGTGCTGTTTGGTGTTTATGCCTGGCTGAACATGGTGCGTTCCAAATCCGAGGAGGAGGAAACGGCGGAGACGGAGGAGAGCCTGGAGGAGCTGAAGAAGATTTCCCTTCCCAGGAATCTTATGCTTCTGGCTTTCTGTGCGGTGCTGTTGTTCTGGGGAGCTAATCTTCTGGTGGATAACGGGATTATTATTGCGGGATATCTGGGAGTGCCGGAGCGCGTGATTGCGGTGACGGCCATTGCGCTGGGGACTTCCCTTCCGGAGCTGGTGACTTCCATCATGTCGGTGGTTAAAGGCTGTGAAAATGTGGGGCTGGGTAATATTATAGGGGCCAATATTCTGAATCTGCTTCTGGTAATCGGGATTCCGGCTACGGTTACGGGGATTGAGCTGGAGGCGCAGACGGTGCGTGTGGACGCGCCGCTGGGGGCGCTTGTGATGGCGGTCCTTATTGTTCCTATTTTATTCCGGAAAAAAGCTTCCCGTATACAGGGGGCCGCTCTGCTGGCTGTTTACGGGCTGTATTGCGCATTCAACTTTTTCTGAGAGTAGCACTTGTAATAGGGAAATGAATCTGCTATAATTTTAACGAACTATGGAAAAAGGCTATAAAATCAAGAATTTTAAAAGGAGATGTCAAAATGAGAGGAAACATTGTAGTTGGACAGTCCGGCGGACCGACAGCCGTAATCAACTCTTCCGTTGCAGGCGTATATGCCGCAGCTAAAAAGCTTGGAGTAAAGAAAATCTATGGTATGGTTCATGGTATTCAGGGATTTTTACAGGACAACCTGATTGACCTTGGCGAATATCTGGATGACGAGACAGGTATTGAATTACTGAAGAGAACTCCTTCTGCATTTTTAGGCTCCTGCCGTTTCAAAATGCCTAAGATTGAAGGACATGAAGAAGTATACGAGAAGGTATTTGAGATCATGGAGAAGCATGATATTGAGTGTCTGTTCTATGCAGGCGGAAATGACTCCATGGATACCGTAAAGATGCTGTCCGATTATGCGGCTGCTCATAACAAGCCTCAGCGTTTCATGGGCGTTCCCAAGACAATCGACAATGACCTGCCGGTAACCGACCACTGCCCCGGATACGGTTCCGCAGCAAAATATATTGCAACCAGCATGAAGGAAATCATCCGCGACAACGAGTCCTTCGGTGTGGAGAAGCCCACCGTCTGCATCGTTGAGATCATGGGACGCCATGCAGGATGGCTGACCGCAGCAGCAGCATTAAGCCGCGGTGATGACTGCTCCGGACCGGATGCAATCTACCTTCCTGAAGTAACCTTTGATATGGACAAGTTCATGGAAAAGGTAAAATATCTGTCCGAAACCAAGTCTTCCGTTGTTATTGCCGTATCTGAAGGCATCGCTCTGGCTGACGGACGTTTCGTATGCGAGCTGGGCAATGCTTCCGATTTCGTGGATGCTTTCGGACACAAGCAGCTTTCCGGCTGTGCGGCTACTCTGGCTAACAAGGTAGCGGCTGAGACAGGGCTGAAGACCCGTGCGGTAGAATTCTCCACACTGCAGCGTGCAGCTACCCATCTTGCTTCCCTGACAGATATCAACGAAGCATTCCAGGTAGGACATGACGCTGTTATGGCAGCTGAAGAAGGCAAGACCGGCATGATGATCACTCTGGACAGAAACGGAGACGATCCTTATCAGTGCGGTACCAGCGCTTACGATATCCATGCAATCGCCAACGTGGAAAGACCTGTTCCGGCTGAATGGATTACCGAAGACGGCTGTGACGTAAATGATGGCTATGTAAAATATGCAAGACCGCTCATCATGGGCGAATTGCAGCCGCTGTATGTAAACGGCGTGCCGCGTCATCTTGTAAGAAAATAAAGAACAGCCGGCCCGCGTAAAGCGGCCGTCTGATAAAGGGACAGTTCCGCCGGGGCTGTCCCTTTTTATCAGATAAGGAAGGAAAAAATACGGTTTAATAGTATTTTTAGATCAAGGACACAGTTTGGACACAATTTAGGTCTAAAGTAGTAGATAGTGAGTAAGACACCAGCTATGCTGACCTGATATTAGCCAGAATGGCGGGCGCTTTACAAATACGGCGGAAGCCCGGCGGACAGAAGAACCCCGGACTCCGGAGAAAAATCAGGAGGCAGCAGAAATGAACGATCAAAAAGAAATTGAAAAAATCAAAAAGCTTACAGAAAAGAAGAAAACAGCGCCTATTATTAAAATGATGGGGAAAGCAGACAGTGATGTGCTGGTAGTTGCACTTGATGCGCTGGGGAAAATAGGGGATGAAGATTCCTTTAATATGATAACCCATTATCTTGAGCATGAGGATGCCAAAGTAAGGGTTGCAGCCTGCAAGGCAGCGTTAGTTATTGATACGGAATATATGAAAACAAGAGTAAGACATCAGCTGATGGTGGAAACCGATCCGGAAGCCAAGAAGCAGATGCAGGAAGCTATGAATTCTTCAAAGGAAACAAGAGTATAAGCTTCTTTTTTATACATACTTTTCAGATAAAGCAGACAGCCGCGGGAGAGTCAGAGTCCCGGCAGGCTGTCTTTTTTTATGCAAATCAGGCAATTGTAAGCTATATCTTCCGAACCACTTTTTTTATCGCGATTATTGACAATTGCAGGGGGATGGAGTATTATTTGTCTGTAGAAAACGTTTTCCGTACGAGGGGAACGCAGAAGGAGGAATGATATGGCTTCCATCAGGGATGTGGCGCGTAAGGCAGGAGTGGCTATTTCCACGGTTTCCAAGGTGCTTAACCACTATCCCAATGTGAGTGAAGAGACCAGGATCAAAGTCAATGAGGCGATACGGGAGTTGAAATTTACGCCCAATACCATTGCCTCCGCGCTGTCTTCCAAACAGGCCGGACGAGTGGCGCTGCTTGTCAATCTGAACACGCAGACCCAGGCAATCGATGAAATTGATATGCAGTACCTTTCCGGAGCCATTAACAAGGCCCAGGAAAAAGGGCTGGATGTCATCACCGTATTTTTTTCCATGATAAAGGACTGGAGTGTGGCGGAAATCGAGAATTATCTCAGAGCGCAGGCCATTGAAGGAATTATTATCTACGGAATGAGCAGAGAGGATAAGGTTCTGCATAAACTGATAGAAGTGCAGCAGTTTAAGATTGTGGCAGTGGATGCGCCCTTTGTTAATCAGAGCACATCGTCGGTTGCGATTGATCATGAAAAGGCACAGTACGATGTGGCGAGAAAAACGCTGCATGAGAACCAGGGAAACCGGATTCTCTATATCGCGGGAAAGAAAAACGGATTCGTCACAACGCAGCGGTTGGAAGGCATGAAGCGGCTGGCTGCGCAGGAAGGGCTTTCCCTGTTTGTCAGGCAAGGCGATTTCAGTGAGAAAAAGGCAAGGCAGCTGACCTTTCAGTACGCCAGGAACCGGGATATCATCGTGTGCGCCTCGGATCTGATGGCAATCGGAGCCATGCGGGCGCTGCAGGAAATGGATATTTTCAGGCCGGTGTGCGGCTTTGACGGCATCACTCTTATGGGATATGCAGGAAAGCAGATGAATACGGTAAAGCAGGATTTTTATCGGGTATCCTCTGAAGCAATGGAGGAAATGGGCAGGCTTCTGGAGGGCGGAGAAGGCAGGGCTGTTGTGCTTGACTTTTCAATAGTAAGAATGCAGTATTTGGATATTATATGTTGATAACATGGGTTCCAATCATAACCCGGGCAAAGAACCGGACAGGACAGGAGGAAAAACAAGTGGCATTAATGGAAACGATTCAGAGAGAGATTCTGGAAGAGCGGCTGGAGCAGGAAATGAGCGCTCTGGCAAAGGAAATGTATGGAAAGACGATTGAAGAGACAACGGATAAGGAGCTGTATTATGTGCTTCTGAACCTGACAAAGGGGATGATGCATGCAACGATTCCCACGGACGGAAAGAAGAAGGTTTATTATATCTCCGCGGAATTCCTGATTGGGAAGCTGCTCTCCAACAACCTGATCAACCTGGGAGTTTATGAGAAGGTGGAGAATATTCTGAAGGAAAAGGGCAGGGAGCTGTCCAGGATTGAAGAAGCTGAGCCGGAACCCTCCCTGGGAAACGGCGGCCTTGGAAGGCTGGCGGCCTGCTTCTTAGATTCCATAGCAACGCTGGGGCTTCCTGGAGAAGGAATTGGGCTGAACTATCATTTCGGCCTGTTTAAGCAGGTTTTCAGGGATAGGCTGCAGACGGCGGAAAAGGATGAATGGCTGGAAAAACAGTCCTGGCTGACCAAAACGGACACCAGCTTTGACGTTTATTTCGGAAAACAGAAGGTGACCTCCAGACTTTACGATATCGATGTGATCGGCTATGACAGCGGCGTAAACAAGCTTCGTCTGTTTGATTTGGAAACCGTAGACGAGGATCTGGTAAAGAAGGGCATCCAGTTTGACAAGGAAGATGTGGAGAAAAACCTGACACTGTTTTTATATCCGGATGATTCCGACGAGGCCGGTAACCTGCTTCGTATTTATCAGCAGTATTTCATGGTAAGCAATGCTGCCCAGCTGATTTTAAAGGAAATGAGGGAGAAGCATTATGACCTGCGCAAGCTGAACGAGCATGCGGTTATCCAGATCAACGACACCCATCCTTCCATGATCATACCGGAGCTGATCCGCATCCTGGTGGAGGATAAGGCATTCACCATGGATGAAGCCATTGAGGTGGTGAGCAAAACCTGCGCTTACACCAACCATACCATCCTTGCGGAAGCGCTGGAAAAATGGCCCTATGCTTACCTGCAGAAGGTGGTTCCCCAGCTCATCCCCATCATTGACGAGCTGGATAAGCGGGTGAAGGCAAAATATAAGGATCCCAAGGTACAGATCATTGATAAGGATAAGAGAGTCCATATGGCCCATATGGATATCCACTATGGCTTCTCTGTGAACGGCGTTGCGGCGATTCATACGCAGATCCTGGAAGATACCGAGCTGCATCATTTTTATGAGATTTATCCTGAGAAGTTCAATAACAAGACAAACGGCATCACCTTCCGCAGATGGCTGCTTTCCTGCAACAGGGAACTGGCTGCCCTTATAGAGGAAACAATCGGCAGCGGCTTCAAGAAGGATGCGGATGAGCTGGAGAAGCTTCTGGAATATGGCAGCGATGCGGATTTCCTGAACCGCATGGAAGCCATTAAAATGGAGAAAAAGCAGGCGCTGGCGGCTTTTATTAAAGAAAAGGAAGGCGTGGACATCGATCCTGATTCCGTCTTTGACATTCAGGCCAAGAGGCTTCATGAATACAAACGCCAGCAGATGAATGCGCTTTATATTATCCATAAATATCTGGAAATTAAAAAAGGCAAAAAGCCTTCCACACCGGTAACTTATATTTTCGGAGCCAAAGCGGCGCCTGCTTACATCATTGCCCAGGATATCATTCATCTTCTCCTGGTGCTTCAGGATATTGTAAACAACGATCCGGAGGCCAGCAAATATATGAAGATCGTAATGGTGGAAAATTACAATGTAAGCTATGCGGAGAAGCTGATTCCCGCCTGCGACATTTCCGAACAGATTTCCCTGGCATCCAAGGAAGCTTCAGGAACAGGCAACATGAAATTTATGTTAAACGGAGCCGTGACACTGGGAACCGCGGACGGAGCCAATGTGGAAATCCATGATCTGGTGGGTGATGATAATATCTATATTTTCGGCAGGGATTCCGAAACCGTGATCGACCATTACGAAAAAGCGGATTATGTGTCAAAGGATTATTATGAGAAGAGCCCCGTTATCAAAGAGGCGGTGGATTTCATCATCGGAAAGCAGGCGATGAAGTCCGGCCATAAGGAGAATCTGGAGCGCCTTTACAAGGAGCTTCTGAATAAAGACTGGTTCATGACCCTGCTTGATCTGGAGGATTATATCGCAGTGAAGGATAAGATGCTGGAGGATTACAGGGACAGGGAAAAGTGGAAAAAGATGATGCTGGTGAACATCGCAAAAGCAGGCTTTTTCTCATCCGACAGAACCATCAGGGAATACAACAGGGACATCTGGAAGCTTAACTGAGAAGGGGTAGTTTGATGCGGTATCGCAGGCGGGCCGGCGATATGCAGGAGGTAGAGATATGAGAAGAAGTGGTATTTTAATGCCTGTTTCCAGCCTTCCTTCGGAATACGGAATCGGTGCATTTTCAAAAGAGGCTTATGAGTTTGTTGATTTTCTGGAACAGGCGGGGCAGAAGCTGTGGCAGATACTCCCGCTGGGACCGACTGGCTACGGGGACTCCCCGTACCAGTCTTTTTCCACCTTTGCCGGCAATCCTTATTTCATTGATTTGGAAAGCCTGGTGAAAGAAGGCTGGATTACCCGTTCGGAATGTGATAGAATGGATTTTGGAGAGGATGAATGTTATATCGATTATGAAAAGATGTATCATTCCCGCTTCAAACTGCTGAAGAAAGCCTTTGACAGAAGCGGAATCGAAGAGAATGCGGACTATCAGGCATTCGTAAAGGAAAATGAATTCTGGCTGGAGGACTACGCGCTTTACATGGCTATCAAGGATTCTCTGGACGGCGCAAGCTTCCTTACCTGGGACGAGGATATCAAGCTTCGCAGGAAGGAAGCCATGGAGGAATACCGCGGCAGGCTTTCCGAAGAAATTGCATTTTACAAGTTCCAGCAGTTCCTTTTTGCAAAGCAGTGGTTTGCACTGAAGGACTATGCCAACAAAAAAGGAATACAGATCGTGGGGGATATCCCCATTTATGTGGCCCTTGACGGAGCGGATACCTGGGCAAATCCGGAGCTGTTCCAGTTAGATGAGGACTGCACACCCCTGGCGGTGGCAGGCTGCCCGCCGGATGCTTTTTCGGCGACCGGACAGCTTTGGGGCAATCCCTTATACCGCTGGGAATACCATAAAGAAACGGGCTATGAGTGGTGGATGAAGCGCATTGCTTACTGCTATAAGCTGTATGATATTCTGCGCATCGACCATTTCCGCGGCTTTGAATCTTATTATTCAATTCCTTACGGAGATCTCACTGCAGAGTTCGGCCATTGGGAAAAGGGACCCGATTATGACTTCTTTAAGACCCTGAAGGAGAAGCTGGGCAAAAAAGAGGTGATTGCGGAGGATCTGGGCTATCTGACCCCTGCGGTCCTGAAAATGGTAAAAAAGACAGGCTACCCGGGCATGAAGGTGCTGCAGTTTGCCTTTGACCCGAGAGAAGAAAGTGATTACCTTCCCCATAATTATACCAGGAACAGCGTGGTATATACGGGGACTCACGATAACCAGACCACAACGGCCTGGGTGGAGGAAATCGGAAGGGCCGACAGGGCCTTTGCCAAGCAGTACCTTCATGTGAAAAGAAGTAAGGATGTGCCGGAAGCCATGGTGAGAGCGGCGCTTTCCAGTGTTTCCGATACAGCCGTTATCCCGGTGCAGGACTGGCTGGGACTGGGAGCTGAGGCCAGAATCAACACCCCCTCCACCCTTGGGGAAAACTGGAAGTGGCGTCTGAAAAAAGGCCAGTGCAGTGCCCAGCTTGCGGAACAAATCCGCACGCTGACCAGACTGTACGGAAGATAAACAGCTGCCGGTAAACTAAAAAAGCAGGAATACTGCCCTTCCCGGCCCTCGGGCTGCTTACGGCAGTGTTATAATACAAGACAGGAAAAAACCGCCGCCGGCGGTTTTTTCTGCTTAAAGAGGAGGGCAGAGACAGAATAAGAATACAGCAATAGTACCGAACAGTCATATTAGATTACAAAATAAGAGGGAGGTATGGGGATGGAAAAACAGAAAATGAATCACTTGGAAAAACCGGAAGGCTGGAGCCATGAAACATCAGGGGAAGGTTATCCGCTGCTTCTGTATTTGGAAGAGGACGGAAAAGGCGTGGATTGGAACCAGGAGAAATATCCCTGCTTTTTCTGGCAGGTAACGGTGAACCAGGGTACGGAGCATATGGACATTGCCGAACGGATGAGGGAGCTTGTGAAGACCTATCCCATTGACGAAACGAGGATTTATTGCGCCGGGGCAGGCCGTGCGGCCAACATGCTCTGGGAGATGATGGGAGCCTATCCGGATCTGTTTGCCGCCGTGGCTGTTTCAGGAGGCGCGGGCCAGACCTGGAAGGTCAGAAGGGCATCCTATGTTCCTGCCTGGATTTCAGGCAGGGAAAATGACAGCTACTGTCCGGCAGGCGGACAGGTATGGTCTGAACAGGGCAAGCTGCTCCACGGATGCCTGACCCTGGCTAGGAGCCTCAGGGCGGCAGGAAATGAAAGGGTGCTTTATGCCCAGAAGCCGGAAATGACAGGAGAAGAGCTGCTGGAACAGAAGGAGGTTCTGGACTGGATGTTTTTCAGAAGCAAACGGGAGGGCTACCGGATTGACATGGTCCGCCCCGGCGTCTTTAAGCTGCAGGATTATACGGGAAGCTCCTTCTATGTGGTGGAAGGAAGCAGGGCGGCCCTGGTCATTGACACAGGCTTCGGCCCGGAAGCAATAACCCCCTGGATCAGGAAAATCACCCATCTGCCGCTGGAGCTTGCCCTGACCCACTGCCACGGCGACCACATGTACCATGCGGATGAATTTGAGACGGTCTACCTGTCCTCCAAAGAAAAAGATGTACTGGAAATCATGAAAAAGACCATGCTCGCCGGAAGAGACATCAACTACGATGCTGTCCTGGACATTCCAGACGGCACAATGATCGATCTGGGAGGCTGCGGCATTGAAGTAATGGAGCTTGCGGGCCATACGCCGGGCAGCGTGGTATTCATCGACCACACCCACAAGGTGATTTTTACCGGAGACGCCATCGGTTCCGGCCAGATGGTACTCCTCCAGCTGGAACCCTGCATCCCGCTTTCGGAATACAGAAAGAATCTGCAGCGCTTCTATGAACGCCTGGAGGAAATGGACGATTACGTCCTCCTGGGAGGACACCTGGAGCAGGAAGGCGGCTACCCCTTCGGAACGCCATATAACCCTTCCCCCTATAATCCCCTGGGAAAAGAAGTGGTACAGGATATGATGGAACTATGCGATATTTTTGACAGCGACAAAGTAAAAAAAGAAGAACTCCCGCCCGACAGGCTATGCGAAGAACCATCTTACCTAGGCTTCTTCGGCAAAGCCGGCCTACAGGCCCGCCGCCGCCAGTTCTGACATAAGTGAAGAGTTTTTTCGGGACGGACCGCGTCCCGAAAAACTTCTTCACCGAAATCCAATCCCACTACTTCCGCTCATCATACCAACCTACTTAAAAAGAGAGAGACTTCCGTCTTCCTGGAATAACAGAAATCATCCCCCTTTTAATCCAACACTATAAAAACCATGTCCTCCACTACAGACCACACTAATTTTTTCTTAAGAAGAGAAGTTGCGGCCATAGTC
>OBYP01001485.1_pt1 | contig 10625 bp, 10 predicted proteins | sample 1501461 | NCBI WGS metagenome assembly OBYP01 (sample SAMEA2580201, study PRJEB22360) | human gut metagenome | biome: human gut; feature: human-associated habitat; material: faeces | place: Denmark | collected 2008/2010 | reverse complement strand
TTTGCGATACCTGCGCTTATCTGACAGGTATGGCTATCGGGAAGCATAAGCTGGCGCCCGTGCTCAGTCCCAAGAAATCCATTGAAGGAGCCGTGGGCGGTGTCGTGGGTTCCGCACTGGTGGGTGCAGCTTTTGGTTATTTTGCGCTGGAAAGAGTGTTTGCGGATCAGAATGTGACATGGATCGCCGCGCTTATCTGCGGCGTGGGAGCAGTTATTTCCCAGGTGGGAGATCTGGCCGCTTCAGGGATAAAGAGAAACCATGACATTAAGGACTACGGAAAGCTGATTCCCGGACACGGCGGCATTATGGACCGCTTTGACAGCGTTCTTTTTACGGCGCCTATCATTTATTATCTGGCCATACTGCTCATACATTTTGAATAACAGTTGTAACTTGGCGTAACGGTTCAGGCTTCCGGGTGGTTCAGGCTTCCGGCTATAGCTTCCGGACGGTTATAAAAAGTTACGGGAAAGGATACGGCATGAAAAAAATAGCGATTCTCGGATCAACCGGATCCATAGGAACCCAGACCCTGGAAATCGTCAGGGATAATCCGGATTTACAGGTAATGGGGCTTGCGGCGGGCAGCAATGCAGCGCTGATGGAAAAACAAATCAGGGAGTTTCATCCTGCCCTGGCGGTTATGTGGAGTGAAGAAGCAGCGAAGGAGCTGCGCGGCCGCACGGCGGATTTGCCGGTAAAGGTTCTTTCTGGCATGGAAGGCCTGTTGGCGCTTGCCTCAGATGCTTCCTATGAAATACTGGTGACGGCAATTGTGGGCATGATAGGCATCCGTCCCACAATTGCGGCAATTGAAAGCGGAAAAACCATAGCTCTGGCTAATAAAGAAACCCTGGTGACAGCAGGACATCTGATCATGCCTCTTGCGAAGAAGCACAAGGTTCCCATCTTGCCTGTTGACAGCGAACACAGCGCTATTTTTCAGTCCATGAACGGAGAGGACAAAAAGCAGGTTTCCAAAATCCTGCTGACGGCCTCCGGCGGACCGTTCCGCGGCAGAAGCAGGCAGGAGCTGGCAGGCATGCGGGCGGAGGATGCGCTGAAGCACCCCAACTGGTCCATGGGCCGTAAAATTACCGTGGATTCCGCAAGCCTGGTGAACAAAGCGCTTGAGGTGATGGAGGCGCGCTGGCTTTTCGATGTGGAGCTGGACAGCATCCAGGTAGTCATCCATCCCCAGAGCATCATTCATTCCATGGTGGAATATGTGGACGGCGCGGTGATTGCGCAGCTGGGAATGCCGGATATGAAGCTTCCGATTCAATACGCTCTTTTCTATCCGGAAAGAAGGCCGATGGCCGGAGAGCGTGTTGACTTTTTCAAGCTGGGGCAGATTACCTTTGAACGGCCTGATACGGAGGTCTTTACGGGACTGAAGCTGGGAATGCAGGCGGCGCGCACGGGCGGGAGCATGCCCACGGTATTCAATGCGGCGAATGAAAAAGCGGTGGCGATGTTCCTGAATCACAGCATAGGCTTTCTGGAAATACCGGAGCTGATTGAAAAATGTATGAATCATCACCGGGTAATTGAGAATCCTAATGTCAATGAGATTTTACAGGCTGAGGCAGAGACTTACGAATATATTGAGCATATAAAGGAGAACTGAATCAATTGACTATTGTGTTATTTGTCCTGATATTTGGAGTGATTGTGATCGGGCATGAGCTGGGGCATTTCCTTCTGGCGAAGGTCAACGGGATCACGGTAGTGGATTTCAGCGTGGGCATGGGGCCGAAGCTGCTTCACTTTAACAAGGGGGGAACGGAATATTCACTGCGCCTTTTTCCTATCGGCGGCGCGTGTATGTTTGAAGGTGAAGACGGGCTTGATACTGACAAAGGGACTCCGTCGGAGGGCGCTTTCCCCAATGCCAGTGTCTGGGCAAGAATTTCCACTGTGTTTGCAGGACCCTTTTTCAACTTCATTCTGGCTTATATCCTGGCCATGATTGTAGTCGGCTATACGGGCAGCGACCGTCCGGTGCTGAACGGTCTGATTGACGGTTATCCGGCACAGGAAGCAGGGATGCAGCCGGGGGATCTTATTACCAGAATGAATGGGGAACGTATTTATGTAGCCCGTGAAATCTGGCTGAATACCTATGTGGGCGCGGGAGAAACCATGAACATCGAATTCCTGCGCGACGGGGAAAAGCACACGGTTACCCTGACACCCAAATACAATGAAGAAGAAGGACGGTATCTGCTGGGCTTTAACGGCTATGGAGAGTACGTGGACTGCCGGAATGCAGGAATTTTCAAATACAGCTATTATGAGGTACGCTACAGCCTTCGGGCAACCATCAAGAGCCTGGGAATGCTGATTCAGGGAAAAGCCACAAAGGATGACATATCGGGACCTATCGGCGTGGCGCAGGTAATCGGCGAGGTGAGGGAACAGGCGGAGCCTTACGGTATCTGGGTGGTAATTCTGAATATGATCAACATTGCACTGCTTCTGAGCGTGAACCTGGGTGTGATGAATCTGCTTCCGCTGCCTGCTCTGGACGGCGGACGGCTTGTATTCCTTATTATTGAAGCGATCCGTGGGAAACCGGTTCCTCCTGAAAAGGAAGGCATGGTGCATTTCGCCGGCTTTGTGGTTCTGATGATACTCATGGTATTTGTGATGTTTAATGATATTTCCCGGTTTTTCCGGTAGAAGAATATTACAGGAGAAGGCTCCCTGTCTATGGTACACCGGCAGGGAGTCTTGATTATTTTAGTGTGGTTTTTAAGAAAATAGGAGGGCTTATGGAAAAAACAGATAAATTAAGCGTCTTCATCAGCCTTGTTTTACGGCATAAACCGGAGGCTGCCAATATTCAGCTGGATGAGCATGGCTGGGCGGAGGTGGACGCTCTCATTGAAGGTATCAGAAATACGGGGCGCAAAATCGATTTTGACATTTTGAAAGAGATTGTACGCACCGATGGGAAGCAAAGGTATTCTTTTAATGAAGACTGTACTTTGATAAGGGCCAATCAGGGACACAGCGTGCCTGTGGATGTGGAATTGGCGGAAGCGGAGCCGCCGGAATTTTTATATCATGGAACCGCTGAGCGTTTTTTGGAAAGCATAAAAAAGGAAGGGCTGAGGCCCATGAGCCGTTTGTATGTTCATTTATCAAGGGACGAAGCAACAGCGCTAAAGGTGGGAAAACGACATGGAAAACCTGTGGTTCTGAAGGTTAATGCGGGAAAAATGCAGCAGGATGGGTTGCGTTTCTTCCTTTCTGAAAATGGAGTATGGCTGACGGATAAAGTGCCGGTCTCCTATCTTTCTTTTTGAGGGGAAAAGCGGGGAGACAGCAGCGCATTCTGCCGTTATATGTAAGAGGGCGTATGAGGGAATTCTTCCTTCAATCTTTTCATAATATCGTTAAAAGTACCTGGTAATGCCGGATGGGGGCATAATTTCGGCTATTACTACAGATTGCCCCGGTAAAAAGGACATATTTTTAATGAATTGCGTTTTTTGACGGATGGGGAGCGGCGTGAATTATGAAATTATACATAATTTTCTGCCGGCACAGTTTTGAATCCTGATTATTTCGGAAAATTACAGGTCTGTCATTCGGATTTCCCTTTCACAGATTAGCACGTTAAAACGGAAACACTTGACAACTCACCTTAATTGTGCATAATATTATAAGAAAAAATGCTGTCAACCGCCAAACAGGATTCGCTGTTTGGGTTGTGGGGGCTGATTGAATGAAATCAGCTTCTTTTTATAATCATGAGGAGAAAAGGAGAAGTGGAATGAAGGCGTACAAAGACAGAAGTAAGGAAGAACTGCTCACTCTCAAAAATGAACTGGAAGCAGAATACAGAAAATTCCAGGATTTAGGCCTGAAGCTGGATATGTCCAGGGGAAAGCCGTCAGCTGAGCAGCTTGATATTTCCATGGGAATGATGGATGTTCTCAACAGCACCACCGATTTAAAGTGCCGTGAGGGTATTGACTGCAGAAATTACGGCGTTATCGACGGTATTCAGGAAGCCAAGGAACTGTTGGCGGACCTGATTGAGGTGCCTGCCGATAAAATCATTATTTATGGAAATTCCAGCCTGAATGTTATGTATGATACCGTAGCGCGTTCCATGACTCATGGCGTGATGGGAAGCACTCCCTGGTGCAAGCTGGATAAGGTGAAGTTTTTATGCCCGGTTCCCGGCTATGACAGGCATTTTGCCATCACTGAATATTTTGGTATTGAAATGATTAACGTACCCATGACCCCCGAAGGGCCGGATATGGATATGGTAGAGAAGCTGGTAAGCGAAGACGCGGCGATCAAGGGCATCTGGTGTGTGCCTAAGTATTCCAATCCTCAGGGCATTACCTATTCTGATGAAACGGTCCGCCGTTTTGCAAGGCTGAAGCCCGCGGCAGAGGATTTCCGGATTTACTGGGACAATGCGTATAATGTACATCATCTTTATGAGGATGACCAGGATACGATTCTGGAGATTCTGGAGGAATGTGAGAAGGCCGGAAATCCGGATATGGTATACAAATTCAGCTCCACTTCCAAAATCAGCTTCCCCGGATCCGGTGTTGCGGCAATTTCCGCTTCCTATAATAACCTGAAGGATATTAAAAAGCAGATGGCCATCCAGACAATCGGACACGATAAGCTGAATCAGCTGCGCCACGTGAGATATTTTAAGAATCTGGACGGCATCAAATCACATATGATGAAGCATGCGGCTGTTATGCGTCCCAAGTTCGAAGCAGTTCTGAATATCCTTGAACAGGAGCTTGATGGACTGGAAATCGGTTCCTGGTTAAAGCCCAAGGGAGGTTATTTCATTTCCTTTGATGCGCTGGACGGCTGTGCCAGGGCAATTGTGGCGAAAGCTAAGGAAGCCGGTGTGGTAATGACCAGTGCCGGCGCAACCTATCCTTACGGCAGGGATCCTCATGACAGCAATATCCGTATTGCGCCGTCATTCCCTCCTATGGATGAGCTGATCCAGGCGACAAAGCTTTTTGTCCTTTGCGTAAAGCTGGTAAGTATTGATAAAATTCTGGAAAGTAAACAGTAATTGTGATGAAGCCAGACATTTGCTGCAAATAAAAATTTTTGCCGGGAAATATGGAATGCCATAATTCCCGGCATATTTACAAATAAAACGGGGTGAGGTTTATGAGGCTCTGCATTGCAGCAGCCGGAATAGTTAACGGTAAATAAAAATCAGCAGGAGGATTTAAAAATGACTATTCCGGAACAAAAAATATATCCCAGAACCGGGGACAGGCAGACGGTTTACTTAAAATCGGTGATTACTAATCCGAATATTTCGGTAGGGGATTACACCATGTATAATGATTTCGTAAAGGATCCGGTTCTGTTCGAAGAAAATAATGTATTGTATCATTATCCGATAAATCATGACCGGCTCATCATCGGAAAATTTTGTTCGCTGGCCTGCGGGGTGCGTTTCCTTTTTAACAGTGCCAACCACAGTATGAAATCCCTTTCCACGTATCCGTTCCCGCTTTTTTTCGAAGAATGGGGACTTGATAAAAAGGATGTCGCCGCTTCCTGGGACAATAAAGGTGATATTGTGATAGGAAATGATGTCTGGATCGGTTATGAGGCAGTGGTTATGGCTGGCGTGACCATCGGGGACGGGGCGGTTATCGGCACCCGTGCGGTGGTGACAAAGGATGTCCCTGCCTATACCATTGTGGGAGGAATTCCGGCAAAAACCATAAGAAAGCGCTTTCCCGAAGAAACGATTGACACACTTCTTGCGCTGAAGTGGTGGGATTGGCCGGAGGAGAAAATCGCTGAAAATATCGGAGCGATACAAAATGGCCGTATTGATAAGCTGAAAAGCATCTGACAGAATAACGACAGCCGGGGAATGAAAGCATCCTGCTTTTTCCCCGGTTTTTAACTGGGGAAATATATGTTAAAATTACACCTCGTTTGGATAGTAACTGTGAACGACCTTTCTCCGCTGCAGGAAAAGATGTCATTTTATATAAAGACTGTGGGAGTGATACCTGCTATAATTACAGTCAAAAGAGCAAAGGAGCGACAGCATTGGACGAAAAACAGATAGCTGAGGCGGTGGCAGCATACGTGGAGGATAATCTGCATGAGGATTTATGTCTGGAAAGTATAGCGGATAAGCTTGGCTATTCCAAATTCCATATCAACAGGGTTTTCGCAGTTGTCACGGGCTGTACCATATATAAATATATTCAGATGCGCAGGCTGACGGAGGCCGCAAGGCAGCTGGTGGAGACGGAAAAACCCATTGTGGAGATAGCCTATGAGGCTCACTATAATTCACAGCAGGCCTTTACGCTGGCATTTCACAGGGAATATCAATGTGCTCCGGGCATTTATCGGAGAAACGGCGTATTTTATCCGAAGAAAACAAGGGCTGTGATTGAAAACCGGCTTTACAGGGCGGAGAGCTCCTTCATGGGCAGCAACTGGAAAGAGAGGGCTGCCGCATGAGTTATGTACCTTATGTTATAGAAAAAAATGAGCAGGGTGAGAGAAGCTATGATATTTTTTCAAAGCTTCTGTCCGATCGGATTATTTTTCTGGGAGAGGAAGTCAGCGATGCATCGGCGGAGCTGATTATTGCGCAGCTTTTGTACCTGGAGGCGGAGGATCCGGAAAGGGATATCCAGCTGTATATCAACAGTCCGGGCGGATCCGTGTCGGCCGGCTTTGCCATATATGACACCATGCAGTTTATCAAATGTGATGTGTGCACGCTGTGCATCGGTCTGGCGGCAAGCTTCGGTTCCTTCCTTCTTGCCGGGGGGACGAAGGGAAAGCGGATGGCGCTGCCCAATGCCGAGATCATGATACACCAGCCTGCGGTAAGCGGCGGCATCCAGGGACCTGCGAGCGATATCCGAATCATGTCGGAGCATATACAGCGCAGCAAACGCCGCCTGAACCGTATCCTGGCCCAAAACTGCGGTAGAACGGAAGAAGAGGTGGAAAGGGATACGGACAGGGATCATTTCATGACAGCCCAGGAGGCTAAGGAATATGGCCTGATAGATAAAATAATCACAGGAAAGCGCCAAAGTATACAGTGAAGCAGTCGGCTGGAAAAGCTTTCGGGGAAGGATGAAATATCCGGAACCGGAGCTTTTTTTATTATGCCGGTTTTTTATTCCTGTTATTTCTGTTAATATAAAACCTTGTGGCATGCCGCAGGGGAGTGTGCTAGAATAGGTATGTTGGGCCTGAAGGATTGAAAAAGTTTGATTTTTAGTAACTGTGAGGGTATTGGACAGTTACGATTTTACTGATGAAGAGATATATTATCCGCAAAAAGATGTATAATAACAGGGATTGGCAGATTGCGGGGCGGGAAAAAATGCCCTGTCTGCAGGAATGGAGGCATTATGGCGAAAACCTTATATTACGGCGGCCCGATTCTCACAATGAAGGCGGAAAATGATTATGTGGAAAGCCTGGTGGAGGAAGGCGGAAAAATTATTTATACAGGCAGCCTGGAGGGTGCAAGAAAGCTTTGCGGGGACGGGGCGGAGGAAACAGATCTGCAGGGGAAAACCCTGATGCCGTCTTTTATCGATCCCCACGGACATATATCCATGGTGGCGCAGTTTACGTCACTGGCGGATCTTTCGGAATGTACGGATTTTGATGGTATAGTAGAAACACTGAAGGCCTATCAGGCCGAAAAGCAGATAGGGCCGGATGGTATCATCATGGGGTTCGGTTATGATCATAATTTCCTGAAAGAACAGCGGCATCCTGATAAATCGGTGCTTGACAGGGTTTCTGAAGAAATACCGATTTATGTGCTGCATACCTCAAGCCATATGGGCGCAGGTAATTCCGCCATGCTGAAGCTGGCGGGAATCAGCAGCAGCACTCCGGATCCCGAAGGGGCGAGATTCGGACGGGTGGCGGGAACGATGGAGCCTGACGGTTATGCGGAGGAGATGGGAGCCATCGGACAGATGCTGATGGCTGCGGCTCCCAGGCTGAAAATGGATGTGGACGCGCAGATCGTCAGCGCACAGGAAACCTATCTTAAAAATGGAATTACCACCTGCCAGGACGGAGCCGCCGGCGCCGGCGATATCAAGAACTTCGCCCGGGCTGCCAGCCAGGGGAATCTGGTTATCGATGTGGTTTCCTATCCGGTCATGGATGATAATACAGGTGATTTGCTGAAGGAATATGCGGATTATGACAAAACCTACCGGAACCATTTTAAAATCGGCGGTTTGAAAATCGTGCTTGATGGTTCGCCTCAGGGAAAAACAGCATGGCTGAGCAGCCCTTATGAGGGGGAAAAGGATTACCGCGGATATCCTGCGAAAACGGATGAAGAGGTTTTCAAATATGCAAAAGAGGCCATAGCCAGAGATGAACAGCTTCTTGCCCACTGCAATGGCGACGCCGCATCGGAGCAGTTTCTTGATTTCTACGAAAAAGCGCTGTCGGAAAGCGATAATCCCCATAAAAATCAGCTGCGGCCGGTGATGATACACTGCCAGACCGTACGTGATGATCAGCTGGACCGGATGGCTGAGCTCTCCATGATACCATCCATTTTTGTGGCGCATACCTATTATTGGGGAGATATTCATCTGAAAAACCTGGGAAGGGTGAGGGGAAGCCGGATAAGCCCGGCACGTTCTGCTTTTGACCGTGGGCTGAAGGTGAACTTCCATCAGGATCCCCTTGTGGTGCAGCCGAAAATGCTTCATACCGTATGGTGCGCAGTCAATCGTATTACAAGAAACGGCGTTGAAATCGGCCCGGAGCAGAGAGTCAGCGTTTATGAAGCGCTTCAGGCGGTTACGGTCAACGGAGCCTATGCTTATTTCGAAGAGGACAGGAAGGGAACACTGGAGGAGGGCAAGCTTGCCGACATGGTGATCCTGAGTGATAATCCCATGGCTGTTGATCCAGGGAAAATCTGCGATATCTGTGTACTTGAGACGATCAAGGAAGGTGTGGTAAGATATACGAAGCAACAGGCAGACAGTAACGGGCAAATATAAAATAAATTTCAGGAATAATAAAAGAATCAGGACGGAAAGGAATGTAACGACTGTGGAACAAAATACAAATGAAACCCTGGATTTGCTGATGAGAAGAAAATCGGTGCGCGTTTTTGAGGAGAGGGAGATTGCGGAGGCTGACAGGCGCCGGATACTGGAGGCCTCCCTGCGCGCCGCCACTGCAGGAAACATGACGTTGTATACAATTATTGATGTAAAGGAACAAAAGCTGAAGGACAGGCTGGCGGTTACCTGCGACAACCAGCCGTTTATTGCAACGGCGCCGCTTGTCCTGGTCTATTGTGCGGATTACAGAAGATGGTATCAGGCGTTCTGTCAGGTGGAGGAGAGGGTTCGCAAGCCCTCCTACGGCGATTTCCTGCTGGCGGCGGAGGATACCATAATAGCCGCCCAGACAGCTGTAACCGCCGCGGATGCCCTGGGGCTTGGAACCTGCTATATCGGGGATATCCTTGAAAACTATGAGGAGCACCGCAGGCTGCTGGGGCTGCCGGATTATGTGGCGCCGGTTGCCATGGTGGTGGGCGGCTATCCTACAGCACAGCAGGCGGCGAGAAAACAGACTCCCCGTTTTGCACTGGAGGATATTGTCCATGAAAACAGATATGATCTTCAGAAATCCGACAACATGCTCAGAATGCTTGAGGATAAGGAAAACTGGCATGGAGAGGAGTTGGAGCGCCGTTTACGTGCTTTCTGCGAAAGGAAGTGGAACTGCAGCTTCAGCGAAGAAATGTCCCGCTCTGTGAAAGCGATGCTGGATGCATGGGCCGGCGCGGGTGGACAGCAATAAGGTTTTATTATTTTTATTTATAAACGGATAGGAAAGGATATGGAAAATGGCATCGGGAAACTGTGAATGCTGCATCAATTATAAATTTGATGAGGATTATGACTGCTACATATGTGATATGGATCTGGACGAGGATGAAATGGTGCGTTTTTTAAGTGCATCCTTTGACAATTGTCCCTATTTTCAGCTGGATGACGAATACCGCATTGTGCGCAGGCAGATGTAGCCGGGAGACAGAAGAATGGAAGAGACAGCAACGGCAGTTACATCACAAAAATCACAAATACCGCAAAAGGAAACTGCGGAAAATACCCAAAGGAGCCTGGTTCTGGAATGCGCCATGCAGGCGGGGAATATCCTGCTGCAGAACGGGGCGGAAATTTTCAGAGTGGAGGAAACCATAACGCGGATGTGTGATCATTTCGGTGTGGAATCCGAAAGCGCTTTTATTTTAAGCAACGGTATTTTTATTACGGCGGGCAATGAGAAGGAATCCGTTTACGCCCAGGTGCGCCATATTCCTGTGCGGGGAGCGCAGCTGGACAGGGTGGCGGCGGTCAACCAGCTTTCCAGAGAAATTGTGGAAGGACGTTATACGATAGAGGAAGTGCGGGAACAATTAAATCAGATAGAGAATATGCCGCGTAAAACAAAGCAGATGCAGATATTGGCCTCTGCGGTAGGCAGCGCCTGCTTCTGCATCATGTTCGGCGGAAGCTTCCGGGACAGCCTGGGAGCGTTTATCGCCGGTTTCCTCC
>OBYP01001483.1_pt1 | contig 10666 bp, 14 predicted proteins | sample 1501461 | NCBI WGS metagenome assembly OBYP01 (sample SAMEA2580201, study PRJEB22360) | human gut metagenome | biome: human gut; feature: human-associated habitat; material: faeces | place: Denmark | collected 2008/2010 | reverse complement strand
AAATATTAATTTATTTAAAAGGTCAATTTTACCTTCAATTAGGTCATTTTTTGCATTTTTCTCTAAAATTAGAAAATACTTGCTAAAATAGTTTTTGTAACTAATGAAAATTAAATTAAAAAAAGGAGAGAGAAATGAGAGTACTAAGAAAGAGAAAATTTATTGCAGGAATTATGTTGTTTATGTTTGCAGGAGCTTCTTCTATGGTAACCGCAGCAGATTCTTATTCGAACAGCAAATCTTTTACATTAGTAAGTTTGCCTCATGGACATGCAAATACTACTTTTGCTTCAGGAACTAAAACTACAGACAGAAATTATGGACAACTAAAAATTACTTATATTGGAGGTGGATCTAGTGGAGTAAATGCTTGGATGCGCTCTAAAAAAAGTAATGGGGAATGGGATCCATTGAATTCAAAGCTTAGAACATTTACAAAAGCAGGAACTAAAAAAATGTATTATAAAAACAGTAGTACAGGATATACAATACCGTATAAAAAAGGAACTAAAGCACAGGTTCGTGGAGAGAATAAAACTAATACTTCTTTGATTCATGATTCAGTATCAGGGGTAGCTTATTTCAATTAATCTAAAATAATAAAATCAGCAGATATATTATATAATCTGCTGATTTTATAGTAACAAAGGATAGGGAGAGTATATGCATATCTATAGAACAGAATTGAAAAAATTAATAACAAGAACATCGTTTTGGGTGATCGTTTTACTATTGTTAGGAATCGTATTTTTAGATTTTTATCTTACTTGCCGTCATTATGCAGGTCAGCCATTATCAGAGATTCCGTCTGCATATGATTTGATTGTGATTTCTAATGAGTATAGCGGATCTTTGGGAACTATGTTTTTTCAGAGTTTTATTTTTATCTTGATCGTGGCACTCATTGGATCGGATACATTTTTTATTGAAAAGGAGCACGGAATACAAAATTTTGTATTTACCAGAGTTCAGCGCAAGAAGTATGTGTTATCGCAGGCAGCAGCAGTTATGACAACAGTATTTCTGACTATGTTTTTTATGATACTTATCAGTCAATTACTTGCTCTCACAGCATTTCCATTTCAGGGGTATATGATTGATGATTCGATTGCCTATAATTCCCTGTTAGCACATCCTTCTTATATTTTTTCAAAGCTGGATGCGTATTTTCCGTACTTAAATAATATTGTTTATGCAGTATTATGGGGGATTGTCGGGGCTGTCTTTTCGCTATTATCCTATTCTTTGGCATTTTTACATCAATTAAAACGCCATACGATTGTTTTGATTCCGTCTATTTTGTTTTTAGCATACAATCTTGTAACATCGCAAATGGCAGGATATATTTTAAAGACAAGCCAGAACATTCCTCTGGCGCAGGCGGTTGAGACTTATCTGTTAAAGCGAAATGGTACAGGAAGCATCTGGGTTTATGTGGGAATTTTATTGGTAATCGTGATAGGCAGTGTCGGATTGATTTGGAGAGGATTGCATAATGATCAGGAACTACTATAAAAAACATTTTTTAATCGGAGGATTCTTTTTGTTTATGATTCTCGGAATTGCTTTTTTGAATCCACCGGGGAATGGGGAAAGTTACTATTGGATCTTATATAATCGGGCTTATGCATGTATGTTCTACATTCCGTTGTTTTTTTATGGGATGATACCGGTGCTGTCGGATTTCTTTTTTGCAGAAGGTATTGTACGGTATGGGAAAAGAGATGAATTGGTTTACAGCTATGCAGGAAGAGTTTTTTGCTTCGCCGTGTATTATGCGATGGTGTTTTTTATTGTCAGTCAAATTGCCGGCGGTGTCTACGGAACAAGTATTTTGCCTGAGCGTGGTGTCGGATTTCTTTTTACGGAGTTCTTCTTGCAGGTTGCAGGCTGGTGTTTTCTGGGATTGGTTTTCATGCTGTTGTATTTACTGATACGTCATTTTGCCGCAGTCTGGGGAGTTTGTGTGGTCAGCATAAGTTTTATTACAGCCATCGGCGAAACTTTTCCGGAGCAGTCTGCAATAAGATATATTTTAAGCCCCTATCACGCCTTGTATCAAAATGTGTTGATGAAATCGAATATAGTAGCGTTGAAGGCATTTATGGCTCAGGGATTTCTCTCTCTGATTTTATTGTTGCTGATAGTCCGCTTTTTTAAAAGAGCAGATGTATTAAAGAGAGGAGACGTAGAATGACGAGACGCCAATTTATCGGCATGGTATTTATAATTGTTGTTGTTTCCTTTCTCTTATCTATGAATGCCGGGGATGGAACAGAAAATTTTAATATACAGTTTGCTTTTGTTTATGGGTGGATGGACTATCAAAATGTGAATGCTATGTTGATATCTTTTGCAAACTGGATCTTTCCTCAGATGATTTTAATACTGTTTTTGGGGAATATAGCAGAAGAACAATTATATTCTATGCTTCCATATATATTAACCAGAGCGGAAAATCCAACAAAGATTTGGAGAAAAGTATATAAAAAAGTGATAGGGATATCCGTAGTTGCCTCAGGAATGTTTCCACTCTCTTTGTGGTCGATTCTTTTTGTTGAAGGCATGCGTTGTTCCATAGATCGGGAAGGTTGGAGTCAGATAATCTGCTGGATATTGTATCAAGTTCTCTGTGTGCTGTTTTTAAATGTGATGGCTGCTTATATGCCATCGATTTATGGAATAGGAATTTTATTATCCGGAGAAGTTCTTTTGTGGTTTTTACAAGGAATGATTTTTTGGGAAATGTTTCCTGCTGTGATACATAAGATTTTACCGATTTCCACAATTTGGTTTTTTGATGGAAAAGAAATATTACAGTCAGATAGTACGATCGGATTGGGAATATTTTTGATCATAGTAATAGTAATGCTTGTATGGAGTATACGTTATACTGGAAAAAGGGATATTTTATCTCATTAAGGAGTATGTACATGAAACAAAATGAAATTAAATTAAGTAATGTTTCCAAAGAAATAAAAGGAGCCGTCATATTAGATGAGATTAATTACGAGTTTCATCCGGGAGTTATTTATGGTATCCACGGTCGAAATGGTTCCGGGAAGACCATGCTGCTTCGCGCAATTGCGGGATTAATTCGACCAACAAGGGGAGAAATTAAGATTGGGGAGAAAATTTTGCATCAGGATATGGATTTTCCGGAAAGTATTGGTGTGCTGATTGAAACACCAAATTTTTGGAAAAATTATACCGGAGTGAAGGTGTTAAAAACCCTGGCATCTATAAAAAATGTCATCGGACAGAGGGAAATAGAAGAGATATTACAGAAGGTAGGGCTGGATCCAAAAGATTCAAGAACAGTTCGGAAATATTCTCTTGGAATGAAGCAGAGACTTGGAATTGCTCAGGCATTGATGGAGCAGCCGGATATCTTACTATTAGATGAACCAACCAATGCGATTGATAAGATGGGAGTGCAGGTCGTAGAGGATTTGTTTCGAAAGGAAGCAAATCGGGGTGCCGTTGTAATTATTGCCAGTCATAACCTTCAGGATTTGGAACATTGCGATCAATTACTTGAAATGGATCAGGGAAGAATCTGTGGTTAGAAGGAGAAGGTATATGAGGATATTAAAGAAATTTTTTCCGGCTGCTATTTTAATTTTGATCGTTGTGTCGTTTGCTCTGGCATCAGCCTATGGAAAAACAGTGAAAAGCAGTTTTCAGGATAATGTAGAATTTGATCAGTATTTAAAAACGCATGGAGAGGATCTTCGTGTACAAAGTGATGCCTATCCGTATGATGAAGATTATGATTTGTATGGTGGTGGAGAAAAAATTCAAAATTTTAAGGAACTTACTAAAAATTCAGATCTGATTGTAAGAGGAAAGCTGTCCTCAGGATATGAGCGAAAGATTTTTTCAGAATGTATTTTTTCCGAAGTCGAGATACTAAAATGTTATAAAGGAAATGTGAAACAAGGGGATTCCATTCATCTGTTTGAACCGGTAAACTGTACGGGATTCGGGAATCCGATGCTTTGTGAAGAAGGATATTTGCCAATGACAGAAAATCAGGAATATATTTTGTTCCTGAGAAAAGTTAAAAATTCACATTTTTCCAGTGATCAATATATTTATCTTCCGGTCAGTATCACGTATGGGAAATATAAGGCAGATACTTCTTTTCCTAAACGTTACACTGCGGAACAAATCAGTGTGGATACCAGCGATGAGAAGCATCTTCTGAAATATAAGGATGTAAAAAATGAAGAAGTAATCATCTATGAAAATGAACGATATAAAAGTTTTCTCAAGTTTAAGGCCAATGTTATAAGAAAATTTTTATGAGATGGTTCGTACTTGTATTTTTCTGATATTCTCTCTATAATAAGTGATTAGAATATGATAGGAAAGGTTTGAAAGAATGCAGAAGATGAATATTTCACATAAAGAATTATTAGATATGGAGTCAGAACCACAGCGAAAGCCAGAAGAGGGAACTGCAGGAAAGAAAAAGAAAGAATTGACGAGGGCGGAGGAGATTGAAAAGAGTATTCGCAAAAAGTTCCATAAACCTTTGTTTTCTAAATTCGTAAAGGCCATTAAAAATTATGATCTGGTAAAAGAAAATGATAAGATTGCAGTCTGTATTTCTGGTGGAAAGGATTCTATGCTGATGGCAAAGCTGTTTCAGGAATTACAGCGGCATAACAAATTTCATTTTGATCTGGTGTTTCTTGTAATGGACCCGGGATATAAGGAAGTGAATCGTCAGTTAATAGAGAGCAATGCAAAGATGATGGATATTCCAATTACTGTTTTTGAATCTGAGATTTTCGATGCGGTTTATGAGATTGAAAAATCTCCTTGTTATCTCTGTGCCAGAATGCGCAGGGGATACCTTTACAGCAAGGCAAAGGAACTGGGATGCAATAAGATTGCTCTGGGGCACCATTACGATGATGTCATTGAGACAATTTTAATGGGGATGCTCTACGGTGGACAGGTTCAGACAATGATGCCAAAGCTTCATAGTACGAATTTTGAGGGAATGGAACTGATTCGCCCGCTCTATCTGATTCGTGAGGGAGACATCAAGCATTGGAGAGATTATAATACATTGCATTTTCTTCAGTGTGCCTGTCGCTTTACAGAGACATGTTCTACTTGCAGTGCCGATGGCAGCAGCGATTCTAAGCGAATGGAAGTAAAACATATGATTGCAAAAATGAAAGAAATCAATCCTTATGTGGAGTCTAATATTTTTAAGAGTGTAGAGAATGTAAATCTAAAGACCATTATTGCTTACAAAAAAGATGGAGTTAAACATTCCTTTTTAGATACGTATGATCAGAAATTATGACAAACAAAAATCGGATGGGTATATGATCCCATCCGGTTTTTTGTTTGTATTTTCGGTGATTTAATTAGTCTTCGTCTGAAATCTCAACAATCTGGCGTTTTCTTGCGTCAGTATCGTTTTCCAGATATTCATCATAGGTACATTCTTTGTCGATCAGACCGCTTGGTGTAATTTCCATAATGCGGTTAGCTGTGGTCTGAACAAACTGATGATCCTGAGAAGTAAATAACAGGGCGCCTTTAAAGTCTTTGAGTGCTTCGTTTAATGCGGTGATAGATTCCATATCCAAATGGTTGGTCGGCTCATCAAGAAGGAGAATATTAGCGCCGCTGATCATTAATTTGGAAAGCATACAGCGAACCTTTTCTCCTCCGGAAAGGACTCCGACTTTTTTCAGGGCATCTTCACCGGAAAATAACATTCTTCCAAGGAATCCGCGGACAAAGGTAGCATCCTTTTCCTCGGAATATTGTGTCAGCCATTCTACAATGGTTTCATCCTCAGAGAAGTCTTTTGTGTTATCTTTCGGGAAATAAGACTGTGTCGTTGTAACGCCCCATTTGTAAGTACCGGAATCCGGTTCCATTTCACCGGAAAGGATTTTAAATAAAGTCGTTGCCGCCTGTGTATTTGGCCCTACAAAAGCAATTTTGTCAGTTGGTTTCATTAAAAATGAAATATTGTCAAGCACTTTGACTCCGTCAATGGTCTTGGAAAGATTTTCAACCAGCAGAGCATCGTTTCCAATTTCACGATTTGGCTTAAAGTTGATGTATGGATATTTTCTGCTGGAAGGTTTCAAATCATCCAGCTGAATTTTATCTAAAGCTTTCTTTCTGGAAGTTGCCTGCTTAGATTTAGAAGCGTTGGCGCTGAATCTTGCAATAAAGTCTTGCAGTTCCTTCATTTTTTCTTCTTTTTTCTTATTAGATTCTTTCATTTGCTTTGTTAAAAGCTGACTGGACTCATACCAGAAATCGTAGTTTCCGGAGAAAAGCTGAATCTTAGCATAATCAATATCTGCAATATGAGTGCAGACTTTATTTAAGAAGTAACGGTCATGGGACACAACGATGACGGTATTGTCAAAATTGATCAGAAATTCTTCTAACCAGTAAATTGCATCCAGATCCAAGTGGTTGGTCGGCTCATCAAGAAGCAGGATATCAGGGTTTCCGAAAAGAGCCTGAGCCAATAAAACTTTGACCTTCTGGGAACCATTTAAATCTGCCATTTTTGCATAATGAAGCTCAGATGAAATTCCAAGTCCATTTAACATTGTAGCGGCATCGGATTCTGCTTCCCAGCCGTTCATATCCGCAAATTCGCCTTCTAATTCACTGGCGCGGATTCCGTCTTCGTCTGTGAAGTCTTCTTTTGCATAAATTGCTTCTTTTTCTTTCATAATTTCATAGAGTCTCTGGTTTCCCATCATTACAGTATCCAGAACAATATGTTCGTCATACTGATAATGATCCTGTTTTAAAACGGAAAGACGCTGTCCGGAGGTGATAGATACATCTCCTTTTGATGGTTCGATCTCACCGGAAAGGATTTTAAGGAAAGTGGATTTTCCTGCTCCGTTGGCACCGATCAGTCCATAGCAGTTTCCCTCCGTAAATTTGATATTAACATCTTCAAATAAAGCACGTTTCCCTAAACGCAGTGTTACATTATTTGCCTGTATCATTGTATAACCTTCCTTATTTCTTATTACTATTTCGCATGCTGCTTCTTTCCATTTTACAGAAAAAAGAAAGTTTTTCAAGTAGAAAATGCATTGTGCAAGCAAAAATACTTGACAAAGCCGGGCAGATTCTGTAAACTAACACATGGTAAAGGAAAAATGCTTTACAGGAGTATCAGATGGAACGAATCGTCAAACAGAATTTGTTATATGATTTTTATGGAGAACTGTTAACTGCTCATCAGAAAGAAATTTATGAAGAGCATATCTTAAATGATCTGACAGCTACAGAGATTGCAGCTGACTTTGGGATTACAAGGCAGGCTGCTTATGATATGATTCGAAGATGCAACAAGATCTTAGAGAGTTATGAGGAGCGTCTGCATCTGGTAGAGAGGTTTTTGACAGCCAAGGAGAAGATCAAAGAGATTCATACGATATCGCAAAGGCTTCTCAGGGAAGATAAAGAGCAGATGAAAGAAGATATCAGACAAATAGAATCTGTGTCCAATCAGATTCTGGAAGATTTATAGTTGAGGTGAATCTATGGCATTTGAAAGTTTATCCGAGAAACTTCAAGGTGTATTTAAGAACTTAAGAAGCAAAGGCCGCCTGACGGAGAATGATGTCAAGGAAGCGATGCGTGAAGTAAAGAGAGCGCTGCTTGAGGCCGATGTAAACTTTAAGGTAGTCAAATCATTTATTAAGACTGTGCAGGAGAGGGCGGTTGGACAGGATGTGTTGAATGGTCTGAATCCGGGACAGATGGTAATCAAGATTGTAAAAGAAGAGATGGAATCCCTGATGGGTTCTACGATGACGGAGATTGCGCTTCGTCCGGGCAATGAGATTACGATTATTTTGATGGCAGGACTTCAGGGAGCAGGTAAGACAACGACTTGTGCGAAGCTTGCAGGGCAGTATAAGAAAAAGGGAAAACGCCCATTGCTGGTGGCGTGTGACGTCTATCGTCCGGCAGCGATTAAACAGCTGCAAGTGAATGGTGAGAAGGTCGGAGTACCGGTATTTACCATGGGAGACAAACAAAATCCTGTGGATATTGCCAAGGCAGGAATTGAGCATGCCAATAAGAATGGTAATAATATTGTAATTTTGGATACCGCAGGACGTCTTCATATTGATGAGAATATGATGACAGAGCTTGTGGCAATCAAGGCAAATGTAGATGTTTACCAGAGTATTTTGGTTGTCGATGCGATGACAGGACAGGATGCTGTCAATGTAGCGAAGGAATTCAATGAAAAAGTCGGTATTGACGGAATTATTATTACAAAGATGGACGGTGACACTCGAGGCGGTGCTGCCCTTTCCATTCGTTCTGTTACCGGAAAGCCGATTTTGTATGTGGGTATGGGAGAAAAGCTTGAAGATCTTCAGCAGTTCTATCCGGACCGTATGACCAGCCGAATTCTCGGCATGGGAGATGTACTTTCATTGATTGAAAAAGCAGAGGCGACAATTAATGAAGAAGATGCGCTGCGCATGACAGAAAAGATGCGCAAAGCAGAGTTTGATTTTAATGATTTTCTGGAACAGATGGAACAGATGAAGAGGATGGGTGGTTTGTCAAGCCTTCTGTCAATGATTCCGGGACTTGGAAATAAGATGCAGGGACTGGATATTGATGACGGTATGATGGATAAGACCGCAGCAATTATTTATTCTATGACGAAGGAAGAGAGAGCGAATCCAAAGCTTATTAATGCTCCGAGAAAGAGAAGAATTGCAGCGGGAGCAGGTGTTCCGATTGCAGAAGTCAATCGTCTGTGCAAGCAAGTACAGAACCAGAAACAGATGATGAAACAGATGTCTGGAATGTTAGGTGGTAAAGGTGGTAAAAAAGGTGGATTTAAGTTACCTTTTTAGACCTTAACTATAGAAAAATGTTCAGATTGTGCTGAACAGTTACAGTTATAATTATATTTATTACGGAGGTAAGAAAGAAATGGCAGTAAAGATGAGATTAAAGAGAATGGGACAGAAGAAGGCTCCTTTTTATAGAGTTGTTGTTGCAGATTCTAGATCTCCTAGAGATGGAAAATTCATTGAAGAGATTGGTACTTATGATCCAAATCAGAACCCAAGTGTAATCAAATTCGATGAAGAAGCAGCAAAGAAATGGTTAGCTACAGGTGCTCAGCCTACAGATACAGTAGCAAAGTTACTGAAAGCTGCAGGAATTGAAAAATAAGAAATATAGGAGGCTCGCATGAAACATTTATTAGAAGTGATTGCAAAAGCCCTCGTTGATCAGCCTGACCAGGTTACAGTTACTGAAAAAGAGACAGAGGATACTGTTGTTCTGGAACTCCATGTTGCAGAAGCTGATGTGGGAAAAGTAATTGGAAAACAGGGCAGAATTGCTAAGGCAATTCGTACTGTGGTAAAGGCTTCAGTTGACAAAGGCGATAAGAAGATCGTCGTGGACATTCAGTAAAAGAGAAAAAATCCGCAGACAGCGTTATAAAAGCTGTCTGCGGATTTTTTAAATGAAGAAAGACGGGCAAAAAGTGAATTACTCTTTGCTCGTCTTTCTCTCTTCCTGGTATGAAATTTGAAAAATGATTTCTTTAGGAGAGAAGAATTATAAGTTGGTTACAATTTTGTCATAGAGATCAAGTCGGCAATGCTGGTCGGAAGAAGAGAAATGTTTACAATTCAGACAACTGGCTGCTTTTGTGTCATCACCAGTGCTGACGTTTTTTACAGAGTGATCACATCCGCATGGACAGTATTCACTACACTCCTGAGCAACTTCCTGATATACTGCGTTTTGATTTTTCATAATAAAAGCCTCCTTTAATTGATGAGTACTTTTATAGTATGGACAAAATCATTCCGGATAATTCAAATTTTTTTCATCAGCACAATATAAAGTGTTGTCTAAATAGCGGGAAGCAAGGTATTTTGCCATTGGAAGATTCATATCCAGATAGTTTCCGCAGTCTCTGGCAGATGCTCCCGGAATTTCTTCATCAAAATCTCGAATAAATTCAAATGTCTTTGTGATAAGAGGAAGTACATCATCGGAAGTTAAGTCTCCTGACAAAATCAGATAGAAGCCGGTGCGACATCCCATCGGACCAAAATAGATTACAGAATCCTGCCATTTCGTATCGTTTCTTAAATATGTAGCTGCCAGGTGTTCAATAGCATGCATTTCTGCGGTATTCATTACAGGCTCTCGGTTGGGAGCTGTCATTCTAAGATCAAAGGTTGTTACAATTTCAGAACCCACAGAGTCTTTGCGGGAAACATAGACTCCGGGAAGAAGTGTCAGATGATTTACTGTAAAACTTGCTATTTTTTTCATATGAATAATTCCTTTCCAAAATTCCAAATTTGTTTTAATGAGTATTTGTTTTTGGCTTTAGCATCTCACTGATTTGGGATCTATTCTATTATAACCATAAATCTGAAAAAACAAAATAGAAATAAATTGAAAAAAGTGGTTGACATAGATGAAAATGAGTGATAATATATAGAACGTTGTCGGAAAAACAACAGAAAACGACAAAGTATCATAAATAAAAAAACTTTAAAAAGTTCTTGACAAACAATGTCGAAAAGTGGTAAAATGTAAAAGTTGCTGACGGAGAACGATCAGAACATACATCATAACATTTGAAAAA
>OBYP01001474.1_pt1 | contig 10795 bp, 8 predicted proteins | sample 1501461 | NCBI WGS metagenome assembly OBYP01 (sample SAMEA2580201, study PRJEB22360) | human gut metagenome | biome: human gut; feature: human-associated habitat; material: faeces | place: Denmark | collected 2008/2010 | reverse complement strand
ACGTTACCGTGGAAATGTCTTGGATTTCAGAAAATCTTTAGTGAAAATTAAGAGTTTGATAAGTTTGGGGTGGGGGTGGTGGCCTGAACCGTGTCAGCACCGGAGCTTCCGGCTTTTGTCACGGGCGGAGGGCGGGTTTTCTCCGGTGGGGCGGCTGTGGGGGGATTTGTTGAACCAGTTTCAAAAACGGGGCGTTTCTAACTGTTTCGGAAAGCCGGAATTCTGCCAGCGCGGCTGAACTCCTCGCCAGGATTGTTGGCGCAGAGGAGTTATATTTTGGCGGCTCGTCAAACAAGCCGCTAAGGACGGCAGAATTCCGGCCTTCCGAAGCAGTAAGAAACAGCCTCCGTTTTTTCGGATGGCTCAACAAATCCCCCCACAGCCGCCCCACCGGAAAAAACCCGCTCCGCCTCCGTGACAAAAGCCGGAAGCTCCGGTGCTGACACGGTTCAGGAGGGTAGGCTGTGGAGAACTGAAATGGTATGTGAGAGTTGGCGGGGAGGGGATGTGGGAGGGAAAATTGTATTGTAAAAGGAGGAGAATGGGGGTTGATTTATGTATCTGTAATTGGTATAATTACAGATATAAACTGTTAATTAATATGTTACAGATAAAAATTATCAATATGGGAAAAGAATATGGATTTTTTGTGTGATAGTGAAGGAAGTGGCTGGTTGGGGGAATACTTTTGTTGGAGAGTTTGACAGGGAGAGTTATGACGGGGTTTTAGTGGAAAAGATAAGAGAATGCTTTTACATAATATTTTAGGAGGTTTAGTGGAATGAAGGGGTATATCGGGACTTATGAGGGTGTGGGGAGTATTGGGATTTATGGGTTTGAGATGGATGTCAGGTCGGGGGAGATGTCAGGCGGGGAGTTGGTGTGCGAGGCACCGGATGCAAAGTTCCTGGCGTTGGAGGATGGAGTGTTGGCGGCTCCGGTGAAGAGGGGGGAGCAGGCGGGAATTTTGCTGGCGGATGTGAGGGGAAGGAGTGGAAGCCCGGAAGGGGAGAAGGAGGAGGTTTTGACGGAGAGGGTTGCTTCCTGTTATGTGGGAATGGATGGGGGGCGGCTGTTTTCGGCGAATTTTCATGAGGGGACGGTGTCTGTTTACAGGATTGAGGGATTGAAGGCAGTCCTGGAAAAAAGAACTTTAATCGGGGAAGGAGCCGGATGTCATCAGGTTTTGTTTTCAGGGCGGAGGATGCTGGTTCCGTGTATGGAATTGGATGAGATTCGGGTGTTTGAGCGGGATGGGGTTTTTGCGGAGGCGGGCAGGATTCGGCTTCCGGAAGGGTGCGGGCCGCGGCATGGTGTGTGTGACAGGGAAGAAAAACGGCTTTTTATTGTGGGGCAGAAGAATAACAGGCTTTATTGTTTTCATATGATGGAGGATGGAAAATTCAGGGAAGCGTGGAATCTGGGGCTTCTTGACGGAACGGAGGAAAGCGGGAATGAGGCGGCAGCCATACGGCTGTCGGCGGATGAAAGGTTCCTTTATGTAAGTGTCAGGGGAGCGGATATTGTTGTGGTAGTTTCTCTTGAGGAAGGGACTGGGAAGGTGGTGCAGAGGAAGGAGTGCGGAGGCAGGCATCCAAGGGATTTGGTGCTGGCGGCGGACGGCAGATTTCTGATTACGGCAAACAGGGATTCAAGGGATTTGGTAAGCTTTCCTGTGGATCAGGGGAGCGGACGGATCGGAGAGGAATGCGGACGGGTACGGACGGGAAGAGCTGTTTGTATTGCGTTGGAGGAATAGGCTGGCAGAGTACCGAAATGGCTGTACCGGAAAAAGGCAGTAATGATTTGCGGAGTATGGATTTTTTAATAGTTTGTAAATTCATATTGCTGCGGACTTAAATATAGAAAAATAGTATGCACATAAAAAGAAAGGAAAGAAGAGATGGGAACATTTGATATTGGTATGATAGGACTTGCAGTAATGGGAAGGAGCCTGGCGCTTAATATGGCGGATAAGGGGTTCCGGGTAGCCGGCTATAACAGGAGCCGGGAGGTGACGGAAGCGATGGTGAAGGAATATCCTCATGATAATTTTACGCCTTTTTATGATTTGAGGGAGTTTGTGGAGGCGCTGGCGCGGCCGAGAAAGGTGATGCTGATGATCAAGGCCGGAGGGGCCGTGGATGCGGTAATCGGCCAGCTGACAGAGCTTCTGGAGGAAGGGGATATTATCCTGGACGGGGGAAATTCCTTTTTTGAGGATACCAGAAGGCGTTATGAGGCGTTGAAGGAAAAGGAAATCCGTTATTTCGGCGTGGGGATTTCTGGCGGTGAGGAAGGGGCCAGGCGCGGTCCGTCCATTATGCCCGGCGGTGAGAAGGAAGCGTATGAACAGATCCGGCCTGTGCTGGAAAAAATAGCGGCTTATGCCGAGGGCGAGCCGTGCTGTACCTATATCGGACCGGACGGCGCAGGTCATTATGTAAAAATGGTACACAATGGAATTGAGTATGCGGATATGCAGCTGATTGCTGAGGCATATATTCTCCTGAAGTCGGTGGCTGGCTATACCAATGCTGAGCTGGGCGATATTTTTGAGGAATGGAACCAGGGAGAGCTGAAGAGCTACCTGATTGGGATTACGGCTGATATTTTCAGGGAAAAGGATGATTTTGAAGCGGGAGAGCTGCTGGATTACATTGTGGACAGTGCGGCCCAAAAGGGTACGGGACGCTGGGCGAGCATAGAATCCATGAAGCAGGGCGTGGATATTTCCATGATTACGGCTGCCTGCAACGCCAGGATCCTGTCCAATCATACAGAACTGAGAAAAAAAGCGGCGGGTCTGCTTTCCGGGCCGGAGCCTGTGAAGGCGGAGAACAGGGAGCTTTTCAAAAATCAGGTAAGGGATGCGCTGTACGCGGCCAAAATCGCGGCTTATGCCCAGGGCTTTGATCTGATGCGAGATGCTTCGAAGAAATATGGCTGGAACCTTGATTTAGGGAAAATCGCATCCATTTTCAGGGCGGGATGTATTATCCAGGCCGTATTTTTGAATGATATAACTGAGGCTTACCGGAAAAATCCGGAGCTGGATAATCTGATGCTGGATGAATTTTTCAGGAGCCGTCTGGAGGAGTGCCAGGGTGGGCTACGTCATGCGGCGGCGGGGGGCATCCGCAGTGGTCTGCCGCTTCCGGCAATGACTGAAGCGCTCTCTTATTTCGATGCATTCAGAGGCGGATATACCGGAGCCAACCTGATTCAGGCGCAGAGGGACTGCTTTGGGGCCCATACGTTTGAGCGTACGGACCGGGAAGGCACGTTTCATCATGATTGGGGGAAAAGAAATTGAAAAAAACAATTACTATTTTCGGCGGGACCGGGGATCTGACCTTCAGAAAGCTGCTTCCGGCCATGTATAATATGCATGTGACAGGGGGCGAGGGAGCTGGGTATGATATTGTAATCATCGGCAGGAGAAACTATACCTCCGGGGAATACCGGCAGATCGCAAGGGATTGGGTAAAGCAGTTTTCCAGGCTGCCCTTTACGGAAGAGAAATATAAAGATTTTTCAGAGAAAATAGAGTATTACCGGATGGATTTTTCAGATCCGGCAGCCTATGAGGGTTTGGAGAATTATTATAAGGAAAGGGGCCTGAGTGAGCATATTTTTTACTTTGCGGTGGCGCCGCGGTTTTTCAGTACGATTGCGGAAGGGCTGGACGGGATCCATGAGGCCGGAAAGGGCAAGGTGATTCTGGAAAAACCTTTCGGGGAAGATCTTGAGTCGGCAAAGGAGCTGAGCAGGCGGCTGGAGGAGATTTTTGCGCCGGATCGGATTTACCGTATCGACCATTATCTGGGAAAAGAAATGGTCCGCAACATGCAGATCATCCGCTTCACCAATCCGGTTTTTGCAAACAACTGGAACAGGGACGCAGTCAGCTGCATCCAGATTTCGGCCATGGAGGATGTGGGCGTGGAAAACAGGGCCGGTTATTATGATACCAGCGGCGCGATGAAGGATATGGTGCAGAACCATCTGCTGCAGATACTTTCCATCGTGGCCATGGAACGTCCGGCTTCTTTTAAGGGAGAGGATCTGCATGAGGAACAGCTGAAGGTGCTGAAGGCGCTTCGGCCGGCATCCGGGGAAACCATACGGGATATGCTCGTACTGGGGCAGTATGAAGGCTATCGGGAGGAAAAGGGGGTAAAGCCTGACTCCGCCACGGAGACCTACGCTGCACTGCGGCTTTTCGTTGACAATGAACGCTGGCAGGACGTCCCCTTTTATATCCGCACAGGGAAAAAGCTGGGACGCAGGGAGATGGAGGTAGCCGTGATTTTCCGGCAGACGGAAGAATATGGCGAAAACAACGTGCTTCTTATTAAAATCCAGCCCATGGAGGGCGTTTACTTTCAGTTCAATATCAAACGCCCCGGGGAATCCGAGGAAGTCATCCAGACAAAAATGGACTTCTGCCAAAGCTGCGTCGTGGAAAACCGCATCAATACACCCGAAGCCTATGAACGCCTTCTGGGCGCCTGTATGCGCGGCGAACGCTCCTGGTTCTCCCAGTGGGATCAAATCGAGGCAGGCTGGCGTTATGTGAGCGGAATGAAGCGGATTTACCAGGAAGAAAACCTTCCCATTGTCACATACGCACAGGGAACCTCCGGCCCGGAGGCCGCAGACCAAATGCTGAATACGATGGGGCATTCCTGGTTTGGCCAGGATGATTAACAGGAAAAACTGGATTTAATCATCGCAAAAGCAAAAGTATTCGCCAGTGAAATTCCGGTAACGGATTATAACGGTAAGGCTGCGTAGTAAAATAACCGATCAGACAATTATCTGGTCGGTTATTTTCATGTCAGTTGAATACCGTAGTCTTACGCACAGATTCAAATCCATTCTGGTAAAATACTATCTTTTCAAATTCTTATTTTCGCTACCCAAGTTGAAAGGGCAGATATCCCTGCATTTATGACAGTATATTTCCCAATTCCTGGTATCCTCATTATCTCCGAAGGCATTATCCCAACATACCTGCTGGTTAAGTTCCGCTTTTTCAAGCGCGTTATGGGGGCAGGCTTCCACACACAGGTTACAGTCGTTACAGATTTTTTCAAGGACAGGATCCTCCGCCAGTTCCGCCTCCGTAAGAACTGTACCCAGCCAGACCATGCTTCCGAATTCAGGCGTTATAAGCAGGGAATGCCTTCCTATGGTTCCCAGTCCCGCAGCCTGCGCGGCATGCTTCTGGGAAACAATGGAACGCCAACGCCCTGTTTTATCATCCCACTGGCTTTCATTCGTAGGAACAGGAACTGCTAAAAACCCCATTTTTTCCAGTTCAATACATAAATCCAGGGCAATGGCGTCCATTTTAGCGGTAATGGAGTTCCTCACCCTTGTGTAAGGGACCGCAGTCCTGCACGCCAGGGTACCCGCCGGAAACCTGCATGCAAAAGAAATCACTGAATTGCATGAAGGCAGCACATCCCGGGGATGATACCCTTCCGGCGCATCCTCAAACCTTTCCATTCCCGCGATTTTACACAAATCCGCTCCCAGGGAAATTACAATTTTTTTAATATCATCACTGCACATTTTGTCCCCTCCATAAGTGGTTCCCGTAAGCAATACCCGCTTACCCCAACTGTTACGTTTCCATATTCCCACTTTAATTTCATATGTCCGGGCTGTCAAGCCAAAGCGGAAGCAGGCCGATAAATACCGGGAAACAGGCGGGTAGACAGCAAGATTAACTAAGCGGCTTATAGACCCAAACTTTCCCCGAAAAATTCTTTTCATTTTTCCTAAAAGCTGATAGAATAAAATTATAATCAGCCGGTTTGGGCTGTATAAAACAGGAAGGGCGGACGTTTATGTTATGAAAAAATTTGATGTGACAGCACTTGGAGAGCTTTTGATTGACTTTACCGACAATGGAAAGAGCGCTCAGGGAAATACACTGTTTGAGGCGAATCCGGGCGGGGCACCCTGCAACGTACTGGCGATGCTGAATAAATGCGGACACCCCACCGCTTTTGTAGGAAAAGTGGGAAAAGATATATTTGGCCTGAAGCTGAAGGCAACGCTGGAGGAAGTGGGAATCAATACTTCAAACCTGATTGTGGACGAGAATGCACGGACAACCCTGGCTTTCGTACAGACCTTTGAGGATGGGGACAGGGATTTTTCCTTTTTCCGCAATCCCGGTGCAGATATGATGCTTACGGCGGATGAGGTAAATGAGGAGCTTATCAGGGAATCCCGTATTTTCCATTTTGGAACGCTTTCCATGACTCACGACGGTGTGCGGGAGGCGACCAAAAGGGCCATTGCGGTGGCAAAGGAAAGCGGAGCCGTGATTTCCTTTGATCCGAATTTAAGACCTCCTCTGTGGAAGTCTCTGGAGGATGCCAGAGTTCAGGTGGCGTATGGGCTGGGACAGTGTGACGTGCTGAAGATTTCCGATAATGAAATCCAGTGGTTTACCGGAGAAGAGGATTTCGATGCGGGAATTGCCAGGCTCCGTGAGCAGTACCAGATTCCGTTGATTCTTCTTTCCATGGGAAGGGACGGCAGCAGGGCTTATTATAAGGATTTGAAGGTGGATGCAGCGCCATTCCTGCAGGAAAGCACGATTGAAACAACGGGAGCAGGGGATACCTTCGGCGGAAGCTGTCTTCACTACATACTGAAATACGGCCTTGATAAGCTGGATGAAGAAAAGCTGAAGGAAATGCTTACCTTCGCCAACGCGGCGGCGTCCATTGTTACCACCAGGAAGGGTGCGCTTCGCGTAATGCCTGAAGTGGAGGAAGTGGAAAGCTTTATCCAGTCCAGAAAGTAGCAGATACATTTTTTATGAAAGCAGCGCAGGTGTTGGATTGCCGTTTAAGGCACGCCGGGAAAACACCTGCGAACTTTCTGTGCCCGCAGGGCGGTACGGACCGGACAGGGGGAGAAGGAACTCCTGCACGGTGATTGATTACCCGAAGATACGATGAGGAGGATATCATGGAAGCTTATAGTGTGTTTAAGGATTTGGCGATTATCATAGTAGCGGCAAAGGTTTTTGCGATCCTGGCAAGAAAATGCAAGGCGCCCCAGGTAGTGGGTGAAATTGTGGCAGGACTTCTTTTGGGGCCAAGTCTCCTTGGACTGGTGCAGCAGTCGGAATTTATTCTGCAGATGGCAGAAATCGGCGTTATACTCCTCATGTTTTCAGCAGGACTTGGCACCAACCTGCGTGAGCTGATGAAAACAGGACCGATAGCGCTGTTGATAGCCACCTGCGGCGTAGGCATTCCATTGATCGGCGGCGCGCTGCTGTATATGTGCTTTTACGGATTTATGCCCTGGGGATCGGAGGACTTTTATAAAGCGGTATTCATGGGCGTAATTCTCACCGCAACTTCGGTCAGCATTACCGTGGAATCACTGAAGGAAATGGGCAAGCTGAAGGGGAAGGTGGGAACCACAATCCTGAGCGCGGCGATAATCGACGATGTTATCGGCATCATTGTCCTGACCTTTGTTATCGGTTTTAAAAATCCCGAATCCAATCCCGGAACGGTAGTCATGGACACGGTTCTGTTTTTCCTGTTTGCCATTGGTGTTGGCTTCGTATGCTATATTGTATTTAAATGGATGGATAAAAGATATCCCCATACGAGAAGAATTCCCATCATGGGCCTGGCTCTCTGCTTTGCCATGGCATATATTGCGGAAAAATATTTTGGGATTGCGGACATCACAGGGGCCTATGTGGCAGGACTGATCCTCTGCTCCATTCAGGATTCCGACTATATTGCCCGTAAGATGGATATCAATTCCTATATGATATTCGGGCCTATTTTCTTCGTCAGCATCGGTCTGAAAACAGATATCGGCGACATGAATATGTCCATTCTTCTTTTTGCCGTATGTTTTGTTCTGGTGGGGCTGCTTACCAAGATCGTGGGCTGCGGCCTGATGGCAAAGGCCTGCCGTTTCAATGCGGCGGATTCCCTGAAAATCGGCGTGGGTATGATGACCAGAGGAGAGGTTGCCCTGATTGTTGCGCAGAAGGGGTTGAACGTGGGGCTGCTTAATCCCGTATACTTTACGGCGGTCATTCTTTTGATTGTATTTTCCTCTATCCTTACGCCTATTATCCTGAAGGTTCTTTACTCAAAGGATAAAATGCCCCAGGATCCGGAATCAGCACTGGTTTCTTAGGAGGACTGAATGCTTTTTAACTCATACGTATTTATTTTTCTGTTTCTGCCCCTCGCACTGGCGGGCTGGCTGATTCTTAACAAATGCAGACAATATAAGCTGGCACAGGGATATCTGATTGGGATGTCCCTGTGGTTTTATGCTTATTTTAACGTCAGCTTCCTGTGGGTGATAGCCGGAAGCTGTCTCTTTAATTATGGGCTCAGCCTGATACTTTCAAAAAAAGATACCCCGAAAATGAGGAAAACGTTGATGCTCCTTGGCTGCCTCGGCAATCTGGGGGCACTGGGATATTTTAAATATTGCAATTTTTTCCTGGAAAATATCAATGCGTTGTTCCGTGCCGATTTCCAGATGAAGAACATTCTTCTTCCGCTGGGAATCAGCTTTTTTACGTTCCAGCAGCTTTCCTTCCTCATTGACAGGTGCCGGGGGGAAGCGCCCCATTACGGGTTGCTGGATTATCTGAGCTTTGTCACATTTTTCCCGTCCCTTATTTCCGGGCCGATTGTGCTGCACGCGGCGACGGTTTCCCAGTTCCGTGATATTTCACGCAGGCATTTTGATGAGGAAAGCTTTGCAAAGGGCGTTATGCAGTTTACCATGGGCCTTGGGAAAAAAGTGCTTCTGGCCGACACGCTCATGCTGGCCGTGAATTACGGCTATGAAAATATCGGTTCCCTGGACACTGTTTCAGCCCTTCTGACAGCCTGCTTCTATACGCTGGAGCTTTATTTCGACTTCAGCGGCTATTCGGACATGGCCATCGGTGTGGGAAAAATGTTCCGTATTACAATCCCGGAAAATTTCAATTCTCCCTATAAGGCGGTGTCGGTCAAGGATTTCTGGAAAAGATGGCATATTACCCTCAGCTCCTTTTTACAGACCTATATCTACTTTCCTCTGGGAGGAAGCCGCAGGGGAAAGGCCAGGACTATCATAAATACCCTTATCACCTTTCTGATCAGCGGCCTGTGGCACGGAGCCAACTGGACCTTCGTGTTCTGGGGGCTGCTTCACGGGATCGGCGTTGCCTTTAACAGCCTGAAGCTCTTTTCCATCAAAAAGAAATGGCTCTGCCGCCTTTTTACTTTTTCCTATGTGTGCATGGCCTTTGTATTTTTCCGGGCGGACAGCCTGGCGGACGGTTTTCACCTGCTGGGCCGTATCCTGTCCTTCCAGTACAACGGAAGCCTGGTGAACCTGGCCGCCGCCATGGAGCCGTCGGAAATCTATATCGTTACCAAAGCGCTTTCCATGATGGCCCCCGGCCTGATAAGCCTGGTCCAGATCGGTATGATGCTGCTTATCACTATAATATCCGCAGTGGTCCTCACCCGCAGCACGGCGCAGCAGATTACGGAACAGAAAAAAATAACCGGCAGGTTTACGGTTGCCCTGGCATTTTTATTTGCCTGGTCGGTCATTTCCTTATCCGGGGTAAGCTCCTTTGTTTATTTAATGTTTTAACCCCGCCGCTGTTGTGGCAGGCCTGAAAGGCACGGAGAAAATATGTATCGGAAGTTTTTGAAAAATTTTACAATTACAGCAGCCATACTTTTCATTGCGGCAGCAGCCCTGGTGCTCTTTTTTGATCCTTTTTTCCACTACCACGGGCCGGCCGTCCCGCTGAAAGCCGTCCTTACCAAAAAGGAATACCAGGGCATCGGCACTATCCGCAATTTCAATTACGACAGCCTGCTTGTGGGTTCCTCCACCGCGGAGAACTTCAATAACAAATGGTTTGACGAAGCCTTTGACGCCACTACCATCAAGGCTATCAAAAGCTCCGGCATCACCGCCCAGCTGGATTACTACCTGACCCAGGCGTTTGAAGAGCGTGAAATCAAAAATATTTTCTACAGCCTCGATCTGTTTGCCCTGGGAGGCGACCCCGAGGCCGAATTCCCGGATGATTCCATGCCTCTTTACCTCTACGACAAAAATCCCTTCAACGACATAAATTACCTTCTTAACAAAGACGTAATTTTTGAAGACATCCCATACATGCTGGCGGAAACCTTCCTGGATGACTACGACGAGGGAGCCTCCTATAACTGGGCACAATACAAAACCTTCGGAACGCAGGAGGCTCTGTCCCACTACGACCGCCCGGCCGAAATCACCCCTATGAAAACGGAGGATCAGTACAAGGCTGTCATAGATGCCAATGTGGATCTGCTGATAAAGCAGGTAAATGCCCATCCGGAGACCACCTTCTATTTCTTTTATCCGCCCTATTCCCTTTTGTGGTGGGACAATATGACCCGGAGCGGGGAGCTGAATCAGGTTCTCTATGCTGCCCAGGCTTCCGCCCAGGCACTGCTTTCCTGCGACAATGTTAAGCTGTATTACTTCCAGAATGATCCGGATATTATTTATAACCTGGATCTCTATATGGATCCCATCCATTTTACGGCCGATATCAACCACTACATGGTAAACCAGATGCAGCAGGATAATTACCGCCTTACTCCGCAAAATTATCTCTCAGAACTTCAGAAAATGAGGGAGTTGGTTCAGGAGATGGAGGAGAGTGAGATTGGGAAGTATTATTAGAGGGGGGAGTGGAATTCTGAGATGAGGGGGCATG
>OBYP01001470.1_pt1 | contig 10813 bp, 10 predicted proteins | sample 1501461 | NCBI WGS metagenome assembly OBYP01 (sample SAMEA2580201, study PRJEB22360) | human gut metagenome | biome: human gut; feature: human-associated habitat; material: faeces | place: Denmark | collected 2008/2010 | reverse complement strand
CCCAAAGCTACCATGACTGCACCACCCCCTTGAACAGAAGGGCCTTCACGTCCAACAGACGCACCGATAACCATTGCAAAGAAAGTAAGTGGAATTTTCCAAATGGTTTGGCGAAATTTAACCAGTTTTGTTTTATAACCATTATAAGGAAGATTAATGGAGGCAATCACTTGTGGAATACCACTGCCGCCAACATAAGGCGTGTATTTAGCGGTAAACCAGGTGAGAAAAGCAAGACCAAGCGGTAAAACGATCCAAACGGCGAGAGGGTATTTGGCTAACCAATAGGCATTAAATTCAAGTCCCATGTCGGCGAGTTTCGCAAATCCAAAGGAAAAAAGTGCAACAAATGTCGCACCAATCAGTAGACATATAAATTCTAGGGTTTTATGAGAGATACGATGGGTTTGTCGAAGTTTTTTATGGTAGAAATAACGTAAATGAAAAATGAATGAACGTAACATAATGATTGCCAACAAAATAATTCTGTTTGAAATTATAAAAGCCTAGTCACAGACAGGCAATTGATTTGGGAAAGTGCGGTCAGTTTTGTGTCGATTTTTTATCAAGCGATCCTTTGCGATCCTATTTCTGTTTAAATATTGACAATGTGAGGCGAAACCATTAAAATTCAGCGTCTATTTCTTCTGTCTATTGGATGGAGAGATAGATTTTGTAACAAACATTCTATTATGAATAACATTTAAACTGGAGCTTTTTTAATGGCAACTATCAACCAGCTAGTACGCAAACCGCGTGTGAAAAAGGTTGTAAAAAGTAACGTTCCTGCATTAGAGGCTTGCCCGCAGAAACGTGGTGTGTGCACTCGTGTATACACAACTACACCTAAAAAACCGAACTCAGCATTACGTAAAGTATGTCGTATTCGTTTAACTAATGGCTTTGAAGTAACTTCTTACATCGGCGGTGAAGGTCACAACCTTCAAGAGCACAGTGTTGTGCTTATCCGTGGTGGTCGTGTTAAAGACTTACCAGGTGTGCGTTACCACACTGTACGCGGCGCATTAGACTGTGCAGGCGTTAAAGATCGTAAACAAGGTCGTTCTAAATACGGCGTTAAACGTCCTAAAGCTTAATGGAACTCCGTTAAGTAAGGCCAAACGTCTAAATTAGTAAAAATTTAAATCAGAAACTCCAGTATCACATTAGCTCACTTTAAAGTGCGGTTAATTTTTATAGAGTTTTGGATATCCTGAAGATTAAATATACGGAGAAATTCGCAATGCCACGTCGTCGTAGTGTTGAACCACGCAAGATTCTTCCAGATCCGAAGTTCGGTTCAGAGTTACTTGCAAAATTTATTAATGTATTAATGGTAGACGGTAAAAAATCCGTTGCTGAAACCATCGTTTACGGTGCGTTAGACAAACTTGCAGAACGCACAGGTAAAGAACCTTTAGAAGCATTTGAAATTGCACTTGAAAACGTTCGCCCAACTGTTGAGGTTAAATCTCGTCGTGTTGGTGGTTCTACTTACCAAGTGCCAGTTGAAGTACGTCCAGTTCGTCGTAACGCATTAGGTATGCGTTGGATCGTTGAAGCTGCACGTAAACGCGGTGATAAATCAATGGCTTTACGTCTTGCAAATGAATTATCTGATGCATCAGATAACAAAGGCGCAGCAGTGAAAAAACGTGAAGATGTTCACCGTATGGCTGAAGCTAACAAAGCATTTGCTCACTTCCGTTGGTAATACGCTTTTAAAATTTAAGGGCTTCATCCTCGATGAAGCCTTACCCTTATATAAACAGATATTAAACTTAACAAGGTTATAATAATGGCTCGTACAACCCCTATTGAAAGATATCGTAATATCGGTATTAGTGCGCACATCGATGCTGGTAAAACTACTACCACTGAACGTATCTTATTCTACACCGGTGTAAGTCACAAAATTGGTGAAGTACACGATGGTGCAGCAACAATGGACTGGATGGAACAGGAACAAGAGCGTGGTATTACCATTACCTCTGCGGCAACTACCGCATTCTGGTCTGGTATGTCACAACAGTTCCCACAACACCGTATCAACGTTATCGATACCCCGGGACACGTAGACTTTACTGTTGAAGTAGAACGTTCTATGCGTGTTCTTGATGGTGCGGTAATGGTTTACTGTGCAGTTGGTGGTGTTCAACCTCAGTCTGAAACTGTATGGCGTCAAGCTAACAAATATCAAGTTCCACGTATCGCGTTCGTAAACAAAATGGACCGTACTGGTGCTAACTTCTTACGTGTTGTTGATCAACTTAAAACTCGTTTAGGTGCGAACGCTGTTCCTCTTCAACTTCCAATCGGTGCAGAAGAAAACTTCACTGGTGTTGTTGATTTGATCAAAATGAAAGCGATCAACTGGAACGAAGCTGACCAAGGTATGACCTTCACTTATGAAGATATTCCAGCAGATATGCAAGCAGCTTGTGAAGAATGGCGCCAAAACCTTGTTGATGCAGCAGCTGAAGCAACTGAAGAATTAATGGAAAAATATCTTGGTGGTGAAGAGTTAAGCGAAGAAGAAATTAAAGCAGGTCTTCGTCAACGCGTATTAGCAAATGAAATCATCTTGGTAACTTGTGGTTCTGCATTCAAAAACAAAGGTGTTCAAGCAATGCTTGATGCGGTTGTTGAATACTTACCAGCACCAACTGATATTCCAGCAATCAAAGGTATTAATCCAGATGAAACTGAAGGTGAACGTCACGCAAGCGATGATGAGCCGTTCTCTTCATTAGCATTCAAAATTGCAACTGACCCATTCGTAGGTAACTTAACCTTCTTCCGTGTGTACTCAGGTGTAATTAACTCTGGTGATACAGTATTAAACTCTGTACGTCAAAAACGTGAACGTTTTGGTCGTATCGTACAGATGCACGCTAACAAACGTGAAGAAATCAAAGAAGTTCGTGCGGGCGATATCGCTGCAGCAATCGGCTTAAAAGATGTAACTACGGGTGATACATTATGTGCTATCGATGCACCAATCATCCTTGAGCGTATGGAATTCCCAGAGCCAGTAATCTCTGTAGCAGTAGAACCTAAAACTAAAGCTGACCAAGAAAAAATGGGTCTTGCATTAGGTCGTCTTGCTCAAGAAGACCCTTCATTCCGTGTTCACACTGATGAAGAATCTGGTGAAACCATTATTTCTGGTATGGGTGAGTTACACTTAGACATCATCGTTGACCGTATGAAACGTGAGTTCAAAGTGGAAGCTAATATCGGTAAACCACAAGTATCTTACCGTGAAACTATCCGCACTCGTGTTAACGATGTGGAAGGTAAACACGCAAAACAATCTGGTGGTCGCGGTCAATATGGTCATGTTGTTATTGACTTATACCCATTAGATCCAGAAGGTCCTGGTTACGAATTTGTAAACGAAATCAAAGGTGGTGTAATCCCTGGTGAATACATTCCTGCAGTTGATAAAGGTATCCAAGAACAGCTTAAATCTGGTCCATTAGCGGGTTATCCGGTAGTAGATATTGGTGTACGTTTACACTTCGGTTCATACCATGATGTTGACTCATCAGAATTAGCGTTTAAATTAGCGGCTTCTTTAGCATTTAAAGCAGCGTTCGCTAAAGCAAACCCAGTTCTACTTGAGCCAATCATGAAAGTTGAAGTAGAAACTCCACCTGAGTATGTGGGTGATGTAATCGGTGACTTAAGCCGTCGTCGTGCTATGGTTAACGGTCAAGAAGCGAACGAATTCGTTGTTAAAATCGATGCAGAAGTTCCACTTTCTGAAATGTTCGGTTATGCAACAGACTTACGTTCACAAACTCAAGGTCGTGCATCATACTCAATGGAACCGTTAAAATATGCTGAAGCACCAACAAGTGTTGCTGCTGCAGTAATTGAAGCGCGTAAAAAATAATTTTTTGTAACAATCCGCTCTATAAGTCGAATGGCTTATAGAGCATTTTCTAGGAAACTAAACAAATGTCTAAAGAAAAATTTGAACGTACAAAACCGCACGTAAACGTGGGTACAATCGGCCACGTTGACCACGGTAAAACAACTTTAACAGCAGCAATCACAACCGTATTAGCAAAACACTACGGTGGTGCAGCTCGTGCATTCGACCAAATCGATAACGCGCCAGAAGAAAAAGCGCGTGGTATCACCATCAACACATCACACGTTGAATACGATACTCCAACTCGTCACTACGCACACGTTGACTGCCCAGGACACGCGGACTATGTTAAAAACATGATTACCGGTGCGGCGCAAATGGACGGTGCAATCTTAGTAGTAGCAGCGACAGATGGTCCTATGCCACAAACTCGTGAGCACATCTTATTAGGTCGCCAAGTAGGTGTACCTTACATCATCGTATTCTTAAACAAATGCGACATGGTAGATGACGAAGAGTTATTAGAATTAGTAGAAATGGAAGTTCGTGAACTTCTTTCTCAATATGATTTCCCAGGTGACGATACTCCAATCGTACGTGGTTCTGCATTACAAGCATTAAACGGCGTTGCAGAATGGGAAGAAAAAATCCTTGAGTTAGCAAACCACTTAGATACTTACATTCCTGAGCCAGAGCGTGCAATTGACCAACCGTTCCTTCTTCCAATCGAAGACGTGTTCTCAATTTCAGGTCGTGGTACAGTAGTAACAGGTCGTGTTGAGCGTGGTATCATCCGTACTGGTGATGAAGTTGAAATCGTTGGTATCAGACCAACAGCGAAAACCACTGTAACTGGTGTTGAAATGTTCCGTAAATTACTTGACGAAGGTCGTGCAGGTGAAAACATCGGTGCATTATTACGTGGTACCAAACGTGAAGAAATCGAACGTGGTCAAGTATTAGCGAAACCAGGTTCAATCACTCCACACACTGATTTCGAATCAGAAGTTTACGTATTATCAAAAGATGAAGGTGGTCGTCACACTCCATTCTTCAAAGGTTACCGTCCACAATTCTATTTCCGTACAACTGACGTAACTGGTACAATCGAGTTACCAGAAGGCGTGGAAATGGTAATGCCTGGTGATAACATCAAAATGACAGTAAGCTTAATCCACCCAATCGCGATGGACCAAGGTTTACGTTTCGCAATCCGTGAAGGTGGCCGTACAGTAGGTGCTGGTGTTGTTGCGAAAATCATCAAATAATTGATGTATTAACTGTAACAAGTTTAGATTAAGAAGGCGTATCGAAAGATGCGCCTTTTTGTTTGCCTAAAATTCTGTAAAATTATAATGAAATTTCAAATTAAAAAAGTGAATGTTAGGAAGAGAGAAATATTTGTTAGAGGAAAAAAAGTGGCGGAAGGTCATGGGAGTTGAACCCACCCGGGAACGCTGGCGTCCCCAACAGGATTTGAAGTCCTGCCACCTCACCGGAGATGACGACCTTCCGTTATTGAAATTGCGGTTACTTTAGCGTAAATTAGTTTATAATTCAACGCCATTTTGAAATAGGAATTAAAAATGACCGCACTTTTTCAACAACTTCCTTCGGTAGATAAATTTTTAAAAACACCAGAAGGTGAAATGCTTTTAACTGAATTTGGTCATTCAGCCGTTGTACGCGAGTTGCGCCAATTATTGTCTGAAGGGCGCGAGGTTATCAAACAGCATCAAAACTTACCGCACTTTTTTGCCGATCACCTAAGTACATTACATCATTTACAACATCGCTTGGTACAACAAAATCATGTGCAAATTAAATCAGTCCATAATTTAACGGGCACGGTATTACACACAAATTTAGGGCGAGCCTTATGGGCTAAAAGTGCACAGCAGGCAGCACTTCATGCAATGAAAGGTAACGTGGCACTAGAATATGATTTGGAAGAAGGTAAACGCAGTCATCGAGATAATTATATTAGTGAGTTATTGGCACAACTCACAGGCGCAGAGGCAGCTTGTATCGTTAACAATAATGCTGCAGCCGTACTCTTGATGTTGGCCACCTTTGCAAAAGATAAAGAAGTCATTATTTCTCGCGGGGAATTGATTGAAATTGGCGGAGCATTTCGCATTCCAGACATTATGGTTCAAGCAGGCTGTAAACTTGTTGAAGTGGGAACAACAAACCGCACACATTTGAAAGATTATCGTCAAGCAATCAATGAAAATACCGCTTTCTTAATGAAAGTACATTGCAGTAACTATCATATTAGTGGGTTTACCGCTTCGGTTTCAGAACAAGAGTTGGTTGATCTTGGACGAGAATTTGATATTCCAGTGATGACGGATCTGGGTAGTGGGGCATTAATTGATCTAAGTCAATATGATTTACCGAATGAACCAACGGTGCAAGAAAAAGTCTCACAGGGCGTAAACTTGGTGTCATTCTCGGGTGATAAATTATTGGGAGGAACACAAGCTGGTATTATCGTCGGTAAAAAAGAGTGGATTGCTCAGTTACAAGCTCACCCATTAAAGCGCGTATTGCGTTGCGATAAAGTGATTTTAGCCGGGCTTGAGGCAACATTACGTCTTTATCTCCAACCTGAAAAACTTACTGAGACGTTGCCAACTTTACATTTGCTCACCCAATCAATAGATGTATTAAAAGAAAAAGCCGAACAGCTTAAAGCCGGTTTAGCAAACCGCTTAAAAAATTACCAGGTTGAGATTGAAGAAAGCTTTGCTCAGATTGGGAGTGGTTCTCAACCGATGGCGACGATTCCTTCTCTCGCGGTGACGATTGCCGAAAAAACAGAGGCAAAATTGACCGCACTTTTGACTACATTTAAGCAATTAGAACAACCGATAATCGGTCGTGTTGAGAAAGGAAAAATTTGGTTAGATTTACGTAGTGTGGCCGACTTTAAGGCATTATTAGATACGGTGGAAAAATTATGATCATAGTAACATCAGGGCACGTCGATCATGGTAAAACAGCCCTTTTAAAAGCACTGACAGGTACGAATACGGCCCATTTGCCGGAAGAAAAAAAACGTGGCATGACCATTGATTTGGGTTATGCCTATTTGCCTTTAAAAGAGAAAGTACTCGGGTTTATTGATGTGCCTGGCCATGAAAAGTTTCTCGCCAACATGTTAGCAGGGCTTGGTGGTGTGCATTATGCCATGCTTATTGTTGCAGCCGATGAAGGGATTGCCGCACAAACTAAAGAACACTTAGCGATTTTACGTCAGCTTCAATTTACTGAAATCATGGTAGTGATTACCAAGGCTGACCGAGCAACAAATGAGCAAATTGAGGCACTAAAAACACAAATTCAGACGGATTATCCATTCTTAGCTGAATCTCATTATTTTATTACATCGGCACAAACAGGCTTAGGCATTGATGCGTTACGCGATTATTTAGCCAATTTACCTGAATTAGCTGAAGTGGATAAACCATTCCGTTACGCCATCGACCGTGTTTTTAGCGTGAAAGGGGCGGGGACAGTGGTAACAGGGACAGCATTTGCGGGAACGGTGGCCATTGATGATGAACTCTTCCTTTCTACGGGACAAAAGGTTCGCGTTAAAAATATCCATGCTCAAAACACACCAAGTGAGAAAGGTGTCGCAGGTCAGCGTTTAGCGCTCAATTTAAACGTTGATTTAGATCGTATTCCAATGCAGCGCGGCGATTGGTTGTTAGCCTCAGAGCCACTTGAGCCAACCGATCGTATTACCATTGAAATTACACCTGAAGTGAATTTGAAAGACAGTCAGCCTGTACACATTTATCATGCGGCAAGTCGTACGACGGGTAAGCTCACCTTGCTTGAAAGCAAAAATGCAATGAAAAATGACCGCACTTTGGCGGAAGTTATTTTAGAGCAGCCATTATTTTTGGCCTTTGGGGATAAATTAATTTTACGTAGTGGTGATGCGAAAGCGTTAATTGGTGGTGCCAAGGTACTCGAAATTCATTCACCAAAACGTTATAAGCGCACAGAGGCTCGCTTAGCGTTCTTAGCTAAACTTAATCAGGCTCAAACCGCCACACAACGCATTGGATTGACCTTACAAAAAGAGGCGATTTCAGCTCAAGCTTTAATGTGGAGTGAGCAACTAACCGAAAATCAACTAGTTGAAGCATTGGCTGAGAATGGTGATATCCGTTTCCAAAATTGGTGTTTTAATCGCGATTATCAACGTGAAAAAACGCAGCAAATTTTGACCGCGCTTGCTACCTATCATGAGCAACATAATGATCAGCTAGGTTTGAGTAAGGCCCGCTTATACCGTATTGCGACACTAAACCAACCGGAAAATCTGATTTACCATTTTATTGAGGAAATGCTTGATGAAGGCCAATTGCAGCAGACTCGTGGCTGGCTACATTTGCCTTCACACAAAATCCAATTCTCAGCCGAAGAGCAAAGCTTATGGCAAGCGGTGTTAGCTGAATTTGAGAAAGCTCATGGTCAAGCCATTTGGGTGCGTGATATGGCAACAGCCTTGGCGCAAGATGAAAGTGTGATGCGTAATTTTATGTATAAAGCAGGTAAATTGGGCTATCTTACGCCAATCGTAAAAGATCGATTTTTCCTAACTGAGAGTATTTATGCTTATGCCCGCTTAATTAAGCAAATGGCAGGTGAAGAAGGTAAGATTGCGGTAAATGAATTACGTGACAAGCTTAATTTTGGTCGAAAACTGACCGTACAGTTAATGGAGTATTTTGACCGTACCGGCTTTTTACGCCGCAAAGGCAATGACCATATTTTACGTGATAAAGATACATTTGATTTATAGGTAATACATGAAAAAGACACTGATTTCAGCCTTAATTTTAACCGCACTTTTTGCGGTAACAGGTTGCGAAGATAAAGAAGCGAAAGCAACCATTGAGCAACAAACACAGACAATTGCACAACTGACGGCAGAAAATACGCAATTAAAAGCTGAAAAAGAAAAGGCGGAGAAGGTTATTCCAGCAATTATTGCTCAAGATGATGTGATTTTTGATAAAGAGGAAACCATCAAATATCCTAAATCGCCCAAAGAAGATGAATATGTGCCTGTAGAAGGTAAACTTCATTACAGCATTTGTACACTAAAAACGAATATTGAATGGTTAGATACACTACTTTTAGAACAAATTTCCAAAAATGCTGATGGTAAACCAAGAAGCCGCGAGCAACTTATTGCGGATTATCAGAAAGAATATGATGAAGCTAAAAAAGAGATGTTGGAATCTCCTATAATTGGTGTTGATGAAACTTTAGATTTAGCATTTAGTCACCAAAGAGGTAAGCTTGCTGTATTTTTAATAAATTATTACAGCTATGACGGTGGCGCTCATGGCGTTGGGGGCTACCATTATCTTAATATTGATTTAGAAACAAAAAAACTACTTTCATTTGATGATGTGTTTAAACCAAATCAGCAAGCTAAATTAAAAGAGCTGCTTTGGGAACGTTATACTCGATATGGCGAGGTACAAGATGAGGAAGCATTTACATCAAAAGACGCTTTTGAAGTGACCGATAATTTCTATTTAGATCATGATGGGATTCACTTTGTGTATAACGTGTATGAAATTGCGTCTTATGCAGAAGGACCACAGGAGCTGCTGATTGAGTGGTGGAATGCCTCTGCGTTATTGAAGCCTGAATTTCTTCAGAAACAGTATTATCCCGTTTCGAGTAATACGGCAGAATAACAAAGTGCGGTCAATAATGACCGCATTTTTATTGGCCTTTTTTCACCCAGTATTTAAAAGGAGTATCTTTTGTTTCACTTGCTAACAGCGTATGCTCCATAAATTGGCAGAAACTGGGAATATCGCGAGTTGTGGCGGGATCGTCCGCTAGAATAAGCAGCACTTCACCTTCATTCATGTGGCGAATGTTTTTTCTCACGAGCATCACAGGTTCAGGACAACGTAAACCAACGGTATCAAGGGTTTTATCGACAGTAATTTCAGTCATTGTTATTCATCAGTTTTATTGAAATTGAGCTACATCATACAATAATTATGGGGAAATTTCGATAAATCCGCTATCAATGATAAACTACGCAACAAGTTTACTTGAATAATGAGTCCATGGCTGAATACCTTATCCCCAAAAGTGCGGTCGTTTTTGAAGAAGAAATTAAGAAAAGTCGATTTATCACGTATTTGCAACATACGGAAGGACTTGAAAAAGCCAAAGCTTTTTGGGCAGAAATTAAAGCGCAGCACCCTAATGCCCGCCATCATTGTTGGGCGGCAGTGGCCGGAAAGCCAACGGATTCTCAACAATTAGGCTTTTCCGATGATGGTGAACCAGCAGGCACTGCAGGAAAGCCAATGCTATCCGCTTTGCAAGGTAGCCAAGTTGGTGAAATCAGTGCTGTTGTTGTCCGCTATTATGGGGGCATTTTATTAGGCACTGGCGGTTTAGTTCGTGCTTATGGAAATGGTGTTCAGCAAGCTTTAAAATTATTAGAAACTGAACGAAAAGTAGAACGTCAGTTATTCCAAGTTCATTGTGATTATGCACAATTAAATTGGATTCAAATTTTATGTGAACAGCATCAAATTGAAATTTATCAGCAAGATTTTCAAGTGCAGATTACATTGCAGTTAGGCATTAGTGAAGATCAAATTAAACCTTTTGAACAAGCATTAATTGAGCGTTCGGCAGGAACGTTGAAATTAGAAGAAATGAATTAAGCGAGATATTGTGCATATTTTATCCATTATTCGGATTATCGGCATTTTGATTATGTGCTTTTCCGGCACGATGCTGATTCCAGCCTTTGTGGCGCTTATTTATGGCGATGGCGGCGGTAAAGCGTTTATGCAAGCTTTTGCATTAAGCTTAACTGTGGGCATGTTGCTCTGGTGGCCTTGTCATCACCACAAACAAGAA
>OBYP01001463.1_pt1 | contig 10900 bp, 9 predicted proteins | sample 1501461 | NCBI WGS metagenome assembly OBYP01 (sample SAMEA2580201, study PRJEB22360) | human gut metagenome | biome: human gut; feature: human-associated habitat; material: faeces | place: Denmark | collected 2008/2010 | reverse complement strand
CATTTATTATAAGCTAAAAAAATCAGGAAATACATTATGCATTTCCTGATTTTTTCTTAGGAGTTTTTTGGATTTTTCTTTTTTTACTTTTTTATTTTTAGGAGTTTTCAACTATATTAAAATCAATATCTGATTCTTTATTTTGCTTTCACAGCTTTGATCGCTTCATTTAATTTTGGAAGAATCTTTTTAATATCACCAACGATTCCCAAATCTGCGATGTCGAAGATTGCCGCATCTTCGTCTCTGTTAATTGCTACAATAAAGTCAGAATTTTCCATACCTGCTGCGTGCTGGATTGCTCCGGAAATACCACATGCCAGATATAATTCAGGACGTACTGTTTTTCCTGTCTGTCCAACCTGACGGTCATTGCTGATCCATCCGGAATCTACTGCTGCTCTGGATGCAGCTACTTCTCCGTCTAAAGTCTCAGCTAAAGCTTCCAGATCTTTAAATCCTTCTGCATTTCCTACACCACGTCCTCCGGATACAAGAATCTTAGCTTCTGTAATATCTACAGATTTATGTGTTGTTTTTACAACTTCACGGATTTTTACATTCATATCCGCATCTGTAAATTCAACTTTAAGTTCTTCAATTTCACCGTCTCTGCTGTCATCTGCTTCCAGAGCTTTCATTACTCCAGGTCTTACAGTTGCCATCTGAGGTCTGAAATCCTCACATACGATGGTTGCCATAATATTTCCGCCAAATGCCGGACGAGTCATCATTAACAGTTTAGATTCTTCATCAATATCTAATTTTGTACAATCCGCTGTTAATCCTGTATGGATTCTTGCAGATACTCTCGGTGCAAGATCACGCCCGATAGAAGTAGCACCATACAGTACAATCTCAGGATTGTGTGTCTGAATCACTTCCATCATTGCTTTTGCATATGGTTCTGTCACATACTCAGCTAACATCGGATCATCTACAACTACTACTTTATCTGCTCCGTGAGCAATTAAATCTTTTGCTTTATCTGTGATCTGATCTCCAAGTAATATAGCTACCACGTTCTGTCCCAGATCATCTGCCAGTTTTCTTGCCTCTCCAACCAGCTCAATACCGACTTTCTGAAGATTTCCATCTCTCTGCTCGGCAAATACATAAACATCTTTACACATTTTGCTTGTCCTCCTTACCTTAAATGAAGTGTTTTTCCTGTAATTTTTCTACGATTGCAGCAACAGCCTCATCATCAGACAGATCATTTAAAACAGTTCCTGCACCTTTTGCTTGTTTTGTAAAGGATTTTTTAACTCTGGTAGGAGAACCTTTTAATCCGATATTTCCTTCGTTAACAGTATCTTTAATGTCTTCTAATCCCCAGACTTTTACTTCTTTTTCGCGGTATGCATCAAATACACCGTGAACAGACATATATCTTGGCTGTGCCAGCTCAGCAAGTGCTGTTAACAGACATGGAGTCTTAATTTCAATGATCTGATGACGATCTTCGAACTGTCTCTGAACAACCAGAGTGTCTTCTCCCTCTACTTCGATATCTTCAACATAACTTACCTGAGGAATTCCAAGATGTTCTGCAATCTGAGGTCCAACCTGTGCTGTATCTCCGTCAATCGCCTGACGTCCGGTAATAATTACATCATAATCTAATTTCATTAAAGCTGCTGCAATCGTAGAGGAAGTTGCCCAAGTATCGGCACCTCCAAATGCGCGGTCTGAAATTAAAAGTGCATCATCACATCCCATTGCTAATGCTTCTCTTAAAGCAACATCAGCCTGAGGTGGTCCCATGGAGACAACTGTTACAGTACTTCCCGGGCATTTTTCTTTTAACAAAAGTGCAGCTTCGATTCCGGCTTTATCATCTGGATTGATAATACTTGGAACGCCGTCACGAATCAAAGTATTTGTCTTTGGATCTAATTTTACTTCCGTTGTATCTGGTACTTGTTTTGCACAAACAACAATCTTCATTCTCTTGTTCTCCTTCTTTCTTATCTTAATAATCCACCGCCGACGATCATCTTCATAGCTTCTGATGTACCTTCGTAAATTTCTGTAATCTTAGCATCACGGTACATTCTCTCTACCGGATATTCTCTGGAATATCCATAACCACCGAGCATCTGAACTGCAGCTCTTGTAACTTCTACTGCAACGTCAGAAGCAAATAACTTACACATTGCGGCAAGTGGTGCAAAATTCTCATGATCATCCTTTGCCTTTGCGGCTCTCCATACCATCAGACGAGCTGCGTCGATTTTTGTCTGAAGTGATGCAATTAAGAACTGTGTATTCTGGAATTTAGCGATTGGTTTTCCAAACTGTTTTCTTTCTTTTACATATTTGATTGCTTCATTTAAAGCTCCCTGAGCGATACCCACAGACTGTGCACCGATTCCGATACGTCCTCCTGCCAGAGCTCCCATTGCAATCTTATATCCCATTCCTTCTTTTCCAATTAAGTTTTCTTTCGGAACTTTTACATCTACCAGTGCAACCTCTGCGTTAGATGCAGCACGGATTCCCATACGAGGGATATCTTTGCTGACAGTTAAACCTTCTGTATTGCGGTCAACAATAAATGCAGACATTCCTCTTGTTCCTGCACTTTTATCTGTATAAGCGAAAATAACAAATGTATCTGCAAAGCCAGAGTTTGTTGTAAATACTTTCTGTCCGTTTAATACATAGAAATCTCCGTCTAATTTTGCAGTAGTTTTGACTCCGCTGGCATCAGTACCTGCTCCAGGCTCTGTAAGTCCAAAGCATCCGATTTTGCTTCCATCTACTAATGGACGCAGAAATTCCTGTTTCTGTTCTTCAGAAGCATAGTCATTGATGCAAGAGCAGCATAAAGATGTATGTACGGAAATTGTAATTCCTGCGCTGGCATCTACTTTAGAAACTTCTTCCATTGCCAGTGCATAAGTCAGTACATCCGCTCCTTCACCACCATACTCTTTAGAGTAAGGAATTCCCATCAAACCATATTTTTTCATCTTAGCCAGCAGATCCATATCAAATTTTTCTGCCTCGTCCATGTCTCTGGAAATTGGTTTGATTTCATTCTCAGCGAAACTTTTGAACAGTTCTTTTGCAAGAAGTTGTTCTTTCGTCAATTTAAATTCAACCATTCTGTTATCCTCCTATTGGTTCAAATATTTTTCTTTTCTAAGTTTTAGCTTTGCATAATTTTAGCGTACTAACATTTAGTATGCTAAGTATATAATAATATGATGCCTAGGTCAAGGATTTAACAAGTCATTTTTACATGTATACAATGTTTTTTTGCGTGTATTGCGTGCTCTTCAAGCAAAACACATTCTCTGCTTATATTATGGACGTTCTACAATAACTGTTGTTCCCATACCACCACCGATGCACAGTGTGGCAAGTCCGATCTTATTATCACGTTTTTCCATTTCATACAGCAGTGTAATTAAAATTCTGGCTCCGGAACATCCGATCGGATGACCTAATGCAATCGCTCCTCCATTGACATTGACAATGTCTGTGTCAAACTCAAGTTCTCTGCACACAGCAACTGCCTGCGCCGCAAACGCCTCGTTAGCTTCCACCAATTCGATATCTTTGGATGTCAGTCCGGCTTTATCCATGGCTTTTCTGCATGCAGAAATCGGTCCAACTCCCATGATTGACGGATCAACACCGCCGGAACCATAAGAACGAATGACAGCCATCGGCTGAATTCCCAATTCTTCCGCTTTTTCTTTTGACATTACGATAAACATCGCAGCTCCGTCATTGATTCCTGAAGCATTTCCTGCTGTTACCGTTCCGCCGTCTTTCTTAAATGCAGGACGAAGCTTTGCCAGTTTCTCTTTGGTTGTTCCGAACTTTGGATGTTCATCCGTATCAAAAATCACCGGATCGCCTTTTCTCTGAGGCACCTCAATCGGTACAATTTCATCTTTAAATCTTCCGGATTCAATGGCTTTTTGTGCACGCTTCTGACTGCGCTCAGCCATCTCGTCCTGCATTTCTCTTGTAATACCGTACTGCTCTGCAACATTTTCCGCAGTAATTCCCATATGGTAATTGTTAAACGCATCCCACAATCCGTCCTTTACCATTGTATCCACAGTCACCGTATCATTCATACGCATTCCAAATCTCGCATTGGTCAAAGCATAAGGTGCATTACTCATGCTCTCTGTTCCACCACATAAGACAACTTCAGCATCTCCGGCTTTAATTGTCTGTGCTGCAAGACTCACTGCACGCAGACCGGAACCACATACCTTGTTGATTGCAAATGCAGGTACTTCTTTTGGAACTCCGGCATGGATCGCAACCTGTCTGGCAACATTCTGTCCAAGACCGCCGGATAAAACATTTCCGATAATGGCTTCATCAATCACTGCCGGATCAATTCCGGCCCTTTTGATGGCCTCTTTCGCCGCAGTGGCTCCCATATCCACAGCACTGACGTTTTTAAGTCCTCCGCCCAGTGATCCTATGGCAGTCCTGACTGCAGATGCAATAACTACTTCTCTCATGAATCGTCCTCCTTTGATATTTTCTTCAAAAAGTTATTATTTAGTGCGCTAACTATTTGTATGCTATATTGTATCATTGGAAGAACAATAAGTCAACGAATTTCTAAGAATCAGCGATTGTTAAGTCTTTCACGACTTCTCCTGCAACAATCAGACCTGCTGCCGATGGCACGAAAGATACGCTCCCCGGCACCTGACGTTTTCCGCCATCTTCTGAAATCTTTATGAGCGGTTCCATCGCCGGTTCTTTAGAATAAACAACTTTTAGTTTCTCAATTTCCCGCTTCTTTAACTCCTTGCGCATAACTCTTGCCAGAGGGCAGACCGATGTATTATAAATATCTGCCACCTCAAATCTTGTAGGATCCAGTTTATTTCCCGCCCCCATGCTGCTGATGATCGGCACACCTGCTTTCTGTGCCTGTAACGCCAATTCAATCTTTCCGGTGACTGTATCAATCGCATCTACAATGTAATCATAAGAGGAAAAATCGAATTGCGCGGCATTCTCCGGCAGAAAAAAACTTTGCACCGTTTCTACCTCTGCATCCGGATAAATCTCCAAAATCCGCTCTCTCATTACCTCAACTTTCGGTCTTCCCACAGTACTTTTCAATGCAATAATCTGTCTGTTTAGATTAGACTCTGACACAACATCATTATCTACTAAAACAAACTTTCCAATGCCGGCTCTTGCCAGTGCCTCCACCGCAAAACCACCGACTCCGCCGACCCCGAAAACCGCCACTTTTGCATGGTTTAATTTTGTAATTGCCTCCTCTCCCAACAGAAGACCGGTTCTTATAAATTGTTCTTTCATAGCTCTAATCCTTTCAAAAATCAGTGAGTGTGGAAAAAGCAGAGGGTGCATTTATGCACTCTCTGCTCTTATCAGACACAATTTTCTCTTAATGGTTTTATTTATTAAGCTGTGCCATCCATTCTTCTATTTCATTGCGGTCTGCCATAGCTGCCAACGCACCTTCTTTTGTTGTCGTATTTGCAGCATAAGCATTGGCAAACTCTAAATAACTGCGCAGTACTTCTTCCGAAACATTCTCAAGATCCTCTACTCCATCGTTCAAAAGACAATACAGGAAAGCTCCGATAAAAGAATCCCCGGCTCCTGTAGTATCCCGTACTTCTACAGAATATCCCGGCGCGCAAACCATGCCTTTTTTTGTATAAACTTCGGCTCCGTCTTTTCCTTTTGTGTAAATTATGTATTTAGCACGTTTTGAGAGAAGCTCAGGCACTGCATCGGCAATTTCCGTATGTCCGGTAATGAATTCCAGTTCTTCATCAGAAATTTTAATGATATCCGCATATTCCAAAAATTCATTTACTGTTGCCTTCAGCTTGTCCAGATCATCCCAAAGAGAAAATCTTAAATTCGGATCAAACGACACTTTTACGCCCTGCTCCATTGCCATTTCAATGAGTTTCTTATGGGCTTCTTTCATTGGAGAATCCACCAGATCTACACTGCAAAAATGAATCATGCCACAGTCATCTAAAATATTCTCCGGAATATCCTCTACACTGTAACGAAGATCTGCACTATTCTTCCGGTAGAATTTAAAATCACGGTTACCATCGGAAGCAAGTGAAACAAAAGCCAGGGCTGTCTCGCCTTCCTGATCTCTGGCTATATTCGATGTGTCAATTCCCGCTTCATTCAAAACATCTATGATATAATCCCCGAACGGATCATCTCCCAGTTTTGTCAAAAATTTTGATGGAATTCCAAGTCTGGTCACCGCACCAACCACATTAGCAGGCGCACCACCGGCAACTCTCGTAAAAGACGGAACGTCTTTTAATCTTTGCCCTTTGACATCCGGAATAAAATCAATCAGTGCTTCACCAATTCCACATAGTTTATTCTTCATCGCAATCTCCTTCCACTGAAAAAGCTTTGAGAGGGTATACTGTCATTTTGCCACAGCACTGTCCTTTGACGGAAACCTTTCCTTCCAGATGATAGATTCTGGAAGTAAACACTTCCTCTCCGTGATTTACAAAGATCTCAACAGATGATGTATCTGCAAAAATCTGAAGATGTTCCAGCTTCTCCACCTTTACCTTGCGTGTTGTTCTTCCGGAACCATACTCTCCAAGATCCAACGTTAAAATCTGATCTTTATAAGATAACGTAATACCTTCCCTCAGTGTCATTGTCATACTATCACATTTATTATACTCGACAATCGCTTCGTAGACAACATTTTGCAGAATAATTTCCTGTCCGTCATAAAAAGTACAAGAAGCTTTATCTTCACTGCGAAGCTGCTTTAATTCCTCAATCGGCTGCTGAATTACTTTGCCGTCCCTGATGGATAATTCTCTTGGAATTGTCAATGCATGCTGCCATCCTTCTTCTACTGTCGGATTTGTATATTCCGCATCCGGAATTCCCATCCATCCAATGAGAATTCTTCTTCCTTTCTCGTCCTGAAACGTCTGCGGAGCATAGAAATCAAAGCCACGGTCAAAGAGCTTAATATCTTTTATTTCATAATCGTCTGTATCAAAATCATAGGAGAGATTCATTGTCGTAACCTGATGAACATTTTCGTAATCAATTCCCTGAGTTTCAACTCCCTGCGGACAGCAGATCATAATAAGTTCTCCGTCCAGTTCAAAGAGGTCTGGGCACTCCCACATATATCCAAACTTTTCCGGTGTCGTAATACGATTCTTATACGTCCAGTTTTTAAGATCTGAAGATTGATATAACAGTACCATTCCGACTCCATCGCAATCTCGCGCTCCCAGAACCATATAATATTGATCTCCACGTTTTAAAATCTTTGGATCTCTCACATGATTACTGATATCCTTCGGGTAATCATCGGTTGTCATAAGCAGTTCTTTTTCAGAAAAATCATACCCGTTGCTGCTGGAAAATGTAATCGTATTGCTTCCTCTTCCACTGTTAATATAATCATAATCGTCCCGGTCAAAATACTTTATATTTCCCGTGTAGAAATAGTAAATTTCATCATTTTCAATAAAAGCTGATCCGGAATAAACACCGTGTGCATCCATATCCTGATCCGGAAATAATACCGGACCATAATCTTTGTAATTCACAAAATCCCTGGTCGTATAATGTCCCCATGTTTTCAACTCTCCGGTCGGTTCAAATGGTGTATACTGATAATAAATATGATAAGTTCCCTGAAACTGGCACAATCCATTAGGATCATTCAGCCATCCTGTTTTCGGCATCAGATGAAACTTAAGCCTTCTCGGATCTTCTGCCACTTTTTTTCGATAATCTTCATTTTTCCGATACCATGTTTTATAATCTTCTTTCAGAACTTTCTTATATTTCTCAAACATTCTATTTTCCCTTTCCGAACACACTCTAACCATATGATGATTTGAATTATTTTAGTTTCATAATCTCTACAGAAGGATCTGCTTCTTTGGCTGGAATAATTTCTATGTCTTTTCCCTTGGCATCCGCTACAATCATCATTGTCTGAGTCTCATAGCCATGCTCAACTACCAGATTCATATCAAATGCAAGCAGCTTATCTTTGGTCTTTACTCTGTCTCCCGTCTCTACAAAAGTTTCAAATCCTTTTCCTTCCATTTTTACCGTATCAATTCCGGCATGAATCAGAAGTTCAATTCCTGAATCCAGTGTCATTCCAATGGCATGTTTTGTCGGGAAAACCGCACTGACGATTCCGTCTGCAGGTGCATATACAATCCCGTCCTCCGGCTGAATTGCCACACCGTCTCCCATTGCTTTTGAAGCAAATGCTGCATCCTTAGATTCTGTAATCGGAAGAACTTCACCCTTCATAGGAGAATTTAATGAGATTTCTCCTGATATTGCTTTTTCATCCTGTTTTTCAATTTTGACATCCTCAGCCTGCTTTGTCTGCGGTACTTCTTCTCCTTCGATTTTAAACTTTTTCCAAAATACCACGGTTAACACAATTGATACGATAATGGATAACGCTAATCCGATAATAAAGTTTACATAATCTTTCGGCAGCATTGAGATAATTCCAGGAACACCTGCTGCTCCCATTGCCTGTGCCAGAACTTTTGTAGCTGCACAGTATGCGCTTCCTACTGCTGAACCGATGATTGCTGCATAAAACGGATATTTTAATTTCAGTGTTACACCAAACATTGCCGGTTCTGTAATTCCCAGAAGTGCGGAAACTCCGGATGCAGAACAGATTGATTTCATTTTCTCATTCTTAGTTAAGAATAATACTGCGAGAACAGCTGCTCCCTGTGCTACATTGTTCATGCTGGCTGTTGTAAAAATAAAGCTTCCTCCGGTTACTGCTTTTGCCGCGATCAGCTGAGTTTCGATTGCGATAAAGCTATGATGCATACCTGTCAGACAGATTGGTGCGTATGCAAGACCAAAAAGACCGCCGCCAACAAATCCTAACGTATTATACATCCATGTAATTCCGTCTGCTAATAAGTTTCCTGCTTCTCTTAATACAGGTCCTACAAAAATAAATGTTAAAAATGATGTAATTAAAATGGAAATCAAAGGTGTTGTAAGATTGTCAAGCCATGTCGGTGTCACCTTATGCAATTTTTTCTCAATCGTTGCAAGGATAAAGGATACTGCCAATACTGGAAGTACGGTTCCCTGATATCCAATGGCCTGAATCTCAAATCCGAAAATATCCCATACAGGCGCTTCGGCGATTCCAATACTGTAAGCGTTTAACAGATCCGGATGAACCATAATCATACCCATCGCGGCTCCAAGATATGGATTGCCTCCAAATTTCTTTGTGGCACTAAATCCAATCAATACAGGAAGGAATGTAAACGGCGCATTAGAAAATGTATTAATCGCTGATGCAAGACCTTTCCACTGTGGATAGAGATCAATAATAGATTTTCCGTCAAACATTCCGGATGTCAGGATATTATTTAATCCCATCAGAAGACCACCGGCCACGATTGCAGGAATAATCGGAACAAAGATATCACTTAACAGCTTTACAAGGCGCTGAAGGATATTGCCTTTCTTTTCTTCCGGTTCATCATTTTCCGGCACTTCCGCTGCCATTCCAAGCTGTTTTTGTACTTCATCACAGACAAGATTCACAAGCCCTGATCCAAAAATAATCTGAAACTGTGACTGTGTCAGGAAAACTCCCTTAACACCTTCAATATCACTGACTGCATCTTCATTTCTCAGATCATTGTTTTTCAGCTGAAGTCTCAATCTTGTCGCACAGTGCTGTACAGATTTGATATTTGATTTTCCGCCGACATTTTCAATTACCTGACTGGCAATTTCTGCATAATTCATATCTCTTCTCCTTTTCATTTTTTGAAACATTTCTGGTATCGGTTCCACGCTTATATAATAGTACTTTCTGTTGTATTTGTCAATATATTTATGGTACCGATTTCATAAAAATTTTTCAAAAAAAATCAGCAGAGTTTTTTATCTCTCTGCCGATTTTTTTATTCATTATATTCCCGTTTACTGTACCGGAAGCTCGATACCATCCATAATCACTGATTGTACCTGTTTTACATCTACGGAATTCTCAAATACTGACATTAAATATGCATATCCTTTTGTTGCTTCATCACTGCACCACCAGCTCTGCTCTATAACAGTTCCATCCTTCATCTTTAAGCTGCATTCTTTAGGCTCTTGTGGTACTTTCCCACTATTCTTTTTTCCCACATAAACCTTTAAATAAAACGATGTTATTTCCAGTTTTCTCACCGGGCATTTTCCCTGCTCAATTGCCGAAATTTCCTTTTTTTCATAACTTACAACCTTTGCATCTTTGTCATCCGCTTTATGCGTCCACTCCAAATTCCAAGTTCCCTTTGGATTTTCAAAGATCAGATTGGCAGGTGTCGTATGAGTATCGGAAAATCCATACAGGGATAACTTGATTTTCTTTTGATCAAACTCATAGGCTTCCCTCTCTGCCTGGATTATAAACCATCCCATATTATCCTTTTGTTCTACCAGACGTATCGTATCCGTTCCGTTATGTGTCTCTTCTTTTGCTTTCGGATCTGTTTTGGCTCCGGTTTGTACTCTGATATACTGAAAATCCTGATCTTTCCGAAATTTCTCTCCTTCCGGAAGTTCCACTTTCAGCAAAACATACATCATACCTTTTACAGAAATTGATTGTTTTACCTCAACACCAATCCCTTTATCCTTTGCTCCTGCGAGAACATCTTCCAATCCATCATCCAGCAATGTACACCGTTTTGATACCTGACATATTTAAAACATTTTTATAAAAAGTAGTCTACGACTATTCAACTCCCCTACCCCTCAATCTTGAGGAACTTCCTCCGCTTTGCGCGCCAGATGCAGACTGCGAAAGCAGTCATATTTCTTCTTGCATCTGGTCGCATCCTACGCG
>OBYP01001454.1_pt1 | contig 10970 bp, 9 predicted proteins | sample 1501461 | NCBI WGS metagenome assembly OBYP01 (sample SAMEA2580201, study PRJEB22360) | human gut metagenome | biome: human gut; feature: human-associated habitat; material: faeces | place: Denmark | collected 2008/2010 | reverse complement strand
GGAGCAAACACTTTTTTTTTGTTAGCCCTGCCAGTCTTTAATGGCTTCCGCAATGGGGGGATACCCGTTTTTTATGTGGAAGTCATAGGCGGTCTGGCCGTCATCGTTGCGAAGGGCGGGATTGGCGCCGTTGTCCATGAGGCAAACGGCTATCTCCGGAGAGTTGCAGGCCATCAGCGGCGTCAGGCCGTCCACGTCCGGCTGGTTGGGGTCCGCTCCCGCCTTGATGAGAAGTTCAATGAGGGGGATGAGGCGTTCCGCCGGTTTTTCCTTGGTGCAGACCAGATGCAGGGGGGACTGCTTGCTTTCAAAGAAGCGTTCGTTGACGTCGCAGCCTGCCTTGATGAGCCGTTCGTAAATGGCAGGGGAAAGGCTGAGGAAGCCGACTCCGCGCGCCTGGGCGTTTAACCTGCGCTTGAGGTCCGGAGAACCGGCGTCCAGCAGGGCCAGGGCTATTTTTTCCTGTCCCGGATCAGAGTCATTGAGGGCGGCGGAGTACATGAACGGGGTGACGCCCCACGGTCCCGGCTGGTCCGGGTCGGCCCCGTGCTTGAGCAGGGACTGCACCAGCGGCAGCCTGTCTTCCGCCGTGGAGTTCATGTAAAGGCCCGAGAGGCAGGCCCAGGTGAGGGGGGTGTCTCCCGGTTCCTTAGTGCCGTCATGCATGAAGATGGATTGGGCGTTGACGGGAGCGCCCGCTTCTATCATCCGGATGGCCAGTTGATTCAATCCCAGGGCAATGCAGAGGTGCAGGGGCGTGTTGCGGTCCGGAGCCTGAAGCATGAGGTTGCCAGTCTCCCGGAATTGCTCCAGCATCCGGTAGCACTGGAGGATGGAGTGGAATTCCTGTTGAGCCTCTCCGGCGAACATGATTTCCAGGGGCCAGGAGTCGTGCAGGAAGCGGAGGGTAAGTCCCAGCAGCTTTTCATTTGCCGCTTGGATTTCCTGTTTTTCCGCTTCCGTGAGCTGGATCGTCCTTTCCTCCGCATCCGCCAGGGGGGCGGCTGCGACGGCTGCTGCGGACAGAAGCAGCATGGACCCTGTCATTTGTCTCATGGCATCCTTATAGGGGAAGGAAAGTGGCCTGTCACTTCAAATAAGGGGCATTATCCCAGTTTGGAGAGGCTGACATGGACTGCTTCCACCGTACGGTCAATGTCTTCTTCCGTATGGGCCGTAGAGATGAAGCCCGTTTCATACGGGGAGGGGGCAAAGTAGACGCCCTGTTCCAGCATGTTCCAGAAGAAGGGTTTGAAGAGTTCCTTGGAGGCTTTTTGCGCGGAGTCCAGGTCATAGACTTCCTGCTCCGTGAAGAAGAGGCAGAACATGGAGCCTGCGCGGTGGAAGGTGTAGTTCCTGCCGTGCTTCCGGATGGCCTCGCGGATGCCTTCTTCCAGACGCGCGCCGAGCTGTTCCAGGCGGTCGTAGGCGTTTCCGTCCAGGAGCTCCCGGAGCTGGGCAAGGCCCGCCGCCATGGCGACGGGGTTGCCGGAGAGGGTGCCCGCCTGGTACACGGGGCCGATCGGGGAGAGGCAGTCCATGATTTCCGCACGGCCTCCAAAGGCCCCCACGGGGAGGCCGCCGCCGATGACCTTTCCCATGCAGGTGAGGTCCGGAGTGATGCCGTGAAGCTGCTGCACGCCGCCGGGCGCGACGCGGACGCCCGTCATGACTTCGTCAAAGATGAGCAGGGAATCGTGCCGGAGCGTGATTTCCCGCAGAAAATGGAGAAAATCGTTCTGCGGGAAGTAAAGCCCTGCGTTGGCCGGGAAGGGCTCCAGGATGACGGCGGCGATGTCGCTCCCATGGAGTTCAAAGGCTTTTTTCACCGCTTCCCGGTCGTTGTAGGGCACCGTAATGGTGAGCTGGGTCATTTCCCTGGGTACGCCTGCGCTGTCCGGTTCTCCGAAGGTGAGCGCCCCGGAGCCCGCCGCCACCAGCAGGGAGTCCACATGGCCGTGGTAGCAGCCGATGAATTTGATGATTTTGCGGCGTCCGGTGTAGCCGCGCGCCAGCCTGATGGCGGACATGGTCGCTTCCGTTCCGGAGTTGACCATGCGCACTTTTTCCACGGAGGGCACCATGCCCGTAATCATTTCCGCCATGTCCACCTCCGCCGGCGCGGGGATGCCGTAGCCCAGCCCCCTGTCCACGGCGGCATGGACGGCGTTCAGAACGGTCTGCGGAGCGTGGCCCAGAATGGCCGGGCCCCAGGTGCCGATGTAGTCAATGAGCTGGCGTCCGTCCGCGTCAGTGATGTAGGCTCCCTTGGCGGATTGGACAAAGAAAGGGTCGCCGTCCACGTTGCGGAAGGCTCTGACGGGGGAGTTGACGCCGCCGGGGATGACGGCGCGCGCGCGGGAGAAGAGCTGGGCGGATTGATTCATGTGCTGAGGGAAGCAAAAAGGGCAAACCTTGAGAAAGGGTTGCCCTCATTGAAATGGGTTCTATTCCCGAACCAATACTGATTTAAGCTTCAGGAGCGGAAGCGGGAGCTTCAGCGGTTTCGGGAGCGGCTTCTTCGCTCTTGTTGCTGTAACGCCATTTTACCTTGTTGCGCTTGCTGGCGGAACGGGCCTTGCGGCGGCGTTCGTCCATCGGGGTTTCAAAGGCGCGGCGGCGGCGCATTTCATCCAGAATGCCTTCAACATCCAGTTTTGTTTTGAGGCGCTTAAGAGCGCGGTCGATAGGTTCACCTTTTCTTACGGTAACTTCACGCATGATTTGTTTTCCTTTTTCTATTCGTCCGGGAACGGGAGACAATACGTAGTGCTTTCCTGCTTACAGGTCAAGATTTTTATCATGGCTGACCCATTTTTTGCCTCTGAAAGAAGGGTTCCGGTGCCCGGGGCGGAGGGGACAGCCTGTCTTGCGCCGTTTTCCGGCTCCGGAACGGGCTTCAACTGTCCTTGCCTTACGGTATGGGGCATGGTAGAAAGGAACGTCTCCCATGAATCGGCTGCATACATTGATTGACGGATTTCCCCGCGTGCGGATTCTCTGCATCGGTGACGTAATGCTGGACAAGTTTCTGTACGGGAGCGTCAGCCGGATTTCCCCGGAGGCTCCGGTTCCCATCATGAAGATGGACCGGGAGACGCGCATGCTGGGCGGCGCGGGCAACGTGGTGACCAACCTGTGCGCACTGGGATGCCGCACCACCTTCGTCAGCGTGGTGGGGAATGACGGCCATGGACGGCAGGTAAGGCGTTTTCTGGAAGAGACGTGCTGCGTTCCGGAGCTGGTGGAGTGCGAAGGGTATGAGACGACCGTGAAGGTCCGTTTTGTGGCGGGGAAGCACCATTTGCTGAGGGCGGACCAGGAACAGCCGCTGCGGATGGTTCCGGAGCTGGCCTCCCGTTTTCTGGAACGGGTGGACGCCTGCCTGCCGGAGGCCGACCTTGTTCTTTTGTCCGATTACGGGAAAGGGCTGTTTGACGGGCAGACAACCCCTGACGTGATCGCCCGGTGCTGTGCGGCGGGCAAGTCCGTGATTGTGGATCCGAAGGGTTCGGATTACTCCCGTTACAAGGGGGCCACGCTGGTGAAGCCCAATATGAAGGAGTTCCAGGAGGCGACCGGGGTGACGCTGAATCCTTCCGCGACAGGCTGGGAAAGGGATGCCATCGCAGGGGCGCAACGGCTGTTTTCCGAGTTCGGCATTGAGAATTTGCTCGTCACCCTGAGCGAGCACGGCATGATTTTCATTCCTTCCTCCAATCCTTCCGATTTTGTCTGCATTCCCACGGAGGCCCGTGAGGTTTTTGACGTGTCCGGAGCGGGGGATACCTCCCTCGCCAGCCTGGGCGCGGCGCTGGCGGCCGGAGCTACGGTGCCGGAGGCCCTGGTGGTGTCCAACGTGGCCGCCGGAATCGTGGTGGGCAAGTTCGGAACGGCCAGCGTGACCGGAGCGGAGCTGAAGAAGGCGCTGGAGGAGAAGGCCCTCAAGGCATCCTCCTGGCATCACCGGAACAATATTCTGACGCCGGAAGCCGCGGCGGAGCTGGCGGAGCGTTTCCGACGGGAGAAGAAGGTGGTGGGGTTTACAAACGGTTGTTTTGACCTGCTGCACCTGGGGCACCTGCATTCCTTCATGAAGGCGCGGGAAGCGTGCGACGTGCTTTTCGTGGGGCTGAATACGGACGCCTCCATCAAGCGGTTGAAGGGAGAGGACAGGCCGATCAATAATGAGGAGATGCGTTCCCTGCTGCTGGCCTCCCTGGATTTTATCGATTACGTGGTGCCGTTTGACGAGGATACGGCGCTGCCGTTGATTGAGAAGTTGCGCCCGGACGTGATCGCCAAGGAGGGCTATCCTCTGGAACGCTGGCCGGAAGGGCAGTACGTCACATCTTACGGGGGACAGGCTCTTGAGCTTCCCCGCCTGGAGGGCTTTTCCTCCACCAATATCATCAACCGCATGAAGAACAGTCCGGAATGAGCGAGTACATCAGGAATCAGATTTTAGGAATAGCGGATAATTTCAAGGCTCTGGCCGCCATGGCCGGAGAGATTGAACAGGTCGCCCGCGTCTGCGCGGATACCCTCAAGGCCGGGAACAAGATCATGTTCTGCGGCAACGGAGGCTCCGCCGCGGATTCCCAGCACCTGGCCGCCGAGCTGGTGGGCCGCTACAAGCTGAACCGTCCCGCCATGAATGCGCTGGCCCTGACGGTGGATACTTCCATCCTGACCGCCGTAGGGAATGATTACGGGTATGAAACGGTCTTTTCCAGGCAATTGCAGGGATTAGGCCGTTCCGGTGACCTGTTGGTGGGGCTTTCCACGAGTGGCAATAGCCAGAACATCGTCCTGGCGATGGAGCTGGCGCGCCGCATGGGCGTCAGGACCGTGGCCCTGACGGGCCAGGGCGGCGGGGAGATGAAAACCGTGGCGGATTTCTGCATTGCCGTTCCTTCCGATGCCACGAACAATATCCAGGAGATGCACATTGCCGTGGGCCATCTGGTCTGCGAGCTGGTTGAGCAGGAAATGTATGGCAGCTAAGGCTCTGTTTCTGGACCGGGACGGCGTGGTCAATGTGGACGGCGGCTACGTGCACCGCATTGAGGATTTTCAGCTGGTTCCCGGTATTCTGGACCTTTGCCGCCGGGCGAAGGAGAAGGGGTATCTGGTGCTGGTGGTGACCAACCAGTCCGGCATAGGCCGCGGCATGTTTACGGAAGGGGATTTCACCCGGCTGACGGAGCATATGAAAGGCGCGTTCAGCGCCGCCGGAGCGGAGATAGCGGATGGGTTCCCCTGTCCCAGCGTGGATGACGGCCATCCTGACCGGAAGCCGAATCCCGGCCTGTTTTTGAAAGCCGCCGCCGCCCATGGACTGGATATGGCGGCTTGCGTGTCCGTGGGTGACCGGGAGCGAGACATTCGCGCTGCGCTTGCCGCCGGAGTGGGGCGGAATTTCCTTTTTTCCGCGGAAGATGTCCCGACTCTCGCCACAGCCCGTGTGGAGGCGTTGGAAGAAGTAGCGGCGTGGCTGTAAGCTTGGGAGTGATTGCTCAGGACTGCCCTGTCAGCCCTCCCCGTGTTCCGGCCGCCGGGATGTAATGATGGATGTTCCTGCTTCAAAAAGAAAGCTTTACAAGGGAATGAATATTTCTTATCTATCCAATAGGATGAAACCCTTGCTACCCCTGTTATTGATTGCGTTGTTTCCTGGCCTGTGCGCCGCTGCCAAAACCGCAGAGCCGGCCATGCCCGAGCGGCTGGAAAAAAGAGAAGCGGCCACCCGCATTACCTATCAGGGCGGAGACGGCTCCAGCTTTGAGAAGGCCGTCGTGATTGCCGGAGCGAAAAGTTCGATGGATGGCGTTCCTGCCGAACGGAAATGGCTCAAGAAGAAGTACGGAAATTACGAAAAGCTCAAGCAGGCGCTCGTCAAGGAAGGAGGCAAGTATTATGACCTGGTCACGATCAGGACGAAAAAAGGCAAGGAGCTGGTCGTCTATTTCGATATTTCCGGATTCTTCAATCGTGAAGAATAGGGGAGGCCGTTCTTTTGCAACTCTTGATGGCGTGCCGTCCCCGGCTGTCTGCCCGGTCGTTCCCGTGTTTTAGCACATTCCCGCTTTTCCCGTCCCGGGAGCTGCTCCTCCAGCGGCGGCCGTCGCGATGTGGAACCGGGCATGAAGGAGGGAAACGGAGAGCCGGGTTGGGAATCCGGCGGTGTTTGCGGGAACAACCGGATTCCTGAATGACTTATCCCCGGAAGAGGCAACTTCCCGAATGGGGCGAAGTAATTTGACATACGGGGAGCGCCCTGTTAGAAGTGGGGCGATTGGTCCGTAGTTTCGTGGACTTGTCCTGTACAGGCTTTTTACTTTTGCACATATGAACTTGATTTCCTTCCGATCCATGATGGCGGTTACGGCGCTGGGAGCCGGCCTTGCCCTTCCGGTGTTCGCCCAGTCCTCTTCTCCGGCCTCTTCCTCCGCGCCTGCGGCCTCCCGCGCCAAAAAAACGGCCAAGATGCCGGTGTATCCCATCCCGCAGAAGATGACCAGGAGCGGCGGTTCCGTGACGGTTCCGGCCCTGAAGCTGTCGGGAGCGCGGGACGAACCTACCGTGAATGCGCTGAAGAGCATGTTTTCCATCGCTCCGAACGGGCTGCCCGTGCAGATGTCCATCATCAAGGGAAGCAAAAAGGCCGCCGGGAATGTTCCGCAGAAGGCCGGGGCTTATTCCCTGAGCGTCACGCAGCAGGGCATCCGGATGACGGGCTATGACGACGAAGGCCTGTTTTACGCGGCCCAGACGCTGCTTCAACTGGCGGAGAAGACTCCTTCCGGCGTAACGGTGCCTGTGGTGGAGGTTCTGGACTGGCCGGACGTTCCCTTCCGCGGCACCATTGAAGGCTTTTACGGCCTGCCCTGGGGGCAGGAAGGACGCATCAGCCAGTTCAAGTTTTACGGGAAGTACAAGATGAATACTTACATCTACGGCCCGAAGGACGACGTGTTCCACGGTTTTTCCAAGCGTTGGCGCGAGCCGTATCCCGCGGACATGGCGAAGGACCTGAAAGAGCTGGTGAAGGTCGCGAAGCAGAACAAGGTGAATTTTGTCTGGGCGGTGCACCCCGGAGCGGACATTCACTGGGGGGAGGCGGACCGGAAAGCCGCCGTGAAGAAGTTTGAGATGATGTATGACCTGGGGTTCCGCTCCTTTGCCGTGTTTTTTGACGACATCGGCGGGGAGGGCGCCAAACCGGAAGGCCAGGTGGAGTTCCTGAATTACCTGAACAAGGAGTTTATCCACAAGAAGCCAGACGTGACTCCGCTGATCGTGTGCCCCACGGCGTATTCCGGCGGAGGTGGCCGCTACCACGAGGTGATGGGGGAACATCTGGACAAGGACATCGGCATCATGTGGACCGGGTCCAGCATCGTGAGCGATATCCGGACCCCGGCCTTGAAGGGGATCAACAAGTATTTGCAGCGGCCGGCGTTCATCTGGTGGAATTTCCCGGTGACGGATTACGTGCGCCACGCCCTGTTCCTGGGGCGCACCTATGGCGTGGATGCGGACGCGATGCCGTTCATGCAGGGGTTTGCTTCCAATCCGATGGACAAGCCGGAGGCCTCCAAGATTTCCCTGTTCAGCGTGGCTAACATGACCTGGAATGCCAAGGCCTATGATTCCGACAAGACATGGAAGGACAGCATCCGGATTTTGTTCCCCGGCTGTGCCTCCGCCATGCAGACGTTTGCCGACCATAACAGCGACGGGGGGCCCAGCGGGCACAATTACCGCAAGGAGGAGTCCGTAGAGATTGCCCCCGTGGTGGAGCAGGTGCTGGAATTGTGCCGCCGCGGCGCCAAGGTGTCTGAAAGCAAGGCGTTTGACCGCCTGAAGGCCGAGTTTGCGAAGATGGCCCAGGCTCCGGACATGATCCGGGCGAAATCGAACAATCCCGCTTTCGTCGCAGAGGTAGAGCCGTGGCTCATCCAGTTCGAGTCCCTGGGCAAAGCTGGAATGAACAGCATGCAGATGATTGAGGCCACGGAGGCGGGAAATGCCTCCGGAGCGCTGAATTACGCCATGGAGGCCGCCTGCCTGCTTGCCGAGATGCAGCGTTACAGCAAGGAGATCAGCAAGGCCATCAACAAGCACGTGACGGAGGTGACCAAGAAAAATTCCCCGTGGCAGACCGCCGTCAAGCCGTCCGAACTGGTGATGGCCCCTGCCGTGCGGGAGCTGCTGGACATGGGGTCCACCCCCGTGCTTTCCCGTGTGAGCGGACAGGCCGTTGGCCGTGTGAAGCCTTATGTTTCCACCAAGTCCAAGGGAGGGATCGAGAAGATGCTGGATGACGATCCCGAGTCCTTCTATTATTGCAAGGAGGTCCAGAAGAAGGGCGACTTTTTCGGCGTGGACCTGGGCGCTCCGCGGGAGATACGCACCGTTTCCATCGTGATGGGCCGCAATGATTCCGATACGGATGCCGTGAACAAGGGCCAGCTTGAGGTATCCATGGACGGGCAGTCCTGGTCGCCCCTGATGCCGGAGTCCAGCGGGCTTCGCGTGGAGTACCAGGGAAATGGCAAGAAGGGCCGTTTTGTACGCTACCGTGCTACGGCGCAGGGTGTTCCGGGCGGGAAGTCCGACGTGTGGACGGCCATCCGGGATTTCAAGGTGAATGCCCCCGCCGCTCCTTCCGTGCTGACGGACGCTCCGGCGTTCAAGACTGCTGTGGTTGAAGCCGGGGACAAGGATATTTCCCTGAAGCGCATCATGGAGGTGCATCCCCTGCCGCCGAAGAAGTCCCTGGGGCTTCAAATTCCGGCGGGAGCATCCGTGGAGTCCGCCTCCGTCAATTTGAAGACGCCGGACATGAAGTGGGCCAAATTGTACATTTCCATGGACGGAAAGTCCTGGACGGAGGTTCCGTTGAAGGCGGACGGTTCTGCGGAGATTGGCGGCGTGATCAAAGGCATCAGGCTGTTGAACGCCGGATCCTCCCCACAGGAGGTGACCCTGGAAGAGTTCAAGCTGAATCTTGCCAACAAGGGAGGAAAGTCTGCCGACAACGGAGCCGCCGGGGATTTCAACCTGGCTACGTTCCTCCCGGTGGAGCTGTCTCCGGAGAAGGTGGAGATTCCCTGTGATTCCCCCCGTGCGAATTCCGCCATTGTCCTGTCCGACGGTAAGGAAGCTTCCGTGCTGGCCTGCGGGGCCGACGGACGGTGGGTTCCCGTGGGCAATTTGGCCAAGGGCAGGAAGGTGAATACGTTCAGCCTGAAGTCCGTCAAGAAGCCGGTGAAGGCCCTTGGCCTGACCGGGAAGAAGGGAAGCTCCGTGAATATTTTTGAAGTGATCTGGAAGTAACGGGTTCCGCCGGGGGCTGCCGCATGCGGCAGTCTTCCGCGGGGCGATGCCCGTTGACCCTGGGGCGGCTGTTTCCTCCATGGAATGGCCGCCCCGGCTTTTTTCAGTTCCTGGTTTGCCGGGAGGCGCGTTTTTCCGCCAGGTGCATGCAGCCGAGGACGAGGGCGATGATGACCAGCGGACCCAGGATGTCCGCATACCCCACCATGCCCGTGTTCACAGGGGCCACGCAGAGCAGAAACCACCAGCCCAGGGCCAGCAGGCGGAGCAGGGGCGGAGCTCCGTTGCCGGAGAGGAAGACGTAGATGACGAGGGCCCATAGCTGCGGGAAACGGGGCAGCGTGACCAGCCATTCCCGGTGGTCCCCGCCGGGCCAGACAAGCGTGCCGTAGGGGCCGGCTGCGGGGAGGTCGCCCCACATGGCTCCCGCGGGAAGCGCCAGGTTCATCAGCAGGTTCAGGAGCAGTCCCGCATAAACGGCGATCATCAGGGCCCTCCATTGGGCGCCCGTACGCACCGCCAGGAACAGGAAAGCGGGCACCAGCAGGAAAGGCGTCAGTTCCAGCGCTCCCATCCAGGCGGGGAGGACGGTGCCTATTTCAGCGTAGCGGTCCGCGCCCTGCGGAACGGCGGAAAGAAGAGCCCAGTACAGGAGCATCAGGAGAATGCAGCGGTACCTGGCGCCCCGGCCCACCGGGCGTTCCTCATCCGGAGGAAGGCCCAGCCATGCTCCGGAATGGGGCTGGTTGGAGGGGTACTGCATGGCGGGTTGGGAATGGAGCCTTTTGTAACGGGAATAGGCGGCTTTGTCAATAAAGCCCGGTTCAGGTCCGGAACCGGGATTGTTTTTCAACAAAATGGGCATTCCTGCTGTCCACATTGTGACAAAGTTGTTGCCATCGGATTCTTGCCGCGGGCGGCTTCTTCTGCTAGTCGGTGCCTGAAAGGGCGCGGAAAAATGGCTGTGCCCCAGTAACTCATTCCTTTTGATTATGTCCCATTCCAGATTCCTGACGATTTTACCGGCCCTGTTTTTCTGCCTGCTGGCTGTTTCCTGCGGAAAGAAGGAGAAGGATGATCCGAACGTCATTGAATTGAACTTCGGCCATTTTCCCAACGTGACGCATGTGCAGGGCCTGGTGGCACACCATTTTTCCCGGCAGGGGAAGGGGTGGTTTGAGGAACGGCTCAAGGAGGCCACCGGAAAGGACGTCAGGATCAACTGGTACGTGTACAATGCGGGGCCCAGCGCCATGGAGGCCGTGTTTGCCCGCTCCATTGAACTGGCTTACGTGGGACCAAGCCCGGCCATCAATGCGTTTGTGCGTTCCCGCGGGGATGATATCAGGATGATTGCCGGGGCCGTGGAAGGAGGCGCCGCCCTGGTGGTTCCGGAGGATTCCACCCTGAAGGAGCCTGCTGATTTCCGCGGCAAAGTGATCGCCACTCCCCAGCTGGGGAATACGCAGGATGTTTCCGCCCGCGCCTGGTTTTCCCGCGGCGGCCTGCACGTGACGCAGCGCGGCGGGGACGTGACGATTCTGCCCACCCCCAATCCGGAGCAGCTCAGCCTGTTCCGGCAGGGGAAGCCAGTGAGGGGGGGGGGGGGGGCGCCTTCCAGGCCT
>OBYP01001447.1_pt1 | contig 11067 bp, 10 predicted proteins | sample 1501461 | NCBI WGS metagenome assembly OBYP01 (sample SAMEA2580201, study PRJEB22360) | human gut metagenome | biome: human gut; feature: human-associated habitat; material: faeces | place: Denmark | collected 2008/2010 | reverse complement strand
ATCAATTTCGTACACTGTGTTTTCTTCCTCCACAAAAATTTCACTCATATTTTGTTTCACCTCCTAATACTATAGGATATGAGAATAAATCCAAAGGTTGTGACAAAATGGAACAAAATCATAATTCCTGGGAGAATTTTTTCCGGGATGACTCTTCTAACATGTTAGAAGACGCTCTCCCATATCTCCCTCCTATGTTAAAAAAAACAGCAGCAATGTACATCAAATTGACGGAACTATCTAAAATCGCAAATGAGTTTGACAATGAGCAGACATTATCTGCCTGTGGGCTGGACCAGGATAATGCATCCATAGAAATGCTCCTAAACGCTATGAAAATGCGGGCTCCGAAGGAAACAGCCTCTCAGATTAATCAGATTCTTCAAATGATGGAGATGATGAAACTCTATCAAAACTATCAAAATTTTATAAACACCAACCCCGAGGCTGTATCATCACTTCCTTCCAACACAGAAAATGATACTTTTTCCAAACTTATGCCTCTTTTAATGTCTCAGAATCAAAAAGCTTCCCCGTCACCTAATTCTGACTTTATGAATCAGTTAAACCAGATTTTAAATAAATAAAGGAGTCTTTATGGATCAAAATTGGAAAAAACATCCCGGATTGTCTTCCATCAATCCAAAAAAATTAGAAATTATGGAGTTCTTAGTGAGCCAATGTCAGGGAAAATCTCTGGAACAAATTCTCCCGGATCTGATGGCAGCATCCAGCCGTCTCTCAGAACAGGGACTTAGTTTTACAAATGAAGAAACTTCTATTATTATTGAGGCGCTAAAGGACGGTATGAGCCCCGAAGAACAACAAAGGGTCGATATGCTCCGGGGTATGATTATGTAAAAAAACATTCGCCCCTGTCTTTACAGCTTAAAGGCAGGGGACTCATATATCGTTTCGATTTACTTTTCACATAATAATGTGTCTGCCTGCTTTAAATATCCCCGAATCACATCACAGGAGCGATCAAATTCCTGTTTCTCATTCTCATTTAGCAAAATTTCCAGCACTTCTTCCACACCATTCTGTCCAAGAACAACCGGAACACCTGCTGCCACATGATGCTGTCCGTATTCTCCTTCCAGATGAATGGATACCGGCAAAACTTTTTTCTCATCATAAAAAATAGCTTTTACAATCTCACTCAGCGCAATTCCAATACCGAATTCCGTACTCTTCTTTCCATTGATAACAGTCATTCCGGCTTCCCGCACTTCCTGCTGAAGACTGGATACTGTAAGAGTTGCAAGAGTATCTCCCGATTCTTCCCGCAATTTGAAAAATGGCTTTCCTCCAATGGTAACACGCGACAACGGAACGATCTGGGAATCTCCATGTTCTCCCATACAAAATGCCTCAATGGATTTACGGCTGTATCCGGTTTTTTCCTCCAAAATTCTCTTAATTCTAAGACTGTCCAGAGCTGTTCCCGTACTAAAACACCGACTCCGTTTCATATGGAATTCCCGCCTTAAACATTCTCCGATAACGTCGGCAGGATTCGTAATGCTGATTAAAATCCCGGAAAATTTTGTATTTCGAATCTTCGGAATAATATCCTTCAATCGCTCCACAGAGTCTTCAAACATATCAAGTCTCGTCTCTCCGGGACGCCTGCTTCGTCCAATGGCATTGACAAGGATGTCCGCATCATTAAGGTCTTCATAATTTCCTCCGCGAATGATCACCTTTGCAGGAAGATATGCCCCCATATCATCAAGATCCATTGCCTGACTGACTGCTTTTTCATGATCCGCATCAATCAATACAATTTCCTGCGCCAGTCCCCGAAACATCAGGCTGGATGCACAGTGGGTACCTACGTGTCCGGCTCCTAAAATTACAATTTTTCGCTTCTCCATATGTCTATCCTTTCCGTCTTTTATTATGTCCTCAATCTCTTGGTTCAACTTCCACGATTGCATAAGGTTTTCTCTCACTATCGCATAAAGTAATCACTCGTCTTCTTTCTTCCCTGGCAATTCTCGGATACAAAATCTCACCTTCCTTTGCCTGACGCTGATATTCCACCCGAAGCTGTCTGATCTCTGTTTCATCCGGCAGTTCGTCAAACGCCGCTTTCACATACCAGCTGTTATTTACATGATGATTGCTGTCGATCCATCCTTTTTTCACCCGAACAGGCTCCCGATCTTCCCAGATCTTGGAAAGCCGGATTTTTCTCGGACGATAATCCATAAGAAGCGGTTCTTCCGGCTGATACTTTGAAATCTCTTCCTCTCCCGGTTTCGACGGCCTTCCGGAATTCGTGTCCAGATAAACCCAAATGGAATTGGCATACGCAAGCTTCTCTCCGTTTTTGGAATTCATAACAAAATTTCTTGTCCCATGAAATCTTTGAAATCCGGATGCCCACGTTCCGATCAAAACATCTTCTCCCTCTTCCGGAAGACGATTTATCACAATCTGCCAGGCATTTAACACCCATGCTCTGCCTTTTGAGGCCAAATATTCTACTCCAAGCCCCAGTTCCTCTGACTGAAATACACTGCAATCCTGAAAATAATCTACCAAATGCGGAATCGAAAGTTTCCCACTCTGGTTTGTTTCACTGTACCGAATTCTGCTTTCAAATGTATACATTTTTTGCCGCCTTTCTTTTTTTATTCTACTATCGTTCCATCATTGATAAGTTTCCCGGCTTTCACATTTGGTTCTATAAAATGTTCATAAGAATACTTCCATAATGCATTTGACCCTGCGGCGGTATTCTTATTCCGATCAAGAACTTGTTTCAGATGAATTCCCCGTTCTTCCCAGGCTTTTCCATCCGTTGCAGCATTCAGCATAATCGGCTGGAAATTATCCATAGTGTGAGCAAATTTTGCTTCCGGAGTCTCCCCTTTTTCAAATTCGCTCCAAAGTTCATATAACCATTCTGCCTGGTCTTGCGGCAAAAGATGAAAAATTCTGTCGGCTGCGCCTTTTTCCCTCACAGGCTGGGTTTCTCTGGCTTTTTCATCATAAGCGTATGTATCCCCGGCATCAATCTCTACCAGATCATGAATCAGCAGCATTTCGATTGTCCTTAACAAATCAATCTCCTCGTTGGCATATTCGGATAAAAACATTGCCATAACCGCCATATGCCAAGCATGTTCCGCGTCATTTTCTTTTTTTTGGAAATCTGTACAGTACGTCTGTCGTTTTATAAACTTTTCTTTGTCGATCTCATTACAGAATGTAATTTGATGCTGCAGCCTTTCTTCTCCTTCATAAGATTGCATCAGCAAAATCTCCTTTCTCTTTCTCTATGGAAGTTAAGAAAAGACGCAGATAATCTTCCTATTACCTGCGTCAGCTTTCCCTGCAACTATTTCTGCACAATATTTACAATTCGTCCCGGAACATAAATCTCTTTCACGATATTTCCGGATAATTTGTCTCTAAGGGATTCTTTTGCCTTTGCAAGCACAGACTCTTTTGCTTCCTCTGCTCCAATGACAAGTTTTCCTTTGACTTTTCCATTGATCTGAACTACGATCTCGATTTCATCTTCTTTCATGGCTTCTTCGTCATAAACCGGCCAAGTCTGGGCAAAGACGCTGTCTGCATGTCCCATTGCTTCCCATAACTCTTCTGCAATATGAGGAGCAAACGGAGCCAACAGTACTACTGCTGTTTCCAGAGTTGCCTTATCTACACCGTTTTTCTTCGCCATAGCGGTTAATGTGTTGGTATGCTCCATAAATCCGCTGACAACTGTATTCAGACTAAAATTATCCAGACGGGTAGTAATATCATAAATTAATTTGTGACGGACTTTCAGTAATTCTTTATCCTCTTTTACTCCGCAGTCCTTTTGATCCATAACTAATTTATAGAATTTTGTCAGGAAACGGTGAACTCCGTCAATTCCGCTTTCATCCCACTCTGCATCCAATTCCGGCGGACCTACAAATAATTCATACATTCTCAGAGAATCACATCCGTAATCTTTTACCAAAGCATCCGGAGATACGACATTTCCTTTTGACTTACTCATCTTGATGCCGTTCTTTCCTGTGATCATTCCCTGATTGAACAATTTGTGGAATGGCTCGTCAAAGTCTACAACCCCGATATCACAGAGGAATTTTGTATAGAATCTTGAGTACAGAAGATGCAGCACTGCATGTTCCACACCACCAATGTACATATCAACCGGCAGATACTGATCTGCTTTCTCTCTGGATACCAGTTCTTCGTTGTTCTTATTATCGATATATCTTAAGAAGTACCATGAAGATCCTGCCCACTGCGGCATTGTATTTGTCTCACGTTTTGCAAGTTTTCCGCAAACCGGACACTTGCAGTTCACCCAATCTTCGATATCTGCCAAAGGAGATTCTCCTGTTCCTGTCGGCTCATACTTCTCAACTTCCGGCAATGTCAATGGAAGTTCTTCCTCAGGTACCGGAACCGCACCACAATCCGGACAATGAACGATCGGAATCGGTTCTCCCCAGTAACGCTGACGGCTGAATACCCAGTCACGTAATTTATAGTTGGTTGTCTTTCTTCCGACACCCATATTCTCTATGATTTCAGGCGCTGCCTCTTTCAACTCACCGGATTCTCTTCCGTTCCAGTCTCCGGAGTTAATCATAATACCAGAAGCTTCTGTGTAGGCTTCTTCCATATTCTCAATTTCTTTTCCGTCTTTTGCAATAACCTGAACAATTGGAATATCAAACTTCTTAGCAAACTCAAAGTCACGGTCATCATGCGCAGGTACACACATGATAGCTCCCGTACCATAATCCGCCAGAACATAATCAGATAACCAGATCGGTACTTTTTTCCCGTTAATCGGATTGATTGCATAGCTTCCTGTAAAGACTCCTGTCTTTTCTTTATCCTGCATACGGTCTACAGATGATTTTAAAGATGCCTGATAAATATATTCTTCTACAGCCTCTTTTGTCTCATCTATTGCAAGATCTTTCGCCAGTGCATGCTCCGGTGCCAGTACCATAAATGTTGCACCATGAAGTGTATCCGGACGAGTTGTATACACAGTAAGCTTTTCATCTCTTCCATCCACCTGAAAATCAACTTCTGCACCATGGCTCTTTCCAATCCACTCTGCCTGCATTTTCTTTACTTTTTCCGGCCAGTCAAGCTTATCAAGATCATCTAACAGACGATCTGCATAGGCTGTAATCTTTAACATCCACTGACGCAGATTCTTCTTTGTAACATCTGCTCCGCAGCGTTCGCATTTTCCGTTGACAACTTCCTCATTGGCAAGTCCTGTCTTACAGGAAGGACACCAGTTAATCGGCATCTGCTTTTCATAAGCCAGTCCCTCTTTAAACATCTTTACGAAGATCCACTGTGTCCACTTATAAAAATCAGGATCTGTTGTATTTACTTCCATATCCCAATCATAGATTGCAGAAATCTCATTGATCTGACGCTTAATATTCTTAATATTAGCCTCCGTTGAAACACTCGGATGAGTTCCCATCTTAATAGCATAGTTTTCTGCCGGAAGACCGAAAGCATCCCATCCCATCGGATGAATAATGTAATATCCGTTCAATAATTTGTAACGACTCCATACATCACTGATTACATATCCTCTCCAATGACCTACATGAAGTCCGCTTCCTGATGGATATGGGAACATATCCAGGCAATAATACTTCGGTTTCTTCCCGTCATTAACATTCACAGGATGTTCTTCCCAATGTTTTCTCCACTTTTGCTCAATTGCCTTATGATTATAAGGTGTTGCCATAATTTCTCTCCTCCTGGTTGTATTCATCTATTCATTTACGTGTGAAACCTCTGATTTCTGCTATCTCGTTCATTTCACACCATATATGATTAATTTTCTAATCCTATTTATTTTATCACACTGAAAAAAAGTGTCAACTCCAGAGCATGCAGAAATCTAAAGCATATTGAAAAATGAGAGGAACATAACCTTATCGCTATGTTCCTCTCTCGTTTTTCAAAGTCAGAAATCCACTTCGCCTGTCTTAATCTATTCTCCCAATGTCTGCTCAGAACTTTCCTGTGCGTTGTCATCAGACTGCTGCAAAACTGTCTTCTGGATCTCTGTAGAAGCCTCAGGCTCCTTTACTGTTACTGTAACCGTCTTCTTCACAGTTACGCCATTCTTTCCTGTATAAGAAATCACTGCTGCAGTCACAGTTCCATCAGATCCTTTTACCAGATCTACACGAACTTTTGAAGTATCCGTTCCTTTTACAGTCGTTCCATTGTCGTTAATGACTGCTGCATTGCGGACTGCCTGAACAGTCGCCGCATCTGAAGTTCCGTAATCAACGGTCACCGCGTTGGCATTGATCTGTGCATTACCGATAACTGTGATTGTAATGGATTTGCTTGCTGCACGATATGGTTTGTTCTTATTCTTTACAGTATACTGAACGTAATATTTGCCCTGTTTTGTAAACTTATATGCTTTTGCCTTAGCATAACTATACGTTCTGTAACTCTTCTCACCCGGTGCTTTAATCTTCACCGTCATTGCGCTGGTTCTGCTGGTTCCGCTTCTCATCTTCGCACTTACTCCGTAAACTGCGTTGACAGAGTTCTGTTTTACAGTACGGCTCTTTGCACTGATTGTCGGTGCCAGTGTGTCAACAACACGAACTTTTATCTGTTTGGTTGTCGTTACTCCGAGAGAAGATTTTACTGAATATTTGATTTTGTATGTTCCAGGAGACCTTGTACTGAATTTTGCTTTTCTGTATTTCCCTTTTGTATACTTTGTAACAGAATATTTTATCTTCTTTGTGAGACTTCTCTTTGTGATCTGATCCTTTGCAGTAACACCGGATCTCACGCTGTAAGATTTTCCATACTCTACGGTTGTCTTTTTCTTGGAAGATACTGTGATCTTCGCTTTTTTCTTACGATACGGATTCTTTTTGTCCGGATCTGTCGGATCCCAGTACATTCTTCTGGATGTGGATACTTTGATTCCCTTTGGCTTTCCAAGAGGTCCCGGATTCTTGCTGCTGTATATTGTAACTTTTGTACCCAGAGCACAATTATCATAAATCCATTTTGCATCTGCTACAGACAGACGAACGCAGCCATGAGAAGCTGTCTGTCCGAGTTTGTTATACTGAACGGTAGACTGACTGGACTTATTCGGAGCATAATACCATACAGAATGGAATAAGATTCCTCCATGAATTCTTGTACAATACTGTCCGTAGCTTGGCCCCTGTAATGTGTGCCAACGATATTTAGCCGGTGTATAATATGTACCTGACGGAGTGTTTGATCCTCCACAGGATACTAAAAATGCTTTAATTGGCTTGTATTTGCCGCCTTTCAGCTGATATACTGTGGCAACATTCGCCCGTTTGTTTACTTTTATCCAATATTTCGTATTTGCCGCCTGTGCTGTTTTGGGAGCTGAAAGAGACATTCCCAATGCCATCACGAGCATTAATACAACTGCGCATAATTTCTTACACTTTAATAATGCTTTCTTCATAATATTTCCTTCCTTAATATTCTTCTTAGTTCATTATATCTTCACATTTTCAACTTGTAAATAATTAAATTTATGATATGATAGATTTAAAAAAATCTTAATAATTTTGTAAAGGAGTTCTTATGTTTCAATTTAATCATTTTAATTTCAATGTCTTAGACTTGGAAAAAAGCCTAAAATTCTACAAAGAAGCTCTGAATCTTGACGTTGTACGCGAGAAAGATTCCTCTGACGGAAGTTTTAAAATTGTTTACCTGGGAGACGGTACCACAAACTTCCGTCTGGAACTTACCTGGATGCGCGACCAGAAAGAGCCTTACAACCTCGGTGATGAAGAATTTCATCTGGCGCTGACTGCCAAAGATTTTGATAAAGCCTATGCTCTGCATAAAGAAATGGGCTGTATCTGTTTCGAAAACCCGGATATGGGCATCTACTTCATCAATGATCCGGATGGCTACTGGATTGAAATTATTCCGCCAAAATAGAATAGAGTTTCTATAATTCACTGAACAAAAAATTATCTCAGCCGGAGTCTTAACTCCAACTGAGATAATTTTTTATTGACACTCTTTCAGAAATATTTCATATCCCTTTTCTACTTCATAAAGATCAGATTTGCTTGTGATTTCCCATGGAGCATGCATACTTAAAACCGCTACACCACAGTCGATGACATTCATACTGTAAGCAGCCGGAATATATGCGATGGTTCCACCGCCGCCCTCATCAACCTTTCCGAGTTCTGCAGTCTGAAAAGCCACCTGATGGTCATCAAACATTTTGCGAAGTTTGGCGATATATTCCGGATTCGCATCATTCGATCCGGATTTTCCTCTGGCCCCGGTATATTTATTTAAAACCAGTCCTTTTCCAAAATAAGCCGCGTTTTTCTTTTCCATGACACTCGGATAGTTTGGATCAAATGCTGCACTTACGTCAGAAGAAAGCATATAAGAATTCTGCAATGCTCTTCTTAATACCAGATCACTGTAGTCCCCTGTCAATGCCAGAATCTCGGCTACTGTATTTTCAAAGAATCTGGAATGCATCCCCGTTGCACCAACGCTTCCGATCTCTTCTTTATCAACAAGAATACAGCAGGAAGTTCTTGTTGGGCTTTCGACATTTAACATTGCCGCCAGTGATGTATAAGCGCAGACCCTGTCATCCTGACCATAGGAGATAATCATACTGCGATCCAAGCCAAAGTCTCTGGCTTTTCCTGCCGGAACAACTTCGATCTCAGCAGACAAAAAGTCTTCCTCTTCAATTCCATATTCTTTTTCAAGGAGTTCTAAAATCTGCTTCTTCACAGCATCTTTTTCTTCATCTTTTAATGGTTTGCTTCCAATTAAAACATCCAGATTCTCGCCCTCGACAACAACGTTTCCCTTCTTCTCCATCTGTTTTGCAGATAAATGAATCAGCAGATCCGTAATTCCGACAACCGGGTCTTCTTCCTTCTCTCCGACACAGACAGATACCTTTGTACCGTCCTTTTTAACAACGACTCCGTGGAGTGCCATAGGAAGTGTGACCCACTGGTATTTTTTCACACCGCCATAATAATGTGTATCGAAAAGAGCAAACTCCGTATCCTCATATAAAGGATTCTGTTTTAAATCTAATCTCGGAGAATCAATATGAGCTCCTAAAATATTCATTCCGTTTTCTAACGGCTCCAGTCCAATCTGAAATAATACTACTGTCTTATCCATCCAGGTACGATAAACTTTATCTCCTGCTTTCAATGGAGCTTTCAAGCTTATCTTCTCTTCCAGATCTGTATATCCTGCCTTCTTCGCCAAAGCAACTGACTGCTCTACACACTCACGTTCCGTCTTTCCATTGGACAAAAACTGCTTATACTCTTCTGCCAGAGCATTTAACTGTTTTAAATCCGTTTCCTCATAAGTTGTCCATGCATTTTTTCGTTCCATCTAAAGTTTCTCCTTCCACTCTTGTTCTTTAAATCCAACCAGAACAAAATCATCCCCAATGACCAAAGGACGCTTTACCAGCATGCCATCTGTGGACAATAGCTGATACTGCTCTTCTTCCGTCATTTCCGGCAATCTGTCTTTTAACTGAAGTTCTCTGTATTTCATCCCACTGGTATTAAAAAAACGCTTTAACGCAAGACCGCTTTTCTCATGCCACATTTTTAATTCTTCCGCCGTAGGATGATCCTCTACAATATGGCGGTCATCATAAGATATCTGATGATCATCCAGCCATTTTTTTGCCTTCTTACAGGTACTGCATTTTGGATATTCTAAAAATAACATTTCCCTTCTCCTTTGATTTTATTACAATTTCTCTTGATTGCATCTATCATATCATATAATCTAGAAAAAACAAAATTCTTTGATCGTTCCTCCCAAATACCACCAGAAGTCCTTCTCGACTACTCTGTTTTGTGCTCGAACCGGAAGTGATGCCATACAGACTCCATTTACCATAAAACGAATCTCGCCGACTTTTTCTCCCTTCTTAACCGGAGCTTTTACACGTTCCGGCAAACTGCATTTTATTTTCACCTGATCTCCCTTTTTTAAAAGAAACTTCATCTTTTTATCTTTTACCTTGAGTGCAATCGATCCCTCTATACCGTTGCTTACCGGAAGTCTCGTAATTTTACTGGTATCTGCCTGTACTTCCCGTTTCTCATAATTTTCCACTCCGTAATTTACCAATGTCCTCACATCTGCCCACTTATAGGTTTTATGCGGGGCCCATCCGCTGGCCAATGTTACTACGATCAGTTTCATTTGATTTTGTTCCACCGCCCCAACATAGCAATATCCCGCTTTCGATGTATAACCGGTTTTTCCGGAGATCGCCCCTTCCATGCTAGAAAGAAGCGCATTATGGTTCTGACATGTAAAGGTTCGTTTCCCCGATACATCCCGAAAAGAATAGCTTTTCTGCCGGGTAATTGTCAAAAAATCTTTATTCTTAATACAATAACTCATAAGCTTCGCCAGATCGTAAGCTGTTGTTCCGTGAGCACCTTCTGAATCTGTTCCATCCAGACCATTCGGTGTTACAAAATGAGTATTTGCGGCGCCCAGCTTCTTTGCTTTTTCGTTTACTTTTTTCTCAAATGCCTCCACAGACCCTTCTGCATGTTCTGCTAAAACTACGGCACAATCATTATAGGATTCTAACATCAAACCATAGAGAAGATCCCTTACTTTGTAAGACTCCCCCTCCCTGACACCCAGCCGAACCCTTGGCTGAGAAGCTGCATTTTTTGATACTTTTGCCACATCGTCCAGATCGCAGTGTTCCAAAATATAAAGGCAGGTCATAATCTTTGTGGTACTGGCATTGGGCATCACAGTCTTTTCCGCTTTTTTATATAATACTGTTCCTGACTCTGCATCCATCAAAATTGCCGCTTTGCCATATAGTTTTAACTCCTGTGCCTCTGTGGTTACACAGGACCCCATTAAAACTCCAAACAATAAAATAAAAGAAATTATCCTTCTCACCATATTCTATCCGCCTTTCTTCTTATCACTGCGTACCTTATGAATATATGAAAAAAATAATTT
>OBYP01001445.1_pt1 | contig 11094 bp, 11 predicted proteins | sample 1501461 | NCBI WGS metagenome assembly OBYP01 (sample SAMEA2580201, study PRJEB22360) | human gut metagenome | biome: human gut; feature: human-associated habitat; material: faeces | place: Denmark | collected 2008/2010 | reverse complement strand
CATAAATGGTCCGGCCACAAACAAAACGCCCGCCCCCCCCCCTTCGCACTCGCCTGCCCTGTCCGTACATTTGGAAGTCAATTCGTGCACCCGGCAAAGAGAATATTCAAAAAATCCTGCTTAAAAATTAATTTAAAATCCTTATTATCAACACAAAAAAATAATCATGAATACCATACCCAAGAAAAAATAGAACCCGTTAATATCGGAAATTTCATACCACACCCCCAACAATACGGTCACAACTGTCTCCCGGCCGCTATCAGGGCCCGGCTCCATTTATTCCCAGAAGGCGGAGAGTAAAAACCAAACCGCTGATTACCAATTATAAAGGCTTGTTAACATTTGACGCCAATCCGGCAGTATTGTCCTCCGTCGGCCTGAGATCGTGCGTTTCGGTCATCTACACATCGACAGACATACACGCTCAAGCATGCGCCCATGTTCATCACGCCAATTGCGGAACCCTCACACCAACTGATATTTATCAAGCTATCCAGTCTCTTTACCCGGATAATCCAGACTATTCACCCGATCCCCGTAAAATCTATGTAGTCTATGCCCACCTCGGCAGCAACAATCTATATGAAGTGGAAATCAAAAAATTGCCGGAATGCGATATTCTCATAAACAACATCATAGAAATAGAAGAATTGCCTGTAGATAACTTTGGAATAGATAATAAGGGCTGCATAGGTTGCTCTTAATGACGTACCCGCATGCCCGCGCTCATTCCCTTTTCCGGAAGTTTACCTGAACTTTTTCAGGAAGGGGGCGATGAACGCCGTGCCCAGCCCCACCAGGGCAATGAGGGAGAAGGACCACCGGAGGGAGAAAGCATGGGCAATGTGGCCGATGACCGGAGGCCCCAGCAGGAAGCCCAGAAAGCCGATGGTGGAGACGGAGGCCAGGGCTACGCTTGGTATCATTTTTTTGGATTTTCCGGCCATGCTGTAGCAAAGGGGAACGATGGAGGAGGTTCCGAAGCCCACCAGCAGGAAGCCCAGCGTGGCGGACCACAGCATGGGGAACAGGACGGAGACCAGCAGCCCGGAGGCAATGAGAATGCCGCTGGCGCGCAGCACGCGCACGGGGCCGAAGCGCATCACCATGCGGTCCGCCGTAAAGCGTCCCAGGGCCATGGTGCTCATGAACGCCACGTAGCCCATCTGCACCAGTCCGGGACCGGGCTGCACCACGCTTTCAAAGTACACGCCGCTCCAGTCAAACATGGTTCCCTCGCTCACCATGCTTCCGAAGGCGATCAGTCCGATCACCAAGACATAGGCATCCATGCTCCGGAACATGCCTCCGCCCTGGGTGGAGGAGCGGCGTGCATCCCGCGGCAGGAGGGAGGGGGAAAAGACGGCCAGAATGACCATGCACATCAGGAAAATGGCGATGAAGTGCATTTCCGTGGATACCTTCCAGTCCACCATCACCGCCCCCAGCAGGGCGCCGAAGAATCCCGCCAGGCTCCACAAGCCATGGAACCGGGCCATGATGCTGCACTGGTACAGCCGCTCCACTCCCACGCCCTGCGTGTTGACGGAGATATTCGTCAAATTAGCGGCCACCCCGAAGAAAAACAGCCCCGCCGCCAGTTCCCAGAAGGAGGACGCCATGCCCAGATACACAAGCACGGCGGGATAAAAGATGGAAGCCGCTATCAGTATCCTCCGGCTGCCGCAACGGCCCACCAGATAGCCGGACAGCGCCATGGCGGACATTTGCCCCACCGGAACGGCAAAGAGCACGGAGCCAAGGTCGGCGTCATTCAGTCCCAGCGCATTCTTGATGTCCGGAATACGGCACGCCCAACTGGCGAATACCAGGCCCTGGAGAAAATAGAAGGTGCTGACCGACAGGCGGTAGACTCCCTGCGTCGTTTTGGGAAGAGGCAGATTCATGCTGGATTTCCTGGTCACGCAGACGCTATCCCCATTCCCTTTCCCTGGCAAGAGAAATCATCTTTCATACAATAAGAATTTATCCGCAAAAGAGACATAGAGGCAAGGAATAAGCCTTAAGGGGATTTTTCCCCGCCATAGGATTTCCCAGGGTTGTCCCCTCTCTTCCCCATGAAAAACGCCGCGTTCCCGACGGAGCACGGCGTTTGATGAAATGGAATAAGGAAGGGTCAGCGGGGATCGTGGTGCCAGTTCAGGGCCCCCTTGCCCAGCGCGTACAGGTAGGCCACCAGCAGAATGCCGATGAAGATGCACATGGCCGTGAAGGATTCCGGATTCATCATCACATAGTCCCGGAAGTTGACGGCCCAGGGATAGAGGAATACCACTTCCAGGTCAAAAATGACGAAGAGCATGGCCACCATGTAGAATTTCACGGAGAACATGGGAGCGCCTTCCCCCATGGGAATCATCCCGCATTCGTAGGGAATGTCCGCAGGCTTGCGCACGGAGGAGCGCTTGCCCATCAAGATACTGAGCAACAAGATAATGCCGGCCAGCCCCAGGGCTGCCACCACTTGCACAAGCACTGAAAAGAATTCCTGATTCATGACGTCTGGCACGGATGTACCATATACGCCCCGGAAAAGCAAAACTAAAAAGGGCGGCGGCTTTCATGCTGACGGGGGCGCCCGTTTCCTCCCGGAACCGGAACCGTTATGATGGACCGCGTTCCCCATGTCCCTGCATTCCTTCCTCCAGTCACGGCTCTGCCGCACATTTTCCTTAGAAAAACGGGCGGCGCAACGGTTCCACTCTCCGGAACCGATACCGCACCGCAGCCACTGGAGCATCGTCAAATGGATGCTCACGCGCCGTCCGCGCCCCTATCCGTCCGTGGCGGAAAACGCCCGTATTCCCTCCTTTCATGTTCCCGTGGAACGGGGGCAATGGGAGGCCGTCATGGTCAATCATGCCACCATCCTGATCCGGCTGCACGGCCTGAACGTGCTGACGGACCCCGTCTGGGCCGGCCAGGGCGGCGGCCGTGACTGCTGCGCGCGGCCGCCGCCGGGTCCGGCCGCGTGAGCCCCGTGGCATGGATGGGCCCCAAACGGAAGCGGCCCGCGGGTATCGCATGGGAGGATCTGCCGCAGGTGGACGCCGTACTGGTTTCACACGACCATTACGACCATTTTGACGCGCCCACCCTGAAAAGGCTGGAGGAACGCTTCCACCCCGTCTTTCTTGTTCCTCTGGGGCTGCGCCGCCTGCTTCTGCGCCCTTGCGGCGCACAGGCGCAGATCCGCGAGCTGGACTGGTGGCAGTCCGCCGCCCTGCCGTCCGGGGATGGGGAAACCACCGTCACCTTCACCCCCGCACGGCATTACAGCGGCCGCAGTCCATTCCACGGAGACGCCAACCGGTCCCTGTGGGGAGGCTTTTTCCTGCGCGCGGCGGACGGTCCGGGCATTTATTTTGCCGGAGATACGGCCCGGACACGCTTTTTCGCGGAAATACGGGACCGCCTCGGCTCTCCGGACCTGGCCCTTCTTTCCATCGGGTCCTAAGGGCGGCGGGAACTCATGGCAGGCGTCCATCTGTCGCCGCGCGACGCAGTCCGGGCCTTTAAAACGCTGCGCGCCAGGCAGGGCATGGCCTTCCACTTCGGCACCTGGCAACTGGCGGACGACGGCTACCAGGAAACGCTGGACGATTTCCGGGAAGCCCTTCGCCGGGAAGGCGTGGAGGAAGCATCCTTCATTGCCGCGGACAACGGGTTTACGCTCCCATCAAATGGAGAACCCAGTCCCCAGCCGCTTCCATCAGAACCAGACACCCCGCCAGAATCCCAAGAAGGGGATCCTCCAGCTTGAACAGCAGAAAGCCAGTTCCCGGCAAAACGCCGCCCACGCAGGCGAACACGGCCATCACCGGCATGGAACATAAGCCTGCCAGCCACGCCAGGATGCCCCATGCCCTTGTTTTACCAGTTTCCCTGCTCCCGGCAATATGGACCGGACGGCTCAGCAGTCCCCGGCCCCACCCTGCGGAGCATGGACCTCCAGCAACTTTCCGAGCACCTGCATGACTCCGTTTTCCTGATTGGACGGGGCCTCAAACGCGGCCATGGCACGGATTTCCGGCACGGCGTTCGCCACGGCATAGCTGAACCGGGCCTGCCGCATCATTTCCGCATCATTCATCTGGTCCCCAAAGACCATCGTTTCCTCCGGAGAAATGCCCAGTTTCCGCTGAATCAGCTCCAGGGCGGCGCCCTTATCGGCCCCCTTCCGGCTGATGTCCATCCATTTTTCTCCGGAGACGGCCACCTGGAAGCCATGCTCCAAATGCTTCAGGCGGGGATAACTGTTTTCCTTCGCTCCCTTGAAGTCATATACGGCTATTTTCAGCAGCTTGTCCCCCTGCACGTCCAGCAGGTCATCCACCTCCTTGCAGCGGGTGTAATACCGGCGGGCCTCCCGGACGAATTCCGGCTGTTTATCTTCAATATATGCGGAGTCCAGGCCCGCAAGGACAATGCACGTCCCTTCAATGCGCCTGATCATGGCAATCAGCCCGGCCACCGTTTCACGGTCCATGTCCAGCACCAGCCATTCTCTGGAACCAGACGCCACATAGGCGCCGTTTTCGGCAATGAACAGCATCCGGTCCGCCACGGGGGCAAAGGTCCGGCGCAGTCCGTCATACTGGCGCCCGCTGGCCGCCGCAAAGCGGATGCCCCGGTGTTCAAGTTTTTTAAAGAGGGAGAAAAACGCAGGGTCCAGTTCTCCCTTTCCATTGAGCAGCGTTCCATCCATATCGGACGCAATAAGTTTGACGGAGTCCATAACGTTGCCTGAATCATCATGCGCCGTTTCTTCCAAGGCAAGAGCGGCTTCAGACAGCACGGGCCAGGCGGCGGAAGAGACGTTTCAGCACACAGTAACGGAAATGCCGCCTTTTTTCCGGCTGTTTTTACGGAAAACTGGTGCTCCCTGCATTTTTTAACTTCAATGGCAACAACAGCAAATGAAAGAAATTTTAAGACAGACGTCACAACCGCAACGCCTAACGCATCATACCGGATTGTGAATCCGGAGGGAGATTTTTTCCTGCCTGACATGGAAAAGAAGCCCGTGGATAAAGTCATTTGCGAGGGTGGCGGAAAATATGGTGTCATGCCCCGGACGTCATATTGGACATGGGTCTTATGATGTGGTTCATTTAATTCCAATTATTTGAATTATGTCCGGATTCACAATCCGCCGTTTAAATTTCCATATAATTCGCTCCGGGCATTCCTTGCGCGTACCATTTTTTCATTGCCCGAAGTTACGGATTCCTGCATCATGGCTTTTTGCAGTTCCCCTGCTTATGATACACACGACCTTAAGAAAGAAAACCCTCTGGTTTCTTGGAGCTTTGAGCGTTTTTGCGGCTCTTGTCGCAGGCTCCACCATTTTCTGGTTCCTCAGGAATGACCCTTCCCCCGCGGAATGGAAATTCAACCCTATCTGGACAAAAGCGGAAAGGGAGCAAATTCTTACCGCAGCGGATTTCACGGCGCACCGCAGCCCGGAGCGTTTCATTTTCCGCGGGCTTTCCCCCAATTCCCGCCATATTGACTGGCACATGTTTTCCGAGGTTTCCATGCGCCAGTACATGCAGGACGAAATCAGGGAAAGGCTCCAGATGATCCGGAATACGGCGGAGAGCGCGGACGGCCGCTGCAGCACCTCGTCCCACGAAACCCTGCTGCACCTGGCTGCGGGGCTCGGAGAGGTGCAATTGCTGGGCCGCCTTCTGCAGCGCAACGCGGACCCGAACCTCCAGATCATCCTGCCGCACCAGGCCCTTCCCTCCATCCCGGGGTCCGAACAGGGGGATACACCCCTGACTTATGCCTGCCAGCCCGGAATGGACGATACCAGACCCCTGCCGGTGCACAACAGGCTTTCCTGCCTTAACCTGCTGATCCAGAACGGCGCGGATGTGGATAAACCGGGCCCGATGGGCTGGCCTCCCCTCGTCATGACCTGCGTAGCCGGCATCGGAGGGGCGCCCTATGAGGAAACGGCTCTGTTTCTTCTGAAATGCGGGGCGGATATTTCCCTCCAGCCGGAATTGAGGGGTAAAAAAACCAGTCTGCTGACCTGGGCCGCCGCTGCCGGATACCCTCTTCTGGTCCGCAAGCTTTGCGAAGCCGGGTATGATCCCAATTTCCGCGGAGAGATGACCCCTCCCCTTCTTTCCCTGAACCTGAACACCCCGAAAACCGCGCTGCAAATCGCGCATACCCTGCTGGAGTACGGGGCGGACGTCAACGCGGCCATGCCCATGAACACGGCTCCGCCGGATTCCGGGGGAGACACGGCCCTGCTGAACCTGTGCCGCCAATTGGCTTTCATTGATATATCCCATCTCCCCCAAATCAGGGAACTGGTCAATCTTTTCATCAGCGAGGGGGCGGACGTCAACCATCAAAACGCAGCCGGGGAAACGGCCCTCATGCTGTGCTGCCGTGACATGCTGCTGGGGGACGATTCCCTTGACCGCCTGAAACTGGGCATTGCACGCCTGCTGCTGGACCACCAGGCAGACCCTTCCCTGCGTGACAAGTACGGGCGCACGGTCCTCCAGCAGATAGGCAACCGGTCAAACGACCATCTGCACATGGTCCTGAAGAACCTGCCGGAGTTAAACGCTTCACCGCTTCCGAAAAAGAGAGGCCGCTGAGTTCCTGCCGCCCCCCTGCGGCAGGACGCCTTTTATTTCACCCGGGCGTTCACCGTATCCAGCAGGATGCCGGCATCCGGTTTGGAACCGGTGCTGATGAAATGGATGTAACTGGCTCCGTTGGGAGATTGATTGGCCATTTTCAGCGTTCCGGCCTTCTTCCCGTCCAGGGAGACCACAGCCTGCGGCCCCTGCCACAGAATGGAAATTTCATGCCACGCGCCGGGCGCAAAAGGAACTTTTTTCATGCCCAGCAGCAGATGGGGCGCGGGCTTCAGCTTGATGGGGAAGGTGAACAGGGCGTAATCCTTCGTGGTGGTATCACAGGCATTGAACAGGCGGTCCGTCAGGGAAACCTGAAGGCCGGAATCGTCCGCCTGGTCCCCGTCCGCCACACGGAAGCGGAACTTGACCAGCCCCGTGGTCCCGTTCGGGAAGTTCCAGGTGGCGCCCCCGTTCTGGTAATCCACATTGGATTTCTCATTAACCAGTTCTGGATCATTCAGGCGTTTGATTTGCAGCACTTTTTTTCCACCTCCAGAGGGGTCGGGCACCAGTTCAGCGGAGGGTTTGCGGTTATAGCTGCAATGGCCTTTTTTCTGGGGGATATAGGTATGGATGGTCCACTGGCCGTCCAGGTCCCTGCCCGTCTGCGTGGAACGCGTTTTGGCAGCCACCCAGCGGCGGTCCACAATGACCAGGCGGCGGTGGTTTTTGTGCTGCCCCAGGGAAATCAGGATGCGGTTCTTGTCAAGCTGCACCATTTCACTCTGGTGCTTGCCGCGGTCCTCCGGACCGTCCAGGGTGGCATAGCCGGGATGGTTGCGGTGTTCGTCCAGAATGATTTCCCGGAATCCGTACCAGGTCTTGCCCTCGTCATTGGAAAGGGCAATGTGGTGGGAATCACGGTTGGTGAACACGTCCTCCCACGTGCCGTTGCCTGCCGTGGCGTTTTCAGGCAGGGCCATCGTGTTCGTCCACAGGGAGACGATGGTTCCGTCATCCAGGCGGCCCAGCGTATTCATGGTCAGGGTTCCGAAGAAACGGGACGGCTCCGGCTTGCTCCATGTTTCACCGAAATCCTTGGAGAAAGCCTGCCACGCCTGGTCCTGGGAGGTGCGGGCCAGCGCCCACAGGGTGCCGTCCTTCATTTCCAGCACTGTGGCTTCCACGGCATTGTTGAACCACCTGACGCCCTGGTGGGGCGGCCTGGCTTCATGCTTGGGAGAGGTAACGCCATTTTTGGACACGCGCCAGGTCAGGCCTCCGTCGTCGGAAATATGGAACTTGGTGCCGCCGCCCATGTTATGGAACGGCACGATCACCCTCCTGCCCTTGTTGACAAAGGTGGGCGTGCGCATGATGCCGCCCAGTTTTTTCAGATTTTTCTGCTTCTCCGGATTTTTCCAGTCTTCCTCCAGCTTGCCGTCGTTCGTGACCGCAAACCACTTGCCGTCCAGGCCTCCCTTGGAGAGGAAGATGAACCCTCCGATGGGCTGCACGCGGATGAATTCCCTGGTCACGGGGTTGCGCGCAATCGCCGGGGATTCCTTGGGAATGCCACCGTAGTTGGGCGGGTAACCGCTCGGAGCCGCCTTCATTTCCCAGGTCTTTCCGTTGTCCTTGCTGACCAGGTAGTCCGGTTCCTTGCGGGTGCCGGAGTAATGGCGGATTTCACGGGAGTTCACGCGGATGAGGCCGCGCCCGGCATCGGACGGCGGCGTAGCGACAATTTCAGGCTCCGGAGCGGGAGCGGCGTTCTGCTGGGCATAACAGCAGCAGACGGAACCGGCAAACAACGCAAACAACAGGTTTTTCATAAATCAAATACTAAAGGCGGTACATTTTCCTCAAACAGGACTTCCCCTTCAAGCACAATTCCCTCCTTCCTCAAAAAGACCACCGTCAGGAATGCTTGCCCGCGGATTTCCCGCCGCGGTATTTCGCATCCAGCTTTTTCAGAAGTACGGACAGTTCCTTCTCCAGCACCTCATACCCTTTGGCGTTGGGATGCACTACATCCTTCATCAATTCATTGCGCGGAGAAACGCCGTCCGCGGAAAGGAGAGCCTTCCCCGGATCGGCAAAAAAGACGTTTTTTCCATTCTGCAGCTTTGCGAGCAGCTTGTTCGTCTGCTTCACCGGCTCCGCCAGGTTTTTCTCCCTCCTGGGCAGAATGCCCAGCAGCAGGATTTTGGAAGAGGGGCATTTCTGATGCACCAGGCGGACAAATGCCTTGATATTGTCCGCACAGGCCTGCGGAGCATCCTTCCGGTGGCCCAGATTGTTGGTTCCCAGCAGAATAATGATGACCCGCGGGGAGATGCCGGCCAGCTCCCCGTTCTGCACGCGGTAATAGGCATTGTCCACGTAATCAAAGCCAAAGCCCATGTTGGTCACCGCATGGGGACCGAACAATTTCTCCCAGGAGGCCTCCCCCGCCTTCCTGCTGTCTCCGGAGGGTTCCCCTCCCCAATGATGGGTGATGCTGTCCCCTATCATCACGTATTCCGGCTTCACGGCCCGGTTCCGCTTCTTGACGGCTTCATGCCGCGCATTCCAGTCATACGGATCCCGCTGGTGGGGTTCCGGCTTCAGGGTGGCGGGCAGCGCGGCCGCAGGAGCGGAAAATGCGGGGAGCGCCAGGCAGGCGGCGCCCAGCAGCGCAGTGAACGTATACAGCAGGGAATTCATGACGGAAAAACGGAATTGAAAAGCAGTTTAAGGAAATACTTCCACGCATCAAGACCACATGCTGAAGCGGCCTTTCCCGGAAGAAAAAGACCACTGCCCCGACAGCCGGCCATGCCGCGCCGGAACATCAGGACGCGCATCCTCCCATTCCTGTCTTACCGAACTACGGAACCTCCCTTGTATCTGCCGTCTATTTTCTCCAGAAGCGAACTCAATTCCTTCCCCAGCACGTCATATCCCGCAGCACTGGGATGCAAGCCATCCACCAGCAGGCCGCTCTTTGGCGACACGCCATCTTCTGCCAGGAACGCCGTGCCCGGATTGGCAAAAAACACCCTCTTTCCATCAGCAAGAACGGATATCATTTTATTGGTTTCCACAATCAGGGGCGCCACCGCCTTTTCCTTCCTGGGCAGAATGCCCAGGAGCAGGATTTTAGAGGCCGGGCACTTCCGCCCCACCAGGCTCACAAAAGCCTTGAGGTTGTCCGCGCATGACTGGGGGGTATCCTTCCTGCCGCCAAGATTATTGGTTCCCAAAAGCACGATGATCACGCGCGGAGAGATTCCGTCCAGTTCCCCAAGCTGCACACGGTAGTAGGCATTGTCCACGTAATCTGAGCCAAACCCCATATTGGTCACCGTATGAGGGGAGAAAAGATTTTTCCATGCCTCCTTTCCCGTCCCCAGGCCCCTGTTGTCTCCGGAAGGCTCCCCTCCCCAGCGGTGGGTAATGCTGTCGCTAAAGACGGCATATTCCGGATTAACGCTCCGGTTCCTCTCCATCACGGCCTTATGACGGCCATTCCAGTCATAAACGGCGCGCTCGTTCACCTGAGGCTTTAGCGTAGACGGCAGCTCATTGGCGCACGCGCCGGAGAAAAAGGCTGCGCAAGAAACTCCCGCCAGCAACAAACAGAGGAATGAATGGGATTTCATCAAAATGATAGTTAAAATATTGTTGGCGGCAATTTGGAGAGTAAAGAAAAAACTATCCCCCATAACCGTAAATTTCCCTCATTTTTTATTCCGGAACAGCCAGATGCCTGAAACAGACCAGCGCAACCGTTCCAGTTCCCCCGCCTGGAAGAATTGGCCTTGTTGACCGCTAACATTCCCGGTATAATCAGGTGGTGCGGAGTTTCGCCGCTTCCGGGCTTTCAGCGGGCGCGGAGCGTCTTTCTCCGGTCTTCTTCACTACATCCTATTTATGATCAGCATAGTAAAAGACTTGAAGGAATCCCCCGCCCTTCCGCAGGAATGGCAGGGATTCAAGCCGGGAGCATGGACGGAGTCCATTGACGTACGGGATTTCATCCAGAACAACTACACGCCCTATTCCGGCAATGAAGAGTTTCTTTCCGGCCCTTCCCAACGCACGCTCCGGCTCTGGGAGGAACTGAAAGTCCTGCTGAAACGGGAAATAGACAACGGCGGCGTGCTGGATGCGGACCAGGAAGTGGTCTCCTCCATCGTCTCCCACAAGCCCGGCTACATTGACAAGGAGCTGGAAGTGGTGGTGGGCCTCCAGACGGACGCTCCCCTGAAACGCGCCCTGATGCCCTTCGGCGGCCTGCGCATGGCCCAGCAGGCCCTTGAATCCTACGGGTTCAAGATGTGCGAAAAAACGGCGGATATTTTCAACAAGATACGCAAGACGCATAACGAGGGCGTTTTCGACGCCTACACCTCCGACATCCGCGCCGCCCGCTCCGCCGGCATCATCACCGGACTTCCGGACGCCTCCGGCC
>OBYP01001434.1_pt1 | contig 11211 bp, 12 predicted proteins | sample 1501461 | NCBI WGS metagenome assembly OBYP01 (sample SAMEA2580201, study PRJEB22360) | human gut metagenome | biome: human gut; feature: human-associated habitat; material: faeces | place: Denmark | collected 2008/2010 | reverse complement strand
TCTTCCAGCGGTAGAGCCGTCAGTTCCGCCAGGTTATAGGCGCGGTCCGGCGTGTGCATGGTGACGGCCAGCGCCAGGGGGGAGAGCCGCAGGCCGCCGCAGGCGGAGCATGGGCCTTTTTCCCGCTCATTCAGGCCGGAGCCCTGGCAGGAAGGGCACGCGCCCAGTGGAGAGTTGAAGGAGAAATGGCGGGGCGTAAGCTGGGGAAGCAGGAAGCCCGTTTCCGGGTTGCGGTAGCGGGGATGGCAGGCCCGGCCGGGGGTTTCTTGGAAGCCCTGTAGCGGGTATGGAAGGCCTGGACGGTAGTTTCTTCCCCCGGCCTGGTGATGATGGCCCGCACCTCGTCCGGATTGATCCGGAGGGCCGTTTGGAGGGAGTCCGCCAGGCGGGAGGCCGTGTTTTCCCCGCGGACGATGATGCGGTCGATGACCAGGGCGGCATCCGGCGGGGGAGGAGCCGGGGAGCCTATTTCCTCAATATCCTGCATTTCCCCGTTCCAATAGACCCGCAGAAAGCCCTGGCGCTGGAAGTCGCCCAGAGTCGCCGCAGGATCCTGGGCCAGCAGGGCTTCCGCCGGAGCGGCCAGGACCAGGCGCGTCTGTTCCGGCAGGGAGACGAGTTCCTCCGTAATCTGGTCCGGGCTTTTGCGCACCAGTTCCTTGCCCGTTTCCGGGTCATGGGGAGTGCCGGCAGCCGCATACAGGATGCGCAGGTAGTCCAGAATTTCCGTGATGCTCCCCAGCAGGGTGCGAGAACTCTGCTGCCTGGCGGATTGTTCCAGGCACAGGGCCGGGGGCAGTCCGGTGATGCTGTCCACCTCCGGCTTTTCCGGCTGTTCCATGCCCTGCCTGGCCCGTGCCGAAAGACAATCCAGGAAACGCCTGCGGGATTCGGAGAAAAGCGTGTCGAACGCCAGGGAGGATTTTCCGGAGCCGGAAGGGCCGCTGAACACGATCAGCTTGTTGGATGGAAGGTCCAGATCCAGGTTCCGGAGGTTGTGCTGGCGTGCGCCGCGGATGGAGATGGGAAGGTTCATGTCACGTAAGCCGGGTAAAGGAGCCCTGGTGCGCCCCCCCTTCCTCAATGATGAGGCGGCGCGCCGTGATGTCCCCCAGGAATTTGGCATGCCGGTGGATGGTAACGGTTTCATCCGCCGTGAGCGTTCCTTCCAGGGAACCCTGTATCCAGATGTTTTCCACCTGGATGGCTCCTGTGACCAGCACCGTCGTCTTTTTTTCCACCACCAGCCTGCGGGCGGAGATGGAGCCGGAGATGTGCTGGTCCGTTTTGATCTTGCAGACGCCCCGGCACAGAAAATCGCCGGACGCCCTGCCGTATAAGACCAGGTCCCGGCATTCGATGTTCAGTCCCTTCAGGTCTGCATTGGCCTGCACGGTGACGCTTCCGCAGGTCTGCACCTTCGTTCTGTGCGTCCTGCTGTGCAGGATAACGTCGTCCAGCTTGATGTAGGCGGAGCAGTGCCCGCATCTGGCGGAAACGGCCGTGACGGGAACGGAAGTGTTTTTGCGGCAGGAAAAGCATTCCACCTCCCGGGTGGGCGCAGGCCTCCTTTCCGCGGCTGCCGGGAGCGTCCAGGGCGGGGCCGGAGCGGGACGCCTGATTTTCCCGGAAGGCGCGCTGCTGGTCCGTGGAACGGGATGGAAGGAGGGAGTCATGGAACAAAGAGGGCGGCAAAAGAACGATCCGTTCCTTTGACGCCCCTGAAAATGGCTGGTGGAAGGTTTTTCTTATTCCGCGTCAATGTCCAGCGTGCTCTGGCTGGTCGGGGCGGGGGCTTCCGGTTCCGGAGTGAAGGTATGAACGGGGGCCGCTTTCTTCGCGGCGGAGGCTCCGGCGGTGCCTACCGTGGGGGCGCCTACGGTGGAATGGCCGATGAAGATCGCGCCGCCTTCAATAGCCAGGGAGGCGGCCTGGATGTCGCCTACGAGTTCCGCGGTGCTTTTCAGTTCCACGCGGTCCGTAACCGTTACATTGCCGATGACCTTGCCGTGGATGATGACGGACTTGGTGTTGATTTCCGCGCGGATGACGGCATTCTGGCCTACGGAGAGCACCCCTTCGGAAGAAATGTCGCCTTCAACGGTGCCGTCAATCAGCAGGTCGTCGGAAAAACGCAGGGAGCCGACAACCTCCACGTCGGAGTTCAGCACGTTGCGGGTCAGTTGCTGGACGCGCGTAGTGGGGGCGTAGGAAGCGGGGGAGGGTACGGCTTCCGCAACCGGTTCGGGGGTGTCCTGGCTCTTGGCTACGTCCATCCAGCTGGGGGTGGATTCAGGATTCTTGTTGCCCTTGGGGGCGGGAACGGTGGTGAATGATCCAAACATGGCGTTAAAAAGAGGGAGGGGTGAAAGGTAAGGTGGGAGTTCTTGAAACTCGTCCGGTTTAATGTACATCACCCGCTTGTGGATGTGAAACAATTTTCTCCGGAAGGGATAAAAAAATGTGTCTGTTTTTTATCGTTGCGTTACCCTTGGCGTTCCGGTAGTGTTTGACCATCCTTCCGCAGTTGTTTTCTGTGGGTATTTCCGGTTTAAAATGAGTGATTTATCTGACAATAAACCGCCCCTTTCCCCTGCCGCGCGCAGGAGCGGCGGAAAAGCGGGCGGCGCGCTGGGGCGCATTCTTTCCGTCATCTTCTTCATGATGGCGCTGGGGCTGTTTTTCGGCGGCCTTTTTTTCTGGCTCCAGAAGCGCCAGGCATCTCGGGATTCAGGGGCCGCCGCGCGGATTTGCGCCACGCCGGAGATGCTGTCCGGGGAATTGCAGGCCACGCTGAAGGACAAGGTGGACTACAGTTTCTGGCCTCCCTGCCACATCCCCCCGATGGAGCGGCAGGACCTGCTGCGCAATTGCCTGGTGGAGGCGCAGAAATATTTGAGCGCTCCGGACGTGGTCCAGAAATCCTCCTTCGTGTGGAATTCCCTGCAATCGCTTCCTTTGATGGTCAGGCATTACGCCGTATCTCCGCCTGAGGTGATTGCCAGCAAGCCCGTGGGGCCTAAAAGTTTCGCCGTGCTTGAGGTGGAGGGGCATCCCTGCGCCCAGCTGCTGATAGGCTTTGAAAAGACGCCCGACATGGAATTCTGCTTTTTCAAGGATGGACAGGATGGCGCCTGGAAGCTGGACTGGCAGCAGTTCGCCCGCTACCAGCCGGTGAACTGGGAGGATTTTGTCCGTGGAAAAGGGGAGGACATCGCGGAATTCCGCGTGTGGATGATCCGGGACCGCATGTCGGAGAATAAGGACAACTACGCGTTCAAGCTGATCGCTCCCGGAATGAACGGGTCGGAGGAGCGCAGCATTGCGCGGCCCATGGTTTATGTTCCCAGAAAATCGGAAACGGGCAAGCGACTGTTTATGCTGTTTAAAATCAATGAGGAAATGGAGCATTCCCCATACCGGGTGCTGAACGCTAATGACGAACTTGACATGCTCCGCGTGCGCGTCCTGCTTTCCCGCAGCAAGGAGCCCAACCGCAAGGGGGAATATTCCTTCACCTTGGTGAAGCTGCTCGGGGAAGGGTGGTATGGCCTTTCCGTTGCAAATAAATAGTAACTTGCTTAGAATAGGGGACTGCCATAGGAATACGGCAAGTCCCCTGATATTATTTACCTTAGTTGTTGTGGAGATATTGTTACATCTATTCGGTTAGATGTTTTGACTTCTTGTACTGGTCTTCGCGACCAAATAGCTTTGCCATTACATGCTGCTGAGGCTTTGGGCCATTTTTTAGGATCGGGAGAAAATGCCTCAACTTTGGGGGTGCGCACTTTAGCTATTGGAGTCTTTTCATCTGCCTTCTCTGGAATAAATCCTGGAAGAAACCACTCATATTTTAGCTCTTTCAAATTCCCTTTTTTCTTATCGTCATTTTCGCGCTTCATGATAGCTTCATAAGGATATATTGTATCTTGTTTACAGATATTTGGCCCTGATAACCGCATTTCATATGCCATTACAGTTGGGATTGACAAGAATATGATACATAATAATTTAGTCTTCATTTTCTTTTGTATTTCTATTTTTGTATGATTTCGAGATTTCTTCTATAAGTTTTTTCTGGTATTGATTTTTTAATTTATCTAGTTCAGCTTGGCTCATAGAAGAAATTTTCTCTTGCAGTTCTACCAGTTCAATTTTTGGTTTAACTTTACTGTTTGGTAGATAACTTTTCCAATCGAGACCCATGTATTCAATTACTTCGCATTCATCTACAGTGAGAGGTAATGTTCTAGGACTAAATGGAAAGAATTCTTGTGACCTGTATATAGCATATTCATCTTGTTTGTGATACCACTCTTCCAAGAATTTTTTTTGCACTGCTTCATGATCTTCCGATGTCCATATATTCAATATTTTTTTAAATTCTGTTTCTTTTTCTATTGCATTCAAGTGGCGGTATAAAGATAAGAGAAAACTTCTTTCTTGAGAAATTCCCTTTGGTGTAATCGGGATTTTTTTATTAAGAAGAAAAACATCTTTATTATTAAATATACTATTCATTTTTTCTTTTAAAAGATCCATGCGGCTAATGAAAAGCCCGTTTAGTATAGCATCGCTTGAATAATTATTAAGAATTCGTATGCTGTAAGTTTCGGGACCGGACAGAATGAATGTTTTGTAGACACCACTACCATGGAAATCCTTCACTCGGCTACGTGCAAGAATTGGAGCCATTTGAATTTTTTCTCCTTCATCAAGTTTTCCGGATCTAACTTCAATAATAAAATCCCTCCAAGTTCCTATATTATGATCTTTACCTTGATAATTATAAAAATACAGTGAACAAGAATGGTATCCTTCTGGTACTTGTATACTTGTCCAAATATCGGGCCCATCAAATTTAGATGCGTATTCTTCTCCATTATCGGACCATTCTGTTGCTATACGCGTACCTGTTTTCGGATTAAATAGTACATTAGGATTTAATGACGCATTATCATTATGGGGACGTACAGACAAAGAATCTTCTTTCTGCTTATGAAATCCTAATATTTGATTGCTATCAATTTTAACATCCAAATTGGCTATAATATCATTTCCCATATTGCAGGTCCCGCACAGGAGAGCATAATCTTTGCCGTAATATCCATACCAATCTCCTTTTGTCGCCCAGTCCTCTTTCCATGCGACAGCATAGGGGATTTTTTTTACCTTATGGTTGTTTTCCTCATCAACAACTTGGTTAAGTTTAACTGCTTCTTGATTCAGTTCATCACGAGTTTTAATAGAAGGAATAGGCGGGAAAGATGGAAAATCCTCTCTCTCAGCGACTTTTAATTGATTTCTTTTCTTCTCTTCGTGTATTTTGATAATGCCATGTCCATACGTTGCTGCATATACGCTTCCGTTTGGTAAAGTAAGCAACGATTTCACAAAGGGATTCTTAATATTTTTTGGGAATATACCTAATTTATTTTTTTTCAGATTGAGCGGATTAATTAAAACAGCTCCCTTTTGGCGGAATCCAATCCACCATCCTTCCTTGGTTTCCGCTAAACAAGTAACATAGTCCTCCGGTAGGAGCGACACTCCTGCTTTGGAAGAAATATCCCGGTCCACTTTGACATTCCATAATCCCTGGTTTTTGTCACGACAATCTTCTCCCCTTAGGTATTTCCAACTACTTGTACCTTTTTTGAAGGCCAAGCCACTGTTAGTTCCTAAAAGGATATCGCCCTTTTTTGTTGGCAATATTGTATTACATAAATTCGAAGGAAGACCTGAACCAAAACTTTCTATAGGTTGGCGTACCCGGTTCTCTTTGTCCCAGTACCACTTTGCCTGTTCAGTATTGATAATCTTATAATTCTGTTGTTCAGATAATTGAGAAACACCTCCACATGCATAACCCAGCCAAAGGTTTCCTTTATCATCATAGGCAAGAGTTTCTACTTGATCTTCCACCAAACCCTCTGCACGCGTTAGATTGAGCCATTGATTCGTTTGTGGTTTAAAGACATTCACTCCACCGGAGGTAGCAATAGCAACGTCTCCAGTTACAGGAGATACGGCTATGTCAAAAATACGTTCACCGAGCAAAGCATTTTCACGATTGTAGGTTTTCCATTTCTCTCCATTAAATACTGATACCCCTTCATTATCCGTGCCAACCCAGATGCGACCTTGTTTATCTTCAGCAATGGAATAATAATTGGTTTCTTTTTTAAGACCATGATAATAGGATATGTCCAACCAGCTTTCTTTTCCCGCTTGCGCTTTTTCCAAAGGTTTCAGACAGTAGATTCCCTGTCCTTCGCTCGTTATCCAGATTGAACCATCAGAAGCTAATAGGCAATCAGTAAGATATTCTGCGGGACACGGCGGCAGTTGGTCAGAAAATTCTATAGTCCGATCTTTTCCATAGACTGATGATAAAGAAATCAGACACGCGATTAAAATTCTTTGTATTCTCTGATGTAATTTCATAATTATCTAATTAAAAAGTTAATATTAATTGGCATGGCTATTTCTAATATTTATTTTTGCAGGGAATGGTAATATTCCAGATCATGTTTATTTTTTGAAAGAGTAGCTATATCAATTCCAACTTTGATCAATTCATTTCTTATCCCTGTGATATTATCGGTTTCCTCCTTGAGAAGTCTTTTTAAGAAGATATTTCCGAGTTCAATCAATCGTGGATCATTCCACAGTTTTTGACATTCAGCATAGAATTTGAGATGTTTGATTGACTCGGAGCTGTTGGGTAATAATCCTTCAATAGCTTGTTCCAAGATAATTAAGGTTTTCTTTTTGGTTGAAAATTTTATTTTATTGGTTTTGTAGTATAAAAGCCAGTCACTATAAAATATACGCCTTTTATGCACATTATATATTACTTTACCTTTTATTTCAGGAATATCATTTGCCAAACATTTTGAAAATGATTGCATGTACAACTGAATGGCGGAGTCTTCTACTCGTTCTTTTTGTATAATTTGAGAAATTATTTTATATTTATCTTGTTTTTTAAGATTCAATGGTATGAATTGATCAAGAAGATATTGTGCTGCTATAGGATCCTTACGGAATGAGTATACAATTTTTTGAGCTAACTGATATTTCTTTTCAGTGGATATCTGTCTGGATTGCATAGAAATAAAATCCTGCCATGCAGCAATATTTTTACCATATGCTTTTTCGATAGCTTTACGGGATAAAATATTTTTATTAATATTGTTTTTGCTTAAGCTGGAGTAAGCCCGGCATAATTCCGAATCTCTTGCTTCATTTAATTGCTCAAATCTCACAAAGGAAGAAATTATTGCCGGAGGTCCTTCCCATGGAGACATATTTGAACTCCCAGGAAGTTTCCAACCGGAGTGGCCCCCGGACCAAACCCAGCCATAAATATTATTTCCGATGACCCATTCACCAGATAGATTTTTGTATACAAAAGCACAGTGTCCTGGTTGTCCGATCGGATAAGCTGGAACGCCGCGGGACGCTAAAAAACCTGCAGCTCCTTTAGAAACTGCTCCACAAACACCTCCATATTCATTTAAAATAGCTAGTGTCGTTGGTTTGTAATCATAAAATGGAGCTCCGGCATGTATACTGACTCCGTTTTTATTTTTTTCTCTGTAGGGAATGAACTGAGTTGCGCTGCCTGCACTTTCTGATTTGAATTTATTTCTAGTTTTACTAAATCTCTGTCCCCATTCCAAATCTTCAACGTTATGATGGTGGTGGTAGAGAATTGCCATTTCCCAAGCGTTTAGATGATCATATTGCTTAAATAAATCTCCATTATTTCTTGATTTTTTATAAAATTCATATCTCTCCAGACTTTGTTCAAGTCCTTCTTTTAATTCTGGATGTGCTTCAAGTCCGCATCCTAAAGCAGAGACCAAATCAATTCCCTCAAGCTTTTTGTTTTCTCTTAGCCAAATTTCTCTAATGACATTAAGAGTACCGCTATTACCCCGGTTGGCTTTTGCGAGTTGCTGAAAGATAACTGGATTTTTTAATAAAAAATTACAAAATTCATTATCTTGAAGAGCTTCAATAAAACAATTGTTTTTCTTGGTTATATTTTAAAAAAATCTATTGATATAACAAACATGCTCAATATCTTTGTTTTCTAAAAGGGAGTTAAGAGATTCTTCATTTAGTGTTTTCGCATCAATTGTCTGAATAATTACCCGTTCTGTTACATTACTCACTAATCGCGCACTACCACTATGCAATGCACTTTTTACTTCTGCAGGAACTTCTGCAGATGAAATCTGTAGAGAAATAGAAAGTAAAATGTAGAGGAAGTTTTTTACCATATTTTTGATAAAATTTGGTATGAAAGATAGCGTTTAGATTAGTATCTGACTTTTTTAAAGCATCTATTTTTGTAATATGGGTGCCAACACACATCCTTATCCAAAGACTATCAATGAAAAAGAGAAATTGTCAAACATTTTTTTCTGATTGACGATCAATTTTTTTGTTTCAAAAGTGCAGAAGAGAATCAAGAAATAGATGGAATCATCGGCGGCGGAAATGGGACGGAAGTCCGCCGGAAGGGGTGTATGACTCTATTTCTCTAGGGGCGGCGGAAATGGGACGGAAGTCCGCCGTAAGGGGGCCTGGGGCGGTAGGGACGGCAATGCGGACGGGGAGACGGGTACGCCATTCCATGCTGCGGATGCGCGGAGCGGCGTCCGCGGCAGACGCCCGCAGGCCAGAAGGGGCCGTGATAATGCGGCCTGGGATTCCAGGCGGGAACGTAGCAGCCGCGGTAGATGCCCCTGATGACGTAGATGGGCATGCCTGCGGGGGAATAGGCGTAAATGGGCCGGCCGCATGCGGAATAGCCCCAGATAGGGAATCCGGAGGAGTCATACAGGAGGCTGACTTGTCCTCCCGGGGCCATGCGGATTTCACCGTGCAGATGGATTCCGGCTTCCGCAACGGAAGGTGGGAAGGCCAGGAGGGCAAACAGGGCGCTCCCGGCGCAGTAGGAAAGGAGGTTGTTTTTGACGAGGTTGTTTTTCATCGGCTTCTTGAATGATGTTCAGGGGCGGTTATCCGGTAAAGCGGAGGCCCGGGACTGTTTTGTGTAATTTTCCGCGCCCGTTTTCCGGACGGCGCCGGAGGGTAATCCCTTCTTGACCTGCGGGGATAGGGCGGGCAAAGTGGCCGCGTGACGAGATTCAGACCATGCATTGATTTACATGACGGGCGCGTGAAGCAGATCGTGGGCGGTTCCCTGACGCAGGACGGCGCTTCCCTGCGCACCAATTTCGTCTCCGACCGCGGCGCGGCATGGTATGCGGATTTGTACCGCAGGGACGGCCTGCACGGCGGCCACGTGATCAAGCTGGGACCCGGCAACGACCTTGCGGCGCGGGAAGCCCTGGCGGCGTGGCCGGGCGGCCTCCAGGTAGGCGGCGGCATAACGCCGGGGAACGCGAAGGAATGGATTTCAGCCGGAGCCAGCCATGTGATCGTCACCTCCTGCCTGTTTGATGCGGAGGGGAAATTTCTGGAGGGGAAGCTTAAGGACCTTGTTTCCGCCGTGGGCGCGGAACGCCTGGTGCTGGATTTGAGCTGCCGCAGGGTTCCGGGCGGCTGGGCCGTGGCCATGAACCGGTGGCAGACCTTGACGGAGCTCCGGGTGACGGCGGAGACGCTGGACATGCTGGCGGAGCACTGCGCGGAGTTTCTTATCCATGCGGCGGACGTGGAAGGCCTCTGCACGGGCATTGACCGGGAACTGGTGGAGATGCTGGGAAGCTGGCGCCGCCTGCCCATGACCTATGCCGGCGGAATCAGCCGTATTCAGGATTTTGACGAGATAGACGCCCTGAGCGGCGGCGCGATGGACGCCACGGCGGGGAGCGCCCTGGACCTGTTCGGGGGCGGCCTTATCAGGTACGCGGACCTGGTGGCGAGGCAAAGCGGGAAATCCGGGACGGAAAGGCGCAAGGCATGAAGCTGGCCCTGAAAGTCATTCCCAACGCGAAGAAGAGCGAAGCCGCGGGCTGGGAGGACGATCCCCGTGCCGGACGCGTGCTGAAGCTGCGCATTGCCGCGCCTCCCGTGGAGGGGAAGGCGAACAGGGCCGTCATCCTGTTCCTGTCCGCCTGGCTGGACGTTCCCCGGTCCGCCGTCAGCCTGCTGCGCGGAGAGTCAGCCCGGCTGAAAGTGGTGGAGCTGCCGGACGGCTGCGCGGAAAAGCTTGCCCGGCTGCTGCCTGAGGCAGGCGTTCCGGAAGCTTAGGGAGGCTGGCCGGAAAGCCGCCATTCCCTTTTCTGCGTAGATGAGTTGCATCATGTTCCGGTCATCACGCGTCAAACGTCATCCATGTCTTAGCAGGCCGTTGACGCATTCGGTAAAAGTATCTACATTGTCCGCATGAGCAACGAAGAGAAAGAGAAGAACGCGGAAGCGGAAGAGCAGGAAGTTCTGGAACAGGCCCAGGACGCCCCCGCAGAGGAAAAAGGAGCGGAAGCTTCCCTGGAAGAGGAATTGCTTAAATGGAGGGATACCGCCATGCGCACTGCCGCGGAATATGACAATTACCGCAAGCGCATGGTGAAGGAAAAGGAAGAATGCGCCAAGTTTGCCAACCAGCGCCTGCTGGAAGAATTGCTGCCGGTGATTGACAATTTTGAAATGGGCATGGCGGCGGCCAGCGCGGACACCGCCTCCATGATTTACATCGGCATGAGCATGGTGAAGAAGCAGTTGGACGAATTTCTTTCCAGCAATGGCGTGAGCGCCATTGAACCGGTAGTGGGCAGCATGTTTGACCACGCCACGGAGGAAGCCCTCCAGCGCGAACCCTCCGACCAGCCTGAAGGCACCGTGCTCCGCGTCATCCGCAAGGGATACAAGCTGAAGGACAGGCTTCTGCGCCCGGCAAACGTCGTGGTGGCCGAGACTCCGGAACCCGAACCGCAAGTTTGACCGTTTTTTTAACATTCACGCCACATGGCTAAGAAAGATTATTACGAGATCCTGGGCGTTTCCAAGGACGCCACTGATGATGAGATCAAGAAGGCCTACCGCAAGCTGGCCTTGAAGTACCACCCGGACCGCAATCCGGACGATCCTTCCGCGGAAGAGAAGTTCAAGGAGCTGGGAGAGGCCTACGAGGTGCTTTCCGATGCGGACAAAAAGGCCGCTTACGACCGCTTCGGCCATGCCGCCTTTGAAAACGGCGGTGCCGGCGGAGCAGGAGGCTTTGGA
>OBYP01001429.1_pt1 | contig 11252 bp, 17 predicted proteins | sample 1501461 | NCBI WGS metagenome assembly OBYP01 (sample SAMEA2580201, study PRJEB22360) | human gut metagenome | biome: human gut; feature: human-associated habitat; material: faeces | place: Denmark | collected 2008/2010 | reverse complement strand
GGCTCCGGTTGGGGGCACACGCCGCATGAGCCTGCTCTGAAATAGGCGCGGCGGGGGCTGTCAATACGGATTGCCCGGTCTGCGCTGTCAATATGACTGAGTGCGCGGGCGTGGAGCCGGAACCCGTGGAAACGGAGGAAACCGGGGAACCCGCCCCGGAGGAGGACGAGCCGGAAACGGGCGGCAATATGGGGATGCTTCTGCTGGTGCTGGCCGTGGCGGTGATCGGCGGCGGGGCTGGCTGGTACTTTAAGATTTACCGCCCGAAACATGGACTACGGCGGGGAGGTGGAGGGCTATGACGGCGGGGAACCCTACGGGGACGAGGAGGATGACGGCCCGCCCTGGGACGAGGAGGACGATGACGGAGAGGAGGCTGACAAATGAGATTTACCGACAGCCCCTTTGAAAAAATGATGAAGCAGAAGCCCCGTTCCCAGGCTCCTGCCCCGGCGAAACCGCCCAGGGGCTCCCGGTGGCCCGGGGGCCCCTCCTGGCGCGGTCAAGAGCGGGGCATCGGCTGTGTGTCCTGCTACCGGGAACTTTTGAAAGCCCCGGCTGGCGGGAGGTGAGGCCATGTCCCGCGAACTTACCCGGGAGGAGAAAGCGGCCATCCGCTCCCTTGTGGTAAAGTGGTGCGCCAACTATGACCGGGAGTGCGGGTGCCTGCCGCTGGACTGTGAGTGCTATATGTTTGGAAAATGCTGGACGGGCGCATACTGCCGTTATTTCCGGGAGGCCGTCCTGCCCCTTGATCCGGCGCTGGAGGCGGCCCTCTTGACCGAGGGGCCCAGGCCGGATTTTAAGGTCTGCCCGGTCTGCGGCGGGCCCGTTCCCCCGGATCGTCGGCAGGCGTACTGCTCGGCGGCCTGTGCAAAGAAAGCCCACCGCCGCCAGCAGAGAGAATATATGCGGAAAAAGCGGGGCTGGTCTGTTGACAATTAGGCCCCTTAAAACCCGCTTGTAGCAAGGCTTTCCGGGGCCCGTTTTGGGGCGGGCCGTATCAGACTATGGCCTGCCCCGTTTTGGCCCGGATGCTGTCAACATTTACGCTGTGGGACTTTGGGACAATTTGTCCCGAAGTGCCCGCTTTTTAAGGAGGTACTGATCATGGAAAAAACACGCAAACAGGAACTTGCCGACCAGGAGGCCCTGCGGCTGTACCGGGAATTTCACGCCCCGATCCCGAAAAAGCCCCCGGAACGGGAAAAGCCGTTGGACAAGGTAAAGGAGCCGCCCCGGGCCAGCCGGAGCCTGGAACGGGAGGAACGATGACAAAAAAACGCCGCCGTCCCGTCCATCTTCATGTGATGGTATCGGAGGAGGAGCAGGCGCTCATACGGGAGCGCATGGCCGAGGCGGGCATCCGCAACATGGGAGCCTATATGCGGAAAATGGCCCTAAACGGCTATGTGCTCCATGTTGACCTGTCCCCCGTCCGGGAACTGGTGTCGCTCCAGCGGCGGTGCTCCAATAACCTTAATCAAGTGGCGATCCAGGCCAACACCTACGGCGGCATTTATCCCGAGGAGATCAAAGGGCTGCAACGGGACTATGAAAAGCTGTGGGGGCCCTTGTCCGATCTTTTGAAAAAGCTGTCTGCGATTGTGGAGTGTTAGCCCTGCCGGGGAGCGGTTTAGCCGTTCCCCGGCTTTCACTACTTCGGGACAATTTGTCCCGAAGGGGTAGTTTATTCGCAAAAATATGGTATATTATAGATAACAGATAATTGGCTGACATCATTGTAGAGAAAAAATAGATTGGAGAATAAAAATGGTTGATGATTATTTAAGAACATTTGAGGGTATGTTTTTTGATGTGGAAAAACATGAACCAGTAAAGCTTGCTATTGATCAGGTTGGTGCTGTTTTATCATCTATAATAACCAGGTATGGAGAAATTGAAAATGAAATTTCCTGTGGGACTTCCAGGCAAGATGATCTTATTGATACAGTTATTTGCTTATTTGTTAGAAAAATTATGGAGCAGTTGGATGCAATCAATGTACTTTATTCCGTCGGTTTGTTTACTCAAGCTCAGGTCATATTGAGATCACTGATTGAAAATATTATAAGCATGAAATTTATATTAAAAGAGGATACTAAAAAAAGGGCTGCGGCGTATTCGTTGGAACATCATTATCAGGAGATAGAGTTAGGGGATGAGTGGTTTTCCGATAACTCAATATATCGGAGACTGTCTCTTGAAAATGGACGAGAAAAGCAGTTTAATGATGGCTATGAAGGATATAAAAAGAAGAAAGATGCCTTTGAAAGAATAATTAAGTCGCAAGAGATATTTCAACAAGTAGACAAAGATAGAAAAGTAAAATTAGAACAAAAGAAAAAGAAGACTAAGAGGAAAAAGGTTCATATTCAGTGGTATGAAGTTTGTAGTAACGTGTCGAGTTTTTATGGGTTAATGAAAGAAACTGGATATGAACAATATTATCAGAGCATATATGGAGGACTTTCGTTTGAAACGCACGCATTAAATTCAACAATGGATATGAGCGTTGACGAAAATGGAATTAGCTTAAAATACATAAGAAATCCTGTGGGGGGAGGCTCTACTTTTTCACTGGCCTGCACTTTTTCCATGGGGGCATTAAAAGCGTTGTATGAATATCTTAATGACGGGGAAGAAGAAAAACGAGAGTTTATGGCGTTCTTTCTTGATTTTCAGAAAAAACGAGATATTGCAACTTATAATTTAGATATGATAAAGGATACACAAAGCAGAAAGGGAGATTAGGCCAAATGGAGGATTATAGAAATCCTCTAAGGCATAAATGATAAAATTGAACAGGTATATTAACGGCGAGTAATTTGCCCGCTGTTATTTTTTGAAACGGAGGTACAATCACGGCTACAACTTATATCCGGCCCTACAAGGTAGCGGCGGGAAAAAGCGCCGTTCAGACGATGGAGGAACGGTTTGCCTATGGGCTCAATCCGAAAAAGCTGGGGGCCGTGTCTGCCTATCTTTGCGATCCGGCATCGGCCCCCGCCGAGTTTCTTCTGGCAAAAAGCCAGTACCTGGCGGAGACGGGCCGGGCCGTGGAGCGCGGGGCCCTGTTCTTTCAGATCCGGCAGGCTTTTCCGCCCGGTGAGGTTACGCCGGAGGAGGCAAACAAAATCGGTTATGAGACGGCCATGCGCTGGACGAAGGGAAAGTACCAGTTTTTCGTCTGTACCCACATTGACAAGGGCCATCTGCATAACCATATTTATTTCAATTCCACGGCCTTTGACCGCTCCCGAAAGTTTCACAACTTCATCGGCTCCAGCTTTCCCCCTCGGCGGGGCGGCGCTCGTACTTATCCTGACCGGGTATGTATTGAGCATGATTTATCGGTTATTCAAAATCCGAAACAGCACAGCAAGGGCCGTTTTCTCCACTATGGCCAGTGGATCGGGGGAAAACCACCCTCTGCGCAACAGCGGGTGCGGCTGGCCGTAGTGGAGGCTCTTGGGAAAAAGCCCGCCGACTTTGCGGCCTTTCTGCGGCTCATGGAGGAGGCCGACTTTGCGGTAAAGCATGGGCGCGGCGGTGCGCTCTCGTTCCTGGCTCCGGGGCAGGATAAGTACACCCGACTGCGGGCATCCACCCTGGGGGACGGTTTTGATCCCGAGGACATCCGGGCGGCAATCGCCGGGGAGCGGCCCATCCCGGAGCTCCCAGAGGACAGTCCGGCCCCGGTCCGGCGCGTCAATCTGATGATTGATATTCAACAGCGCATGGCCCAGGGCAAAGGCCCGGCCTATGAGCGGTGGGCGAAGGTTTACAATCTGAAACAAATGGCCGCCGCGCTCCAGTATCTCCAGGAGCATAACCTTACGGACTATGACGAGCTGGCGGCAAGTACCGAGGCGGCGGTGGATCGCTTTCATACTTTGGCCGGGGAGCTGCGGGACACGGAGGCGGCGCTTTCGCAGACTGTCCGGCTCATGAGGGCCACGGTGGACTATGCAAAGACGCGGCCCGTATTTAACGGCTACAAGGAGGCCCGGTACAGCAAAAAGTATTTGGCGGAACACGAGGCGGAGCTGGCTACCTACCGGGCGGCAAAGGCGGCGATGAATGAGATATTAGGCGGGGCAAAACTCCCGAAGATAGACGCGCTGAAAAAGGAGCGCCGGGAGCTCTCCGAAAAGAAAAAGGCCCTTTATGCTGAGTACCGAAAGGCCCAGGCGGATATGCGGCAGGCTGTGGCGGTCAAGGCGAACATTGATTATCTGCTCGGCCACACGGACGGGCGGGAAAATAAGGCCCAGGAGCGATAGCCCGGGCCGCAGGCAACAGGCGCATCGCGCCGGGACTTTGGGACAATTTGTCCCGAAGTCCAGCGGGTTTGGGGAGCTCCCCAACAAGCATTTTTGCGGGCCTTGTGCCTGCAAAAATTTCGGAGTGTGGTCACACCCGAATTGCTTGCCGAAACCGCGCAACCCGCAACATGGCGCAAAAAAACGAAGGCCGCGCTTTTTCTTACGCATCCTCCGTTTCTTTGGCCTGTTTCATCGCTTGGATGGTGGCCTCTACGATTTTCAATTCTTTTTCATCCAAAGAGCTCAGCATGGCGTCAATTCGTTTCCTGCACTCGCTCCCTCCATTTTGGGACGGATAGAAATACTGATCCACCGATATATCGAACATTGTAACCATCTGATAAAAGGTGTTGAGGCTCGGGTGCTGGCCGTCATTCTCGTTATACATGATGGTGCGTGGAGAACGGTCAACAATATAAGCCAGTTGCTCCTGCGTCATCCCGCTGGCCTCTCTTGCCCGTTTGATGGCGAGCCCTATATCGTGAAAATCAAATCGTCGTTCATCTCGTTCAAACTTCATAATATCACCCAATGTCATTTTACATTTCGGGTATTAGTATTTGAACGATTATATATTTCATTCTATCGACTATTTAATTTCACTTTCATTATTCAAAGGTTGACGAAGTTTTAGCGAGTTCATTAGAGAGTGTTTTCATAGATTTTTGATTTATAAACTATTATTTCTTTTTCTTTGGCAGTCGGATTTAATATCAAGGCCATTCAGATAATTTTCCCCCCATTTACACATAGCATCCAGTATAGGAATAATACTTTTTCCAAAATCACTAAGGGAATATTCTACTTTCGGAGGAACAACAGGATAAACAGTTCGGATGATCAAATTATCACTTTCTAATTCTCGAAGCTGCTGTGTAAGCATTTTAGGGGTGGCCTGTGGAATGAGTTTTCCAATTTCATTAAAACGCAGAGTGGCATCAATTAAATGCCACAAAATAAGGGCTTTATACTTTCCACCAATTAAATCGAGAGTTGCCTCCACAGGACAATTAAATGTACTAGGACACTTCATTATATTTTCCTCCACACTATCTTTTTAGATACTATATCACAAAAAAGTACGTTCTTGCTTTTTTGAAAATTATTGATAAGATTATAGCATGAGGAGGCTAAGTTATCAAGGTTTCCTAAAAAATCATAGTTTCAGAAAGGATAATCAAGTTATGGATTTTTTAACTCTTGCAAAGAAAAGGTATAGTGTACGGGCTTACACAAAACAAAAGGTTGAAAAGGAAAAGCTGGATGCGATTTTAGAGGCAGCTCATGTTGCGCCAACGGGCGGAAATTGTCAGCCGCAACATTTAATCGTAGTTCAAAGCGAAAACGGACTTAGTAAAATTGAAAAAGCTGCTAACATTTATGGCGCGCCATTAGCAATTATTGTTTGCAGTGATACCGAAAAAACCTGGACACGCCCATTTGACGGTAAAAAACTGACAGATATTGATGCCAGTATCATAACGGATCACATGATGATGGAGGCTACGGATTTAGGCTTGGGAAGTGTTTGGGTATGCTATTTCAAGCCAGACGTATTGAAGGAAGAATTTAAACTCCCATCCAACCTTGAACCCGTTAATATTCTTGTTATCGGTTATGCTGATACAAACCACGAAACAGTTCTTCCTTCCAACCGTCATAATAAAATGCGACTTCCTTTGTCTGCGACAGTATCATTTGAAGAACTCTAAAACCGCCGCACAATAGAAAAAGATAGCGTACAGTAGTTGTGCCGTCACATCTACTCTACTTGAAACGGCGGCTTGCTTTTTTAAGCCGCCGTTTCTTTTGGCCTTTTCTAAAATAATCACTCTTTGATGTTACATAAATTTGTGGTGACATATAAAAAGTTTATCATTCATTATCAGATATAGGCGCTATCTCATTTTGATAATTTGTTCCCCATTCACATAGAGCTTTTAGAATTGGTTGAATTGTTTCTCCTAGTGCCGTCAATGAATATTCAACCTTTGGCGGCATTTCTGGATAAACAGTGCGAAGAACTATTTTCTGTTCTTCTAATTCACGAAGCTGTTGAGTAAGGGTTTTGGTTGTGATGGAGCCTAATGAACGCTGTAACTCATTAAATCGGACTGGGCCTTTGGAAATATACCATAAAATTCGCAGTTTCCACTTTCCGCTCAAAATGTTTAACCCAACATCCATTGGGCACTGTTCAAGGATAGCCATTGTCTTTGCCATAATAAAACCTCTTTCTCTAAAAGTATCAAAAACTATACTACATAGCAAAAAAGTGCGTTCTTGTATGTTATGAGTTTGAGTGATACTTTAATTATAGCAGAAAGACTGCTGGAAAGGAATGATATGAAATGGTTATTGATAGTCACGAGCACATGATGCTCCCTACGGAAATGCAATTAAAAATGATGGACGCGGCGGGAGTCGATCAAACAATTCTTTTTTGCTCTGCGCCACATCCAGAGAAGGCATCCTCATTAAATGAAATTGAGGAGGAAATGTCCGCATTATACAAAGTTTTAACTGGCAACAATAGTAAGGAAGCTAATATTATCCGCCAAAAAAATAATATAAATGATCTTGTTTCAGTTATAAAAAAATATCCAAATCGTTTCTTAGGGTTCGGCTCTGTACCGTTAGGAATGTCTTTGGCTGAAACGGAAAATTGGATCAATGATTGTATTATATCAAATTCCCTATTGGGTGTTGGAGAATTTACACCAGGAAATGAACAGCAAATTTTACAACTAGATACGGTGTTCCAGGCAATAGAAACAACAGCAATTCTTCCCGTATGGGTGCATACGTTTTCACCAGTTACGATGAAGGGTATCCGGCTATTGATGGAACTATGCGAAAAATATCCGCATATTCCTGTGATTTTTGGACACTTAGGGGGGACAAATTGGATAGAAGTAATAAAATTTGCAAAAGCACATCATAATGTATACTTAGATCTATCTGCGGCTTTTGCATCAATAGCCACAAAAATGGCATTGATTGAATTGCCGGAGAAATGCTTGTTTAGCTCGGATGCACCTTATGGTGAGCCATATTTATATCGGGAGCTAATAGAATTTGTCAGCCCTTCAAAAGAAATCGCTGAATTGGCATTAGGCAACAATATTAAAGAGCTTTTGCACATTTAATCAAATACACTAAGTATCACGGAATAAAAAGACAATGATTTAGGCCGCCCAACGGGATAATAAAAAAACCGTTGTTTCGGCGGCTGGATTATCACGCGTCAAAACAAAATACAGTAGCCTTACGGCGGTTTTGAAATAACAAATTTCAAGCCGCCGTTTTCTTTTCAAAAAATGAGAATACGGAGGGTGTGTTAAAGTCGCCCTTTTTTAAGGATACGGCGGTGTCCGGGAGGTATCGCTGTGTCCTTTATCTTTTTCTATCCCCCTAACCTGTCAAAAAAAGCCCACCCGCCCAGCAGGATCAGTCCGGCGGTGGATGCGAAATTTGGCAGTATATAAATGAATTTGTCATTTCATGCGCTTGCGTGACCTTATGTCGCGCAGGCGCTTTTTGCTATCTCCACTTCGAGACAAAGTGTCCCGAGGTACGGGGCGGCTCCCCAGGGTGCCGCTCCCCGCCGGGCCCCGTTTCGGTCACTCGTCCACCCAACACCGAAACGGAGGTTTACTTATGACTACGATCAATCTGAAAGATTTTTATTATTGGTACACCCAGGATCAGCTCATCGAGGTTTCTGACGAAGTGGCGGAGGTCTTTCTTGCGGATGCCCGTTATGAAATGGCCTATCAGCGGCGGCTCTCCCGGCACAAGGCGCAGTATTCCCTGGACTGTGAGGACGGGATCGAATACTCGGTCTGCCTGCATGAGCCCACGCCCCAGGAACTTTTGGAGCGGATGGAGCTCTTTATCCGTCTGTGGAACGCGCTCAACTCTCTGCCGGAAATCCAGGGCCGGAGGATTGACGCGCACATCATTCTTGGTAAAAGCATAAAAGCGATTGCCGAGGCCGAAGGCGTACATGAGGAGTCTGTCCGCCAGTCTATCAAAAGAGGGCTGGAACGCATGAAAAAAATCTTTTGATTTTTTTGTTTTACCCACTTGGAAATGATGAAAAAATGTCTCGGTTTATGAGAGAAGGTTTTCTTTTCTCCGCAGACGAACAAGGGCGGCCCCGAGCATGATCCGGGGAGCCGGGCGGCGGGTGCGCGGTGACTTCCCCTAAACGGGAATGAGCGAACAATACCAGCGCCGCAAGTGGGACGGGCCATCTCACGGCCACGATCCGGCAGTGGACAGGCTGGCCGCCTGCCCCTCCGGGCCGCCCTCTCGCCTGCGTGGGGACGCCGCGCCGAGTATCGTTGTCTTTGGACAGGTCAAGAAAATGGGCGCGGCGTTCCCTAAATTTTATCAAAGGGGGAATGAAAAAATGAAGTACGATCCTGCGTTGGCCGCTATGCTGGCCGAGCCGTGGAGTAATAACGCCTGCCGGGGATATGTGATGTATGCGATGGAAAACTGCGGTTTTTCCCCCGAGGACATCCGGCGCGTTGTTCGGGAGCTCCATTATGTGTTTGACTTAAAGTCTTTAGACGAGGCCCGGCGTCATTACGAAAACGGGCCGTATTAACTTCGAGACAATGTGTCCCGATGTGAGGACAGGCCAAAGGGCGGCACTCTTACGGTGCCGCTTTTTTGCGTTTCCCCACAGGACAGCGGGAGGCGTTTAGCAATTTGAAAGAAGGAGGTTTTACCGTGAGATTATCCGCACAGGAACTGGAACAAATGAAAAGCGTTGACATTGGCGCAGTTGCCCCCGAGTCTCTGCCCGATGTGAGCGGTATGACCTTTGACAACGCCCTTTCCCGTAAAGAGCGCATAACAAGGTTTTTACAGATTGTCAAAAATCCGTACTGCTTTTGCATCGGTGGTGTCGGCGTTCAAATCGAATTTTCGGATAACGGGCCGTCCCTCCAGGACACTTTAACGGACTATTTGATCCGACAGAAAAGCGGGCTGTAACTTAGGCTGCGGCCCGCCCCACTTCGAGACAAAGTGTCCCGAGGCGGAGCCATCCTTGTTGTCTCTATGGGACAGAGTTATAATATAAGTGTAATGTGATAGGGAAGGAGGAACAATGTCACGAACAAAAAACAGAGGGTTTCAGCAGAGTTTCTCTCCCTCTTATACCATCCGGCGCTGGCGGCTGGGGAAATATATCCGGCTATCCAAAGAGGACTTGAAAAAGGGCAAGGACGATAGCAACAGCGTCAAAAACCAGCGCGATCTGCTCAATGATTTTTACCACAAGCACATAGACGAATTTGAAAGCACTTCCGAATATGTGGACGATGGACACACGGGAACGGACGCCAACCGCGAGAATTTCCAGCGGCTCCTGGCCGATGTAATGAGCGGAAAAATCAACTGCGTTGTGGTAAAAGACCTTTCCCGTTTCGCCCGGAATTACAGCGATGCGGGAAGTCTGATTGATAACCTGTTTGTGCAGATGGGCGTCCGCTTTATCAGCCTTGCGGAAAATGTGGACAGCTTTACAAACCCGGACAGCGTTTCCAGCATCATCGTCCCCATTACGAATGTAATGAACGATCAATACTGCTATCAGACTTCAAAGAAAATCCGCCAGGTATTTGATTACAAGCGGCGCAACGGGCAGTACATCGGCTCCTTTGCCCCCTATGGCTATATAAAAGATCCGAAAGACAAGCATCAGTTGATTGTCGATCCCGAGGCCGCCGAGATTGTAAAGCTCATTTATAACATGACTTTGCAAGGGGAAACAAGACGGGCCATCGTCTACCACTTGAATGACCACGGCATACCCAGTCCGACAACCTACCGGAAAAACAAAGGTCTGCCGTATTCCTGCGCTGTGTCTGACAATCCCATGTGGGGAGATCGGGTGCTGAAAAACATTCTCACAAATCCCATTTATACCGGGGATTTAGTCCAGGGCCGCCGCCGTGTAAAAAGCTACAAGGTACATGAGATTGAGGCGGTGCCGGAGGAAGAATGGGTGCGGGTGGCTGATACCCACGAGGCAATCATAGACCGGGAAACCTTTGATAAAGTGCAGGCCCTTTTGAAACGGGACACCCGGACGGCTCCACGGAAAACGGAGCTCCATCTGTTCAGCGGCTTTCTCCGCTGTGCGGACTGCGGCAAATCCATAACACGGAGCCAGAGCGGGAAAAATGTATATTATGCCTGCTCTACTTACAAATACCGCTCCCGGGCCGCCTGCTCCATGCACTCAATCAAGCATGAGCGGCTGGAAACCGCCGTCCTGTTTGGTATTCAGTACCAGGTGCATTTGGCTGTTTCCTATTCCGAGGCGATTGCCCGTATCAATTCGGCCCCTATCAAAAAAAGCCAGTCTTTCCGACTGGACGATCTGATTACCGCAAAGGAGCGGGAACTGGCGAAAATTACCCGTTACAAACAGTCCTTATATCAAGACTGGAAAGACGGGGAAATTACCCAGCAGGACTACCGAAACATGAAAGCCGACTATGAACGGCAGGCCGCCGTCCTTTCCGATGTGCTGGAACGGCTGACAACGGAACGGGCAGAACTGGCAAACGGTGTTGACAATGAACATCCCGCGCTGGTGGCATTTATGAAATATCAGAACATCGAAACGCTCAACCGTGAAATCCTCATTGAGCTTGTGGATCATATAAAGGTCTACGAAAACGGCAATATCAAGATTAAATTCAAGTTTGCTGACGAGCTCCGCAAGATTGCCGAGTACATTGAAATTAACACTTCTGAAATTCCCGCCGTGGCGGGCTGATGCTCGCCACATCCTTTCTGGCAGTGTGTTTTCCTAATATGAAACATTCATATGAAGATGGTCGATAATCTCTTTACAAGCTAGTACAGAATTGCATTAATTTCTGTGAATAAAATTAG
>OBYP01001412.1_pt1 | contig 11386 bp, 13 predicted proteins | sample 1501461 | NCBI WGS metagenome assembly OBYP01 (sample SAMEA2580201, study PRJEB22360) | human gut metagenome | biome: human gut; feature: human-associated habitat; material: faeces | place: Denmark | collected 2008/2010 | reverse complement strand
TAATTTTATGTAAATTATGTATAAATTGTTTCTTCTGATACTACATTATAACATAAGATGTTTGAGGTGTATGATGAAACGAATTGCTGCAGGAATTTTGATATTTTGTTTTTTGATTCAAAGTGCGGTGTGGGGACAGGAGCCGGAACTTGTGAAGGTTTCAGCGCCGGCTCTTAATCTGACTGCGAAATCCGCAGTTGTGATGGAGGCTGACACAGGGACAATTATGTTTGAGAAGTCCAAAGATAAAAAACTGCCTCCGGCAAGTGTTACAAAAGTTATGTCACTGCTTTTGATTTTTCAGGACCTTGACAGTGGGAAAATAAAACTGTCAGATAAGGTAACTGTCAGTGAACATGCTGCTTCCATGGGAGGATCTCAGGTTTTCTTAGAACCGGGAGAAGAGCAGACGGTCGAGGCGCTGATAAAGTGTGTTGTTATATCCAGTGCCAATGATGCAGTAGTAGCTTTGGCGGAGCACTTGTCAGGAAGCGAAGCCGGATTTGTAAAGCGAATGAATCAGGAAGCAAAGAAGCTTGGAATGAAGAATACAACGTTTAAAAATGCCTGTGGACTGGATGAAAACGGACATGAGACAACTGCTTATGACATAGCGCTGATGTCCAGAGAGCTGACGGAAAAACATCCGAAAATCTTTCGCTACACAAAGATATGGATGGATACTATTACTCATAAGACGAAAAAAGGAGAGACAGAATTCGGACTCAGCAATACAAATAAGATGATTCGTCAGTATTCCGGGTGTACCGGATTGAAAACGGGAAGTACCAGCACGGCAAAATTTTGTTTAAGTGCGACTGCCACAAGAAATGGGGTAGATCTGATTGCGGTTGTTATGGCAAGTGATGATTCCAAGACAAGGATCAAAGATACCAGTGCCCTCTTGGATTATGGATTTGCCAACTGTCAGGTGATTTGTCAAAAGACTACATCGAAAGAAATTGGGGAGATTCCTGTGACGAAAGGAAAGAAAAATACAGTGTTGTATCCGGCAGAGATCTCGACAAAAATCTTAAATATAAAAGGCCGTTCTTCCAAAATAACCCGGACAATTAAAAAATATTCTCTGGAAGCGCCGGTGAAAAAAGGGCAGACGATCGGAATAATTACTTACGAAAGCGGAGGCAGGATCTTGAAAAAAGAAAAGATAACCGCATCGGAAACTATAGAGAAAATGGACTTTTTCACCAGTTTTCAAAAGATTGCGAAGCAGTATTTTTAAAACAGTTCGCCAAATTTCTTTTGGCGGGAAAATGACCATATTAAATTTTTGTGAGGCGCTCATTATAATAAACTCATGAAGCAAAGAAATGCAAATATAAAGGAGGATTATAATGAGCGAATCTTGGTTAAAACTTGAGGACAAGACAGTTGTTGTAACTGGAGGTGCATCCGGAATCGGAAAAGCAGTTGCACAGGGATTTCTGAATGTAGGAGCCAATGTTGTGATCTCTGACATGGCACCGGAAGCACCGGAAATGGATGCAGCAGAAGGAAAATTACTCTACGTGAAAACAGATGTAACAAAGGCAGCAGATGTAGAGGCAATGGTACAGAAAGCAAAAGAAACTTTTGGTACAATCGACGTTTTAGTAAATAATGCAGGAATCAATATTCCTCGTCTGCTGGTTGATCCAAAAGATCCAAAAGGACAGTACGAGTTAGATGAAGCTGTATGGGATAAAGTTTGCAATGTAAACTTAAAAGGTGTGTTCTTCTGTGCACAGGCTGTTGGACGTGTTTTAACAGAAAAAGGATCTGGTGTGATCATTAACATGTCTTCAGAAAGTGGATTAGAAGGATCTGAGGGACAGAGTGTTTATGCAGCTACCAAGAATGCAGTGAATTCACTGACCAGATCATGGGCAAAAGAATTAGGAAAACAGGGAGTCAGAGTTGTAGGAGTTGCTCCTGGAATCATGGAAGCTACAGGACTTCGTACCATTGCTTACGAGTCAGCGTTAGCTTACACAAGAGGAATTACCGTTGATGATTTAAGAGCTGGATATGCAAAAACATCAACAACACCTTTGGGACGTTCCGGAAAGTTATCTGAAGTTGCAGATATGTGCGTATATCTTGCAAGTGAGAGAGCTTCTTATGTCCATGGAGTTACGATTAACGTAGCCGGAGGAAAAACCAGAGGATAATTAAAATAATTAACTGATGGAAAGGATAACCGATGAAGCTTTTTCAAGAAGAAAACAGAGTCGCAGCAATTTTAAAAAACATCGAGATGCAGTCTGTATGCAGCATTGAAAAACTTGCAGGGAAACTAAACGTATCAACAAAGACGGTTCGAAACGATGTAAAGGAGTTAAATCTTCTTCTGGGTGGATATGCTACGATTAGCAGTCAGAAGGGTGATTGTAAATTGATTGTCTTTGATCAGAAGGGATTTCTGGAAATTCGGAATCGAATTTTTGAACAGGATGATTTGTTTAATTCAACTCAGACGAGAATGGCATATTTGTTCTGGCAGTTGATGGAAACGCAGGAGCCGTATTTGACGGATGACTTATCAGAAGAGATGAAAGTCGGAAGGACAACGGCGATTAGCGATATTAATAAGCTTCGAAAGATTATCGGGAAATATCAGTTAAAAATTAAGGGAAAAGCTAACACGGGACTTAGTCTGGTAGGAGAAGAGTTTCATATTCGTATGTTCATACTTGAAAATATTTATGAACATTTGTATTTGAATTTTCCTTTGGGCAAAACAGTCAGAGAAAAGCTATATGATTTTCAAAAGAAACTCGGGATGGATGCATTGGGATTCAGCTTCTTCTTTCGCTTTTTTGTAGTGATGATTCAGCGGATGGAGAGCGGACATATTATCACGAGACTGGAAGAGAAATATCTGGAGTTATATGAAAATCAGGCATATGAGATTGTTGATGAATTTTTGACAGAAATTGAAGAAGTGAAAGGATACACGATCCCAAAAGAAGAACGTATTTTTCTTTGTATCTCCATTGCCGGTATGAGAACTCCTGCAAATACACAGGAGATTGAACAGCGCATCGGAGTATCTGAGGAAGTTGCAGATCTTATTATAGAGATGCTGGAACGAATTCAGAAAGAATTGGATGTGACGGTGATTGCCAATGAATTATTTGATGATTTTGTTTATCATGTATTTTTTATGATCAATCGCTTAAAGTACGGGCTGCATATTCACAATGCAATGGCAGAAGATTTTAAGAACCAATACACGCTGGCATTTAAGATGGCGGAAATTGGAAAAGAAGTCATTGAAAAACGGGAAAATATAGAAATTACAGAAGATGAGATGGGATTTTTGGCCGCCTATTTTGGAGTCTTCCTGACGGAACAGGAGCCGGAAAGAAAACATTGCAAAATTGCAATCGTTTGTGGGTCCGGCAAGATTATCGGAAGGCTGATTCAGAATCAGTTGAAAAAAGTTTTTGATGTGGAACCTGAATTTGAATTTTTTTACAATGGTAATTTTGAAAATCACAAGAAAAATGCCTTTGATTACATTGTAACAACGACGGAATTAAATCTGGATACAAAAACGCCGGTAATCTTTATGGAAGAGGTATTTGATAAAGAGTATATTCAGAGAAAATTTGAAAATATGAGATATTTATCAGATGCAGGCCGAACAATCCGCAGAGGAATCGATTCACTGTTTTTAAATCTGTTGGATGAGAATCGTTTTTTTGTTCTGGATTCGAATGCTTCCTATGAGGAAAATGTAGACACGATGGCAAAGTCTCTGATTCGTCAGGGAGAGCTGGATGCGGGGTATGCAAAGAGAGTTGCAACAAGAGAAGAATATTCAACCATGATCTTAGATCAGAATATCGCGTTTCCGCATACGAAAAATCTTTTGCCAAAACTTACACTTGGACTTGGAGTGTTTCCGGAGAAGCTTCTGGATACGGAATATGAAGAGGTAAAATTAGTCATTATGTTAGGAATTCCCGAATCAATGGAAAACGACACGGTATTAGTCAGATTGTATGATGACATTCTGGAAGTTGCCAAAGATTCGGATGTGATTGATAGAATCCGATATATGAAAAGCTACAGAGAATTATTGCTTTACATAACAGAGGAAAACAATATTTTTAATTAGAAGAAAAGGAGGAAGCGTATGTCATATTTTATGATCATTGCGGTGGCGATGCTGACAGCATTTGTTTTACAGTTTCTGATGCAGCTGGTTCAGATGAAGAGTTTTAATAAGTATTATACAAAGCTTCGAAAAATGGGAAGAGTTGCCATCGGAAAAGCAAAAGGCGGATTTCATGCAGGCGCCATCGTCATGTTTGCGATTGATCAGGACGGTGTGATTATCCAAGGATGCTTTATGAGAGGATTTACTATGTTTGCACGGTTTAAAGACTGGGATTTCTTTAATGGAATTGATGTCGGAACGATTACGAAAGAAGATTGTAAAACCATTGGAATTTCTCTTAGAAGAGCAGTCCTCAATGCTTCCTCTAATTACAACACAATTATGAGTGGAGGCGAAGTCTTAGAGAAACCGGGTCTTCTTACCAGAATTGGAGATAAGATCTACGGTGTAAATAGGAAAAAAGCCTAAATGAAAGGAGTATTTTATGAACGCTATTATAAAAGGTGCATCAGGATTTATGGGACTGTTTGATACAGGAGCTGAGACATTTATCGGTTGGGTATCAGGGATTGTTCCGAAAGTATTACTGCTGTTAATCTTAATGAATACAATTATTGCATTGATCGGTCAGGATCGTGTGAATAAATTTGCAAAAATTTGCTCAGGAAATGTAATTTTAGCATATGGTGTGCTGCCGTTTATTTCAGCATTTATGCTCGGAAATCCGATGGCATTATCTATGGGTAAATTCCTGCCGGAGAGAATGAAACCAAGTTATTATGCTTCTGCATCTTATCACTGCCATACAAACAGCGGTATTTTCTCTCATATTAACCCGGGTGAAATTTTCATTTATCTCGGAATTGCTCAGGGAATTGAACAGTTGGGAATGGATATGACAGAATTAGGACTTCGTTATATGTTAGTTGGTCTGGTAATGAACTTTGTTGCTGGATGGGTAACAGATTTTACAACAAAAATCGTTATGAAGCAGCAGGGAATTGAGTTAAGCAACGAATTGAAATAGGATGGATGTACCGTATAGGAGGAAAAACTATGTCAGAATATAGAGCAATTACAATTAGACAGGGAAGCGGCGGATTTGGTGGTCCGTTAACTGTAGAACCAAAAGAAGGAAAAGATGTGTTATTATATATTACAGGAGGAGGAGCAGAGCCTGATATTTTACAGAAGATTGTAGAATTAACAGGATGCCGTCCGGTAAACGGATTTAAAACAACCGTACCGGAAGAAGAAATCTTCCTTGTAATCATCGACTGTGGCGGAACACTTCGTTGTGGAATTTATCCACAGAAGAGAATTCCGACCATTAACATTAATCCGGTAGGAAAGTCCGGACCGATGGCAAAATATATTACAGAAGATATCTATGTATCTGGTGTTACAAATAAAGAAATCGAGCTGGCAGACGGATCTGCTGCACCGATTCAGTCAGAAGAACCGGCAGCACAGGAAAAAGAATTTAAATACAGCGCTGATAAGAAAGTATCTGAGACAATGGGAGGTTCTGCAAAGTCAAGCCTGATCCAGAAGATCGGTATGGGTGCAGGTAAGGTTGTTGCAACTTTCAACAGTGCCGCAAAAGAATCTGTAAATACTGTATTACATACAATTCTTCCATTCATGGGATTTGTATCTCTGTTAATTGGAATTATTCAGGGTTCAGGATTTGGTAACTGGTTTGCTAAATTACTGCAGCCACTGTGTGGAAATATCATTGGACTTGTAATTTTAGGATTTATCTGTTCTATCCCGTTCTTAAGCTGTCTGCTTGGACCTGGAGCTGTAATTGCTCAGATTGTAGGAACTTTGATTGGTGTTGAGATTGGAAAAGGTAATATTGAACCAAGCCTTGCACTTCCTGCACTGTTTGCGATCAATACTCAGTGTGCATGTGACTTCGTTCCGGTTGGACTTGGTCTTGCAGAAGCAGATCCGGAAACAGTAGAGGTTGGTGTTCCGTCAGTTCTCTATTCACGTTTTATAACAGGCGTGCCTCGAGTTCTGGTAGGATATTTAGCAAGTTTCGGACTTTACGCAAAATAATGAAATAAGATTAAAAAAGAAAGGAAAGTAGTATGATGTATCAGGTAACGATTAAAGGAAAAGGAGCTATGGTTGACGCATTTAAAGAGGAGGGAATCTTCGTTACATTTGGCGACAATGCACCGGATACACTGAAGGATTTCTGCTACTCCATAGATGTAAACCCAGTCAACGGAGAAGTAAAACCGGGATGTAAACTTGTCATCGACGGAAAAGAATTCAAGATCGTGAAAGTTGGAGATGTTGCCAACGAAAATTTGAAAAACTTAGGACATGTTACATATAATTTTGGAGGAGAAGATGCTGAGTGTCTTCCGGGAACCATCTGTATGGAAAAAGCTGAACTTCCGGATCTGGAAATCGGAAGTACCATTGCGATCGTAGAATAATCTATTTTCCTCTCTTATAAATAAAATCGAGGAAAGTCATAAAGGACCAAAGGGAAGATATTAAAAAATTTCCTTTTGGTCTTTTTTGCAATCCCGGAAAGTTTCTGTTGGTATTTTCGGTGATTTTTATCTTAGGAAGCAGCTGTGGCATAAGATATTGTGTATGGGTTGTAATTTGTTCCTATATCTAGTAAAATAGATAAGAACACAAAACAAAGAAGTGTTCACTGTGTAAAAATAAATGATATATGGAAAAGGAGTATCTATGATTCCTTTATGGATATTGGTTGTAGTGGCAATTTTTGCAGTTATTATTGCAGGAGTTGTATTGTTAAGTATTTATGAAAATAAGCGATTGTCAGTAGAATCTTACGAGATTTGTTCCGAGAAGATACCACAAGGGTTTGACGGGTATCGAATCGTTTTTTTGACAGATCTTCACTGCAGAGAGTTTGGAGATAAGAATGAGAAGCTTTTGGAGGCGATTGCACAGTGCAGACCGGATGTTGTGTTGATCGGAGGCGATATGGTGGTCAGCCGGGAGAACAGCACAGAGGAGGTTCCGCTAAGACTGTTGAAAGATCTGGCAAAAGAGTATCCTGTATATTATGCGGATGGAAACCACGAATTGCGCCTTGCACGAAATGAGGAGATTTTCGGAGTTCGATACAAGGATTATATTCATAAGATGAAGGAGTATGATGTGCAGCATATGTCCAATGAAACCATTGTCCTTGCTGCGGACGATGGTTTTATATCTCTGACAGCCTTTGATCTTGAGAAGAAGTTTTATCATCGGTTTCATGTTCCTCAGATGACCAAAGAAGAGATTGAAACTGCAATTGGTGAGCACACTGGGAAGGTTTTCCAGATTCTGTTGGTGCACAATCCCAATTATATGGAAGCTTATGCGGATTTTGGGAGTGATCTGGTCTTGTCAGGACATTTTCACGGAGGGATGGTCAGGATTCCCGGTTTGGGAGGCGTAATCTCCCCACAGTTCCAGATTTTTCCGAAATATGATGCAGGAGAATTTCGAAAGAAAAATACAACGATGATTGTCAGCAGAGGATTGGGAAATCACTCTATTAAACTTCGGGTTTTCAATCGGCCGGAGATATCCGTTATTACACTAAAGAAGCAGAGGTCAGGACATGGCGATTGATATTAAACTGAATATATTTGAGGGTCCGCTGGATCTTTTGATGCATTTGATTGAAAAGAACAAAGTAGATATCTACGATATTCCGATTTCTGAGATCACAGAGCAGTATCTGGAATATATTAGGGCGATGGAGGAAGAAGATCTGGATATAATGAGCGAATTTCTTGTGATGGCGGCAACGCTCCTTAAGATCAAGGCTAAGATGCTTCTTCCGGCTCCGGAAGAAGAGGAAGAGGAAGGCGATCCCAGGGAAGAATTGGTTCGCAGGCTTATTGAGTATAAGATTTATAAATATGCCTCCAGAGAACTTAAAGAAAGGGAAAGGGAGGCAGAGAAGAGTTTCTTTAAACTCCAGGATCTTCCAAAAGAGGTTCTTGCTTACCGGGAAGAAATTGATCCTGCGGACTTAATCGGGGATGTTACTCTCGTTAAACTTCGCGAAGTGTTTTCTTTTGTAATGCGAAAACGTCAGGACAAATTAGATCCGGTTCGCAGTGATTTTGGAGAGATTAAACAAGAAGGAATTAAACTGGAAGATAAGATGACCGAAATTGATGATTATATAAAAGAACAAAGAGAAATTAATTTCCGCATTCTTCTGGAACGGCAGATGACGAAGGAAGCTGTGATAGTGGCTTTCTTATCGATTCTTGAGTTGATAAAACTCGGAAAGATCAGGGCGATTCAGTCAGAGATTGGCGGAGATATTTTCATACAGGCACTGGAGTAAGAGATGATGAAACAAAAACAGGCAATGATTGAAGGAATTTTGTTTTCTATGGGCGGAACTGTTACAAAACGACAGTTAATGACAGCCCTGGAAATTGAAGAAGACCTTTTGTTATATCTGATAGATCAATTAAAAAGAGAGTATAAGAGAGAAGAGAGGGGAATCCGGCTCCTGGAATTGGACGGGGCATACCAGCTTTGTACAAAGCCGGATTATTACGGGCAGTTAATACGCATTGTGAATCATCCAAAAAAACCAAGGCTTACGGATGTGATGCTTGAGACGCTTTCGATTATTGCTTACAAGCAGCCGGTGACGAAACAGGAGATTGAAGCAATTCGGGGGGTGAAGTGTGATCATCCGGTGAATAAGCTTTTGGAATATCGTTTGATTTGTGAAGCAGGGCGGTTAGACGCTGTAGGCCGTCCGATTTTATTTCGGACTACAGAAGAATTTTTAAGATGCTTTGGCGTGGAGTCAATTGGAGATCTTCCGGTGGTCGGAGAGGATCAGGTGGAAGATTTTAAGGTAGAGGCTCAAGAAGAAGTAAAATATGCGCTTGATGAGGCAAATACAGCAGAAAAGATGGAGGAAGAATAGTATGGGTAAAATGACAGGAAATGAATTTTTGGTAAAGGCGCTGCAAGAAGAAGGTGTAGAAAAGATTTTTGGATATCCCGGGGCTTGTGTCATTGACATTTTTGATGAAATTTATAAACAGGAACAGATAGAGCTGGTTCTGCCAAGACACGAACAGGGATTGATTCATGCAGCAGATGGTTATGCACGCTCCACCGGAAAAGTCGGTGTCTGTCTTGCAACCAGCGGTCCAGGAGCAACCAACCTGGTAACAGGAATTGCAACTGCTAACTATGACAGCGTTCCTCTTGTATGTTTTACCGGGCAGGTAGCAACTAATTTGATCGGAAACGACACATTTCAGGAAGTTGATATTGTAGGTGTTACAAGAAATATCGCCAAATTCGTTATTGTCGTAAGAAAGAGAGAAGACCTTAATCGCCTGATTAAGGAGGCGTTTTACATTGCCAGAACAGGCAAACCGGGCCCGGTTCTGTTGGATTTGCCGAAAGATGTGATGGCGGAGCTTGGAAGTGATGAATATCCGGAAGAAGTAAGTATTCGAGGGTATAAACCAAATACGAAAGTTCATCACGGACAGATTCTGCGCGCCATGAATATGATGTACGAGTCAAAGAAGCCATTGTTTTTAATTGGTGGAGGAGCTAAAATTTCCAATGCCTATGAAGAAATGACAAAATTAATGGAGACAGTTCAAATTCCGGTCGTTACAACGATTATGGGAAGAGGAATTGTACCGACAAATCATCCTCTTTATTTTGGAAATATCGGAATGCATGGAAATTATGCTGCCAATGAAGCGGTAAACAGCTGTGATCTTCTGATTTCTATTGGTACCAGATTCAATGACCGAATTACCGGAAAGCTTGGAACTTTCGCTGCGAGAGCAAAGATTATTCATATTGATATCGACACTGCGGCTATATCAAAAAATGTTACAGTGGATGTGCCTTTGGTTGGTGATGCAAGGGAAGCGATTTCTCTGATGCTTTCACTGGCAGAGAATGAAGGTGTCTGTCAGACCAAGGAGTGGCTGGAGACGATGAATCAATGGCATGAAGAAAAACCTATTATAATGGAAGAAAAAGAAAAACTTGTGCCAAAACAAGTCATTGATGCGATTAATGAATTCTATGAGGAACCAATTGTAACAACGGATGTTGGACAGAATCAGATGTGGACAACACAGTTTTTAGAACTTTACGGAAAACGACAGATGCTTACATCCGGTGGTCTGGGAACTATGGGATATGGATTCCCGGCAGCTATTGGAGCAGCCATCGGAAATCCCGGACGCGATGTGATCTGTGTTGCCGGTGACGGAGGATTCCAGATGAATTCTCAGGAAATCGCAACGGCAGTGATTCAGGAGCTTCCGATTACCGTCTGCATTTTAAATAACGGATATCTGGGAATGGTAAGACAGTGGCAGGATCTGTTTTATGATAAAAAGTATGCGGGAACCTGTCTGAGAAGAAGAAAGAGCTGTGAACATCACTGTGATGGAGATTTTTCAAAATGTCCGCCATACACACCGGATTTTGTGAAACTGGCAGAGAGCTACGGTGCACAGGGAATTCGTGTTTTCCGAAAAGAAGAAATTTTACCGGCATTTGAAAAAGCAAAGATGAAGAAAAACGGACCGACGATTATCGAGTTTATGATTGAAGATGAAGAACTTGTTATGCCGATGGTAAAACCAAACGGATCTATTACAGATCTGATTATGGAACGATAGGGGGAATGCAAAATGGAAAATCATATGGAAAGAAGATGGCTGTCTTTATTTGTAGAAAACCGTGCCGGTGTTCTTGCAAGAATCTCAGGGTTGTTTTCGGGGAAAGCCTATAATATACATAGTCTTACAGTAGGGGAGACGGAAGATCCGACCATGTCCCGCATGACCATCTGTATTGACGCAGATGAAAAAACTTTCGAACAGGTAAAAAAACAGTTAAACCGAAGTGTTGAGGTTATCAAGGTTATTGATTATACAGATACTTCCATTCGAACCAAAGAGATTATGTTTATTAAGGTTAAAAGCCTCACAGAAAAGCAGATGGCAGAGATTTCAGATGGGGAAAGTTTTTCGTTTCCTCATTAAGGATATGGGAAAGGACAGCCTTTTAATAGAAGCAATCCGTACAGAAACAAAGAATGATTCGATTTTAAAGGTATTTAAAGAGAGGTATACCAATATTGAGGTTGTACGTGGAGGCCCGGTAGCAATCGACTGTATCAGTATGCAGGATCGCTAGTTATAATCACGACTCCATTGGATGAAAATAAAGAAAAAGAATTCCGCC
>OBYP01001395.1_pt1 | contig 11551 bp, 10 predicted proteins | sample 1501461 | NCBI WGS metagenome assembly OBYP01 (sample SAMEA2580201, study PRJEB22360) | human gut metagenome | biome: human gut; feature: human-associated habitat; material: faeces | place: Denmark | collected 2008/2010 | reverse complement strand
TGTCTATAATTTTATTAGAAATACCGGCATCGGCGGATGATTTCCTTTATTCATGAAATCCTGACGGCTTATGAAATACTGTCGGTCATCCAATTTTTCCAGATAAGCCAGCACCTGATCTCTTTCCTCAAATCCGCTGTCTCCTCCGCTGTAAATACAAATGCTCATAATTCCGCCGGTTTTCAAAAGTTTAAGTCCTTCTTTGATTGCCTGAATGGTCGTCTCTGGTCTTGTCGCCAGATGATGATCACCACCTGGCAAATATCCAAGGTTAAACATAATGCAGGAAATCGTTCCTTCCCGGAAATAATCTGCCATATGTTCATGACCGTCTAAAATAAGCTGCGCCGAAAGCCTGTGCCTGTCCAATTTTTCTCTGGTGGCAGCCAGTGCCGCCTCCTGAACATCAAAAGCGGAAACTTTTCCCGATGCACCTGCCAGCTCACACAGAAAGAGAGTATCTCCTCCTTTTCCCATAGTAGCGTCAATACAGAGATCTCCCTCTTTCACAAAAGATTCTAAAACCTTATGAATCCAATCTGTGATTGTTACTCTCATTTCCTTTGACTCCTAGTAATAAGTCACAACCGGATCTCCCGGTTTCGCATATTTATAAAGGATTGCCGCAGAAGACTCCGGAAGATTAACACATCCGTGAGATCCATTGGAAATATACTCACTTCCTCCAAAAGAACTTCTCCATGATGCAGAATGGAATCCGACATTTCCAACAAACGGCATCCAGTATTTAACCGGAGAGCTATATCCCTGACCGTTTAAAGTAGCTGTCGGCTGTTTATACATGATATAGGCAACACATTCCGGTGTCTTTCGATCGGCTGTCATCTTTCCGGTCACACAAGATGTACTGAATTTTAATTTGCCGTTTTTATAATAGTATACAGACTGCGCGCTCATATCAACTTCAAAATAAGTATCTCCGATATCGCCATTGACTCCATCATAGACTTTTCCCTTTTGTCTCCAGTAAGGCTCTCTGGTCTCTGTTGTCCCATTCTGAATCATCTTCTTGATTGCCGCTTCTTCTTTGTCTTTACTGATTCTCCAGCCATAAGGCCCGCCATAAATCTTTTTCGTCCGCCCGTCATGGGTCTTAAATGTATGCCATCCATACTGAGTATTATACTTATAAATGAATTTCAAAACCCAGTTTTCCAGCGCATTGGCATCTACCGTATATCCTGAATAATCCTTCTTAATCTTATACCATTTACAATATGTATCTTTGTCAACAACTACCGTTCTCTTTCCGAACTTGTAGGTGATGCTTCCCTTTAAAGATTTGTTCATCTTCTTTGTCAGATCAATCACTTTCTGATCTTTGCTTTTGTATTCCGGATTATAATAGCAGTTCTCTTTTTCTAAAGAAATGTTTGAAATACCGTTTCTGATATATTCATCCACTTTTTTCGCTGTCAAAGCAGTATCTAACTGGGTTCCTTCTTCTTCTTTCTGAATCACGAATTTCCCGTCTTTATAAACCGGTTTTGCACTGACTCGCTTAATGATCTTTTTCTTGTTAAATGCGTTAAGCTTCTGATATGCTGCTTTATAAGTCTTCTCGTTATAAGAATACATTGTCACATCATCATATACTTCGCCGCCAAACAGTCCTTTGATCCACAAAAATGAATTCTGATTCTCTTTAATTTTGCGAATCTCTTCAGCACCCTCAAATTTCGCCTGAATCTGATCACTTGTCAAAACTTCTTTTTGGTTTTTACGCTCTTTGATCGTCAATGAATAGGATTCAGCCTTTTTATTGAAAATCTCAATGACTTCATCTGCCGTCTTACCGGAAACGTTGATCCCGTTAATCTTTGTACCATACACAAAACTTTTGCTAAAATAGAAAGCTGTCAGACAGTAGATTACCACAATAACAGCTGCAGCAATTCCCGTATAATGCTTCCATGTTAACTTCTTCTTTTCCATTTATCTCATAACCTCCTAGACAGTTTCCTATTATAATACACATCGACTAAAATAACTACACTTTTTTTGTATTTTTCTTAATCCATATTTTACCTATTCCTTTTCTATTTTTCACAAATAGATTGATAATTTTTTAACATTCCCCTTGTCTTTCTGCCTGTAGAATGATAAAATGTACTTAGTGTGTTAACTAAAAAATAATTATAAAATTAGGAGGACTTATTATGTCATTCACTCAAGACTACCAGAAAAAATTAACCACGGCTGACGAAGCAGTCAAAGTTATCAAATCTGGCGATCGTCTGGAATATGGCTGGTGTGTTACAACTCCAGTTGCACTGGACAAAGCATTGGCAAAACGTATGCCGGAACTTGAAGATATCCAGATTCACGGCGGTATCATTATGTGGCCACTGGAAATTACCCAGATTGAAAATCCTGCCGATCATTTTACATGGAATTCATGGCACATGAGCGGACTGGAAAGAAAATGGATCAACGAAGGATTTTCTTTCTATGCTCCAATCCGCTATTCTGAACTTCCAAGCTATTATCGTAACTGCCTTCCAAGAACTAACGTTGCGATGATGCAGGTTGCACCAATGGACGAACACGGTTTCTTTAATTTCGGTCCAAGTGCTTCTCATACCGCTGCTATGCTTGAAAAAGCAGACTGCGTTATTGTGGAAGTTAACGAAAACATGCCTCGTTGTCTCGGCGGATTCGAAGAAGGAATTCATATTTCTAAAGTTGATATGATTGTTGAAGGCGAGAATCCTTCCATTGCAGAATTAGGCGGAGGCGGTCCGGCAACAGATGTAGACAAAGCCGTTGCAAAACTGATCGTTGACCAGATTCCGAATGGTGCATGTCTTCAGCTTGGAATCGGCGGAATGCCAAATGCCGTAGGATCTCTGATTGCAGAATCTGACTTAAAGGATCTTGGTGTTCACACAGAAATGTATGTTGACGCATTTGTTGATATCGCAAAAGCCGGAAAAATTACCGGTGCAAACAAAAACATTGACCGTTACCGCCAAACTTACGCTTTTGCTGCCGGAACTAAGAAATTGTATGATTACCTCAATGACAATCCGGAATGTATGAGTGCACCAGTTGACTATACAAACAGCATTGCTACAATTTCATCACTGGATAACTTTATCTCTATCAATAATGCTGTTGACGTTGACCTCTACGGACAGATCAGTTCCGAATCTTCAGGTATTCGTCAGATCAGTGGTGCCGGCGGACAGTTAGATTTCGTTATGGGAGCTTATTTATCCAATGGCGGTAAGAGTTTTGTATGTCTGTCTTCTACTTTCACAAACAAGAAAGGTGAGACATTCTCAAGAATTCTTCCAACCCTTCACAACGGATCTATTGTTACCGATACTCGTGCAAACGCTAACTACATTGTTACAGAATTCGGTATGGCAAATATGAAAGGACTCTCCACATGGGAGCGTGCAGAAGCTCTGATTAATATTGCGCATCCAGACTTCAGGGATCAGCTGATTAAAGACGCAGAAGCTGCACATATTTGGAGAAAATCCAATAAATAATATCTACATAGCTATTCAAAAAAGGCCTTCTCTGACAACACATCAGAGAAGGTCTTTTTATCGTATTTTTACCTGATCTATATTTTTAATAATAATTGTACTTCCGCCGCCCGGTTCCTCAATAATCTCCACATTCTGTTTCGTATTATACTCCTCCATCGGAATCTTAATCTCAATTCCGGTATCCGTCTCCAGCATTTGATATTCCAATTTGCGCACTGTATTCTCTTTCGCCACCGTAAACGTATCATACTGCATATCATACCGTTCAATTTTCTCATCAAATTCCTGTTTCTTCCCCTGGTGATCGCCAAATAATTTATCTCCGATCTTACTGACTTTAAACGCCTGATTCTCCGAAAATTCTTCCCTCAGACGGCTTTTTAAGTCCATCCGCTTGCCGATTCCATCTTCCGGATAATGGTTGCTGATATCATTTATTACCTTATTCAAAATTTGAAATTTCTTTTTCGGTGCCAGATCTGCATAACACTGTAAAAAACGTTCTGACAGATAATTTATCTTATCTCCATTTAACATCTCATACTTTTTCTCCACCAGCTGAACCTTATATTCTGAGAGATCAATGATAACAGCCTCTGTAAGTTTCGCCGAATCTGTTGGCATTACTCTCTGCTTTACAATATCATTTGCCTCTTCTTCTTCCTGTCGATGGATGTAGGTTACCTTATAATTCATTTTCAACAGCGCAAGATGTATAACACTCTGCACCTGAAAGGTAACACAGAGCAAGTCAGCCGCCGGAATCACCACGCTGTCACACATAATATCAAATAAATTTTCCGCCAGAGTCCGAGTTGCCTCAATAAAGCTCTCATCCTCTGCCTCTTCCATGCTCTCAAGCAGCCCTAAAACCGGTGAAACAGCACCGTCAAACTGACATTTCTTTGCATCATCGCTTTCCAGAATCTTAAAAATGTGTCCACGGACAAATTCCATCAAATCCGGTCCCATATCCAATAACTGATTTGACAACCCAAGATATCCTGTATGACTATCTAAAATATGTAAAATACCCTTGCGAATTATAATATCATCTCTCTGTATTTTTAGCATTCCTCTTTCTCTCCTCCATCCAAATTTTTCTCTTTCCCATTTTAACAGTTAAAAAAAATATTTTCAAGAATAGAGTGTATATGACAAAAGCCATGGGACCCTAATCCCATGGCTTTTCTATATAAAAAATCCCCGTACGTTTCCACAGGTCTGATCACCGACAGACCCAATGACTTGTTTTTATGAACCCCTTCACAAAAACAAATTGTGGAATCATTTCCTTCACACTCAGCAGGCTTTTTCGCACCGGAATTTTCTGTTCCTCTTTTATCTCTTTTACCATTTCCCGAAGTCCCTAATTCCAGGAAATCTCACGTTCGTTCTACTATGTTGTTGAAATAAAAAAATCGTCTACAGAATCTCTCCTGCCAACGATTGCTTTTACAGATATTATATATCCATATCACATTAAAAATATAATGTGGCAACCGGCTGTCATAGTCTCTTAAGACCTTAGACCCTTTTGGCTTTGCGTCCCTGTCTTTCAACAGGTTTGCCCGATGAATATTATGAAATTTACTTACATATATAACAATACTATATTCTTTCCTTTTTATCAATACTTTTTTGCTCTTTTACAAAGATTTTTCCCTCGCTATTACAAAAAGACCCTGCAGCTCGCACCACAGGATCTTTTAGGATTAAATTCTTATCTTAAAAGCTGATTATTTTACAACGGCTCTTAATTTTTCTGTTAATGCTGGAACGATTTTATTTAAATCTCCAACAATTCCGTAGTCAGCTACATCGAAGATCGGAGCTGTCTCATCTTTGTTGATTGCAACGATGATATCAGACTCTTCCATACCTGCAACATGCTGGATTGCTCCGGAAATACCGATTGCGAAATATACGTTTGGACGTACTGTTTTTCCAGTCTGTCCAACCTGGATATCTCTTGGCTGCCATCCACTATCAACAACAGCACGAGAACAGCTTACTTCTCCTCCGAGAACTTCTGCTAATTCTTTCAGCATTCCAAATCCGTCTTCTCCAACACCACGACCACCGGAAACAAGGATGTTTGCATCCATGATATCTACAGTCTCGCTGACAGATTTTACGATTTCCATAATCTCTACATATTTGTTGTCCGGAGTAAATCCTGGATTGAATTCAATCACTTCAGCTTTTGCACCTTCGATTGGATCAATCTTCTGCATAACACCTGGACGTACAGTTGCCATCTGAGGACGATTGTCCGGGCAAGCGATTGTTGCGATTGTGTTTCCACCGAAAGCAGGACGTGTCATTAATAACTGATTATGTTTCTGCTCTCTTCCCGGAATCGGATTTAATGGGAAATCACCAATTTCAAGAACTGTACAGTCAGCTGTTAATCCTGTCTGAACACGTGCAGAAACACGAGGTCCAAGATCACGACCGATTGCAGTTGCTCCAACTAACATGATTTCCGGTTTGTATTCATTGATTACAGATGCTAATGCATGTGTATATGGCTCTGTTCTGTAGTCTTTTAATTCCGGATCGTCTACAACGATAACTTTGTCTGCACCATATACAGCAAGGTCATCTGCCAATCCTTTGACATCAGAACCAATCAGAACAGCAGTTACGTCTGTATCTAAGTCTTTTGCTAAGTCTTTTGCTTTTCCAAGTAATTCGAATGCGATACCGCTTAATTCGTTATCTACCTGCTGTGCAAAGACGTATACGCCTCTATATTCTTCTAAACCCATTTTATTCACCACTTTTCCTTTTCACTAAATTACATGTTTTTCAGCTAATTTATCCATGATATATTGTACTGACTCTTCTGGGTCAAGTGTAACTTTTTCCCCAGCACCTTTTCTTACTTTGTCAGATGCTTTTGCGATCTTTGTTGGAGATCCTGCAAGACCAAGGTTGGAATCCTCAACATCTTTCAGGTCTTTTCTTCCCCATGTTGTTACTTCTGCATCATATGCATCAAAGATTCCGCCCGGTGTCATATATCTTGGCTCATTTAACTCTGCTAAAGCAGTAACTAAGCAAGGCATTTTTGCCTTTACAATGTGGTATCTGTCTTCATACTGACGCTGAACGATTACGCTGTCTCCGTCAATCTTAATATCCTCTGCATAAGAGATTACCGGAATATCAAGATGTTCAGAAATCTGAGGACCAACCTGTGCTGTATCTCCGTCAATTGCCTGACGTCCTGTGATAATCAAATCATATTCAAGGTTTCTGATTGCTCCTGCAAGAGTTGTAGAAGTTGCCCATGTGTCAGCTCCTCCTAATACTCGATCTGTTACAAGAACACCCTTGTCTGCACCCATTGCCATTGCTTCTCTAAGAACTTCATCTGCTTTTGGAAGTCCCATAGTAACAACAGTAACTTCTGCTCCATACTCGTCTTTTAATCTAAGTGCTGCTTCCAGTCCAGCTTTATCATCTGGATTCATGATTGTAAGCATTGCACCTCTGTCTAATGTACCATCCGGATTAAATTTAACTCCGCCTTTTGTATCTGGTACCTGTTTTACACAAACAACTATCTTCACGGTAAGTACCTCCCTTATTTCAATAAGCTTCCAGAAATAACCATACGCTGAACTTCAGATGTTCCTTCGTAGATTTCTGTGATCTTAGCATCGCGCATCATACGTTCTACATCGTATTCTCTGATGTATCCGTAACCACCATGTAACTGAACAGCTTTTGTTGTCACTTCCATAGCAACTTCTGCTGCATATAATTTTGCCATAGCTGCTTCTACACTGTAAACTTTCTGTGTAGCTTTTGCCATTGCTGCTTTATATACTAACTGTTTTGCTGCTTCTACTTTTGTAGCCATGTCAGCTAACTGGAACTGAGTATTCTGGAACTGTCCGATAGAACGTCCGAACTGTTTTCTTTCTTTTACATACTCGATAGTTCTTTCTAATGCACCTTCTGCAAGTCCAAGAGCCTGAGAAGCGATACCAATACGTCCTCCATCCAGAGTATGCATTGCGATACCGAAACCTTTACCCTGTTTTCCTAACAGATTTTCTTTTGGAATACGGCAGTCTTCGAAAATTAATTCATATGTAGCTGATCCGCGGATACCCATTTTCTTTTCTTTTGTTCCGAATGTAAATCCTGGAGTTCCTTTTTCTACGATGAATGCAGAAATCTCTTTCATCTTTCTTCCGCGTTTTTCAACGATACCTGTTACAGCGATTACGATATAAACATCTGCATAGCTTCCGTTTGTGATAAAGCATTTAGATCCGTTCAATACCCACTCATCACCATCTAATACAGCTTTTGTCTGCTGTCCCTGTGCATCTGTACCAGCACCTGGCTCAGTAAGACCGAAAGCTCCTAATTTCTTTCCTGAAGCTAAATCCGGAATATACTTTTCTTTCTGTTCCTGTGTACCAAAAGTCTGAATCGGATCAATACACAGAGAAGTATGTGCAGATACGATAACACCTGTTGTTCCGCAAACTTTTGATAATTCTTCAACACACATAACGTATGTCAGAGGATCACATCCCTGTCCTCCAAGCTCTTTTGGAACCGGGATACCTAAGAATCCTGCTTTTGCCATCTTTTCCACAGTTTCTACCGGGAACTGCTCATTTTCATCCACGTCCTGTGCAAGAGGCTTTACTTCGTTTTCAGCAAACTCTTTAAAGAGAGTTCTTGCCATCTCGTGTTTCTTACTTAATGTGAAATCCATTCTTTATTCCTCCATATTGATTTCTATAAAATGATCTTCTGTATCCGAAGTTCACCATTCTCCGGATACAAAAGAAAATTTCTTTTCTTACTTGCTGTAATCGTAGAATCCTTTACCAGTCTTCTGACCTAATAATCCACCACGAACCATTTTTCTTAATAATGGATGAGGACGATATTTTGTATCTCCAAATTCATTGTAAAGAACTTCCATAATTGCAAGACATACGTCCAGACCGATCAGATCTCCAAGAGCTAAAGGTCCCATTGGATGATTTGCTCCTAATTTCATAGCTGTGTCGATACCTTCTACAGAAGCAACTCCGTCTGCATAAATACCAACTGCTTCGTTGATCATTGGAATTAAAACTCTGTTTACAACGAATCCTGCACCTTCTTCTACCTGTACAGGTACTTTTCCGATTGCTTCAGAAATCTCTTTGATTTTTTCAACTGTTTCTTTTGGTGTGTTAATTCCTGCGATAACCTCTACCAGTTTCATAACAGGTGCCGGATTAAAGAAATGCATACCAATCATCGGACGATCAAGTCCTGCTCCGATCTCTGTGATAGACAGAGAAGATGTATTTGTAGCAAAGATAGCTTCCGGCTTGCAGATATCCTGTAATTCTTTGAATGTCTGTTTCTTAATTTCCATGTTCTCGATTGCTGCTTCGATAATTAAGTCACAGTCTGTACAGATATCTTTTACACCTGTTGTAATCTTAGCTGCGATAGCATCTGCTGCTGCCTGCTCCATCTTTCCTCTTGCAACACGTTTTTCAAGACCTTTTACGATCTTTGCTTTTCCGTTTGCTGCAAATTCTTCATTAATGTCGCAAAGGCAAACTTCAAATCCTTCTGTCTGTGCAAATGCCTGTGCAATTCCGCTACCCATTGTTCCAGCGCCGATAACTCCAACTTTCATTGTATTTCCTCCTGATAAAATGTTAATAATACAACCCTGTGTGCAGAAACTGCTGCACACAGGAAATCAATTCTTTACTTTTACTTGTTCTGGAATGGAACCACTTTCAGTTTCTTCGCTTTGTCTTTCTCAAGGAAGTTACCCATTCCGGCTTTCTGATCTTCTGTCTCGAAGCAGCTTCCGAAAGCTTTTTCTTCCACTACGATTGCCTGATCCATATCAACCTGAAGACCATCATTGATTGCTTTCTTTGATGCACGTACTGCGATCGGTGCATTAGATGCAATCTTAGCTGCCATCTTCTTAGCTGCTGCAAGCAGTTCATCCTGAGGATAGATCGCATTAACAAGACCGATTCTTAAAGCTTCTTCTGCTTTAATATTGAAAGCTGTATAAATCATCTCTTTTGCTTTTCCAACTCCGACAATACGGGCAAGTCTCTGTGTTCCACCAAATCCAGGTGTGATTCCAAGACCAACTTCCGGCTGTCCAAAGATTGCATTCTCTGAGCAAAGTCTGATATCACAGCTCATGGAGATCTCACATCCTCCACCTAATGCAAACCCATTAATTGCTGCAATTACAGGAAGTGGGAAAGTCTCAATCTTACGGAATACGTCATTTCCGATCTTACCAAAAGCTTCTCCTTCTGCTTTTGTTAATGTGCTCATCTCTCCGATATCCGCTCCGGCAACAAAAGATTTATCTCCTGCTCCTGTTAAGATAACGACTCTTGTTTCTTCAAGATCAATCGCATCGAAAGCTGCTTCGATCTCTTTTAACACGTCACTGTTTAATGCATTCAAAGCTTTTGGACGATTGATTGTAACAACACCTACAAAACCATCCTGTTCATATGTAATGAATTCCATAGAAGAATTCTCCTTTCACAAAAATTAACCGATCAATTAGTCTCTTTCAACGATTGTTGTACAACCCATTCCACCACCGATGCACAGAGTTGCAAGACCTTTCTTAGCATCTCTTCTCTGCATCTCATGAAGCAGTGTAACGAAGATACGGCATCCTGAAGCTCCTACCGGATGTCCAAGAGCGATTGCTCCACCGTTTACATTGACTTTTTCCATATCGAATTTCAGATCTTTTGCTACTGCTACAGACTGTGCTGCGAAAGCTTCGTTTGCTTCAATCAGATCCATATCATCGATTGTAAGATTTGCTTTTGCTAATGCTTTTGTTGTAGATGCAACAGGTCCAACTCCCATGATCTTAGGATCAACTCCGCCAAGAGCTCCTGTTACATATGTTGCCATAGGTGTAACACCTAATTCTTTTGCTTTTTCTTCGCTCATAACAACAACTGCTGCTGCACCGTCATTGATTCCGGAAGCGTTACCTGCTGTTACAACTCCGCCTTCTTTTCCAGAGCAGCATCTTAATCCTGCTAAAGACTCTGCTGTTGTTCCGGCTCTTGGTCCTTCGTCTGTATCAACGATAACTGTTTTCTTTCTCTGTTTTACTTCTACAGGAACGATCTCTTCTTTGAATGTTCCAGCTTCCTGTGCTGCAACTGCTTTCTGCTGTGATCTTGCAGCAAACTCATCTAATTCTTCACGAGTCAGATTCCACTGTTCTGCAACGTTCTCTGCTGTGATCATCATATGATAGTGATTGAACGCATCTGTTAATGCATCATTTACCATGGTATCTACCAATGTTCCGTTATTCATACGATATCCGAAACGTGCGTTTGGTAATGCAAATGGAGCCATTGACATGTTTTCCATACCACCTGCAACTACGATATCAGCATCTCCTGCCTGAATCATCTGCGCTGCCATATTTACACAGTTAAGTCCAGATCCGCATACAACGTTTACTGTAACTGCTGGTACTTCGATTGGAAGTCCTGCATTGATTGATGCCTGACGAGCTACGTTCTGTCCTAAACCAGCCTGGATAACACATCCCATGTATACATGGTCAACTTTATCTGCCGGAACTCCTGCTCTGTTCAGTGCTTCTTTAATAACGATGGATCCTAAATCTGCTGCTGGAGTTGTACTTAATCCTCCACCCATTTTTCCGATCGCTGTACGGCATGCACCTGCAATAACTACTTTCTTTGCCATATCAATTTTCCTCCATATTATTCTTAATTTTTAGTAATCGGTCTTTTTCCCCGCCGATATGTTAATAGTATCACAATCTCTTTTTTTTTTCAATTCTTAATTTACAAAAAGAAAATTTATGTTTTTATCAAACCGACAAAAACCGCATAAATACGTGGTTTTCTCGTGTATACAATACACTTCGTAAATTGTATTTTTTTTAACACAATCTATTTTGATTCATAACTCTATCATACAGAATTGATAACTTTTCAGCATTT
>OBYP01001394.1_pt1 | contig 11552 bp, 10 predicted proteins | sample 1501461 | NCBI WGS metagenome assembly OBYP01 (sample SAMEA2580201, study PRJEB22360) | human gut metagenome | biome: human gut; feature: human-associated habitat; material: faeces | place: Denmark | collected 2008/2010 | reverse complement strand
TAACTCCTTTTAAAAAATCAAGTTTAAAATTTTTGTGAATTACCCATCCTATGATACATATAATTATAATTGCAAACGCAAAAAAATTATCCATGACAAATCTAGAATAATATCCATCCAATTCCGGATTTTCTGCATTTGTTGTTAATACAGGCAAAAACAGCGCCGATACAATAAATAATTTTATACAAATATTAGTTATCTTATCTGTCAAATATTCTGGTTTCATACATCAATTATTCCTTTTATCGATACCCATCCGGATTCATTGACTGCCATTTCCAGGAATCTGCACACATTTCTTTGATTCCTTTTTCTGCAATCCATCCTAATTCTTCTTTTGCTTTCGTTGCGTCACAATAGCAAGTTGCAATATCCCCTGCTCTTCTCGGTTTAATTTCATATGGAAGCTCTTTTCCACATGCATCCTCATAAGCATGAAGCACATCTAACACACTATATCCGATTCCGGTTCCGAGATTGTAAATTCTAACTTCCGGTTTTTCTTCAAATTTCTTTAATGCTTTTACATGTCCTTTTGCAAGGTCTACTACATGAATATAATCACGGACACCTGTTCCATCCGGTGTATTATAATCATCGCCAAACACGCCTAATTTTTCCAGTTTTCCAACAGCAACCTGAGCAATGTAAGGTACCAGATTATTTGGAATTCCCTTTGGATCTTCCCCAATTAATCCACTCTCATGAGCTCCGATCGGATTAAAGTAACGGAGCAGCACAACGTTCCACTCTGAATCTGCCACATGAAAATCTGTCAGAATCTGCTCTAACATTCCTTTTGTCTGACCATACGGATTCGTAATCTGACCCTTTGGACACTCCTCTGTAATCGGAATAAATGCAGGATCTCCATAAACAGTCGCTGAAGAACTGAAAATAATATTTTTCACTCCATGATTTCTCATTACATCACAAAGAATTAATGTTCCGGTAATATTATTATGATAATACTCCAATGGTTTTTGTACAGACTCTCCAACTGCCTTTAATCCGGCAAAGTTAATTACAGAATCAATATTTTCTGTATCAAAAATCTGATTCAGCGCTTCACGATCCAGAATATCTGCTTCATAAAACTTCACAGTTTTCCCTGTAATTTTCTCCACACGCTTCAATGCCTCTGCGCTGGAATTATACAGATTGTCTACCACTACTACTTCATAACCTTCATTTAACAGTTCCACACATGTATGACTGCCGATATATCCGGCACCACCTGCTACCAAAATAGCCATAATTATCCCTCCATATTAATTATGCTCTTAAATATTTACATTGCCTTTCATTATACCATATTATTTCTTTTTCTTTAAGCCTTTCATAGCCCTTTTTAATCTTAGATCAGCCTGTTTGCAATCCTGGCTGCTTTTATTCGGAGAATATAATGTTATCCATCCCTGCTTGCGCAGTTTTTTCAGCTTTTTCCATGATTTCTTTTTATAGTTTTGTCTTTTATTATATTTCTCCGCTTTGTTTAAGGTTTTATATAATTCTGTTGAATTAAAATTAATATTTTTTGTTAACATATTTAAAGTTGATATATTTTGCATTTGTACCGCAACCATTCTTGCTGCAACACTGGCTCCTGCCTTTGTAAAATGTGTTGGATCCTTTAATCCTTTGGGATACAACGAATATTTATTTGCTTTCAAAAACATATACCAGTTTTTTGTAACCTTATGTCCCCGTAAATTAAAATAGTTCACACATTCTTGATTCAAGTCAATGCAAGGTACCTTATGTGTCTTTGACACTTTTAACATCTTCTTTCGGTATCGAGGTGCATTGATTTGCACTCTCTTCTTATTATATTGCGGGAGAGATGTCACTAATATCGGAGTCGCTTTTTTTGCTTTGATTTGTTTTATCATACTTACTAAGTATTGCTCATATTCTTTCGGAGTTTCACCCCATGCTTTTCTGGCATCGTTATGGCCAAACTGAATCACAACATAATCCTTTGCTTTGACACGTGAAAGCATCTTAGAAAAGCGATTGCTTTCATAACTGCTTTTAATCGTTGCCCCTGATCTGCCCCAGCTTTCAATATTCATTTCCGGCAATATATACTGTACCGCATTAGAATCTTTTTTCAAATATATATATTGTCTTCTCGCCTGTCTCTCACCCTTAAAGCTATGGGCTATTTCCTGCCCCCATCCTTCTCTTGGATATGTCTTCATTTCTTTTTCATGATAAGACTTTGATGTAGAATCTCCAATGATAAACAATGTCATATTATGATTTGCGGAAATCGACATCGGCAGCTGCACATTCAAATTTTCCTCCAAAATAAAGTTTTCCGTGTTTTCCTCTGAGGATGCTTTTACTTCTTTTTTTGCAAAAGATACCAGCAGCATCATACTTAACAAAAAACACCCTGCTTTTTTTAATACTTTCATTCTTTCCTCTCTAATGCTTTTCTTAAATATTTATATCAGCGCTCATCATACCACATTTTCACTTACTCGAAAAGCTTCTTTCTTAAGTTTTAAAATTATATACAATATACACTTTATTCATACTATGCTTATCGAATTTTTCGTCCTTCGATATAATAACGCTTCTCACAGGCATGCCCCATCGAAAATGTTTTTCGCGGAAGTGTTCCATCAGTCATCACACTTGGAAACAGTTGATCTTTTCCCATAGCCGGAAGTAAAAACCCGATTGCATGATCTTCTGCTGCCAGTTTCCTCACAACGTCTTCTCCGTGAATATAGTCGATCTCCCCGGAATTCTCGTTTAGATACTTATCCAGAAAGGTCTGTAACCGATCAACTGCCAGCTGATTTTTATGGAGATTAAGATATATTGTTTCCTCCTTATTTCCCGCACACCATTGAATCGGAAAACCGTCTTCCTCGCAGCATTGTTCTTTTAATTGAGTAAGAAGTTCCTCCCAGTCTGTATCCTTTACAATTCGATGAATCGGCTCAAACTCCTGTGCTTCATCATGGAGATTTTCCAGTTCTACCAGAGCATAACGTGCCGGATGCACGGAAAGGTCTTCTCCTTCATGATTTCTTTTCAATTTTTCATAGCACGCTTTTGCCGCTGCCAAAGAATGGTTTCCATCTCCAACTGCATACAGCATCGGCTGATCACTTAAGTCCTGATACCTTATTTTCGTCTCTTCTTCATACTGCTTCAGTTTTTTCGTAAATTCACCGGCAGCATCTCCCTCTATCAGCCATCCTGCAATATGACCTCCATTCTGCATTAAATCAAACTCATACAATTTCGGAAACTGATCTTTGATCTCTGTAATGGATGCTAAAAGTTCTTTTTTTCGATCATCACATAACAAAATCACATGCGGAAGTTCCATAGATGCCTGAATTCGGATATTCATCCGTGGCGGAATCCTTTCTATCACAGTTTTTTCAGTTGCCCGAATACTTGCCTCATGTTCCGGAGTATAACTATACTGCTCTAAATCAACGGTTCCCACAATTCCCCGGCGAATCTTGCCATTTTGCAAAGTCCGCTCAACATAAACAAAAGAATCCTTATATTGCTTTAAAATATCATTCTGCATATATTGGTTCATTGCATTTTGAATACTTTTAATGCGGGCTTTTTCCCCTTCTGTTCCCAACTCCGCTTCCGGAAAAATTAATTGCAGCGCAGACGGAGCATCTTTTACAATTTCTTTTACTTCTTCCCAATATTCCGGCTGAGAAGAATACTGATCACAGGCAATTACTGCCCACTTCTTCATAGAATCAACTTGTGGAATTAAAATATCTGACGGTAAAAATGTACTCACTTATTTCACATCTCCTCTGTAGTATTATTTATAATTTTATCATGGACAGCGGATCTTTTCAATTTATCTGGAAAGTTCTTGTCTTTGCTATAATACAATCGGATATTAAACTATTTTTTTGCAAAGGAGGAAGTTTCTATGATTTTTTCTTATGAACAACAAACTTTACAAATTCAACAATTTTTATCACTTATGAAAATCGAACGTAACCTTTCATCTCTTACATTAAAATCTTATTCCTATGATCTGTACCAATTTATTGACTGGCATAAAAATACTGATCATTCTTTAATTGACCAACTAAGTATTATTGAATATTTTGACTATTTACAAACAGACCGGCATCTAGCCTCTAAAAGTATTCTTCGAAAATATGCATCTATTAAACAATTTCTTTCCTTTTTAAATGAAGAAAATTATGCATGCGAAAAATTCTTTCGATTCAACAGCCGCAAATTCCGTATCCCACATTCACTTCCAAAAACCTTAAGCCTCTCTGAAGTAAAACGTTTAATTCATTCCACCGAACTTTGTTATAATAGGGAAAATTCTCTTTATCGCAAAGCTCTGATTTTCCGGGATGGCATAATTATAGAACTTCTCTTCTGTCTGGGTCTGCGTATTAGTGAGATTTCTAATCTATCTCTCCAAGACTATCAGGAAGATGCTTCTTCAATTCTAATCCATTCAAAAGGGAACCGAGAGCGCCTTTTATATATTTCAAGCCCTGTGGTCATTCATAAACTATCGCTCTGGCTTACTATATATCGCCCTCTCCTAATGCCATCTTCATCCGCCATCTTTATCAATCGTTTTGGTCGGACACTGTCCACTCATGCCATCGAAGATATTTTTCAGAAATATCGTCTTCTATCCGGTATTAATCCCAATGCAACTCCCCACTATCTCCGCCATACTTTTGCAACTCACTTACTAAATAACGGAGCATCTCTAAGAGATGTTCAGGAAATTCTGGGACACAAAAACATTTCAACCACTCAAATCTACACCGAAATTTCATTAAAACGCAAACAAGAAGTATTAACAAAATTCAATGCACGAAATTATCTATTCAACTCATAAAACAGATCTACTTTACTATCATTTCTGACTTCTTGGGAACATAGCAACCCGCTATGTTCCCAAGTCAAATATAGAATCTTTTTTTCATAATACCAAGATAAAATATATTATTTGAGGTTGAAGGATGAAGGAAGTTGAGAAAAAACATGTATTTGTGATTGGATCAAAGGGAATTCCCGCCCAATATGGAGGCTTTGAAACTTTTGTAGAGAAATTAACAGAGTATCATAAGGATTCCTCGATTCAATATTATGTGGCATGTATGAATGCTGAAAAAAAGACTTTTCGGCATAATGGAGCCAATTGTTTCTCAATCAAGGTTCCGGAGATCGGACCGGCTAAGGCTGTTTATTATGACTTGGTCGCACTGCGTTGGTGTATTCAATATATTCGCAGACATCAAATAGAAAATGCAGTGATTTATATTCTCGCCTGCAGAATCGGTCCATTTATCCATCATTATAAACATCAGATGAAGAGATTAGGAATTCGACTTTTTGTAAATCCGGATGGGCATGAATGGATGCGGGCAAAATGGAACTTTTGGATTAAAAAGTATTGGAAACTATCAGAGCGGTTGATGGTAAAACATGCAGATCTTTTAATTTGTGATTCTCAAAATATTGAAAAATATATTCAAGAGGAATATTGCAGATATCATCCGACTACAACTTTTATCGCCTATGGTGCGGATATTCAAAAATCCGGATTATCCGACCACTCCCCGAAAGTTTTGCAATGGTATAAAAGATTTGGAATTCAACCAAAGGAATATTATCTGGTTGTGGGGAGATTTGTACCGGAAAATAACTACGAAACGATGATTCGTGAATTTATGAAATCAAAAACAAAAAAAGACTTTGTTTTAATTACAAATATAGAGAAAAATAAGTTCTATGAAAAACTCCGGAAGGAAACCGGATTTGAGGGAGATGCAAGAATCAAGTTTGTCGGTACGGTTTATGATCAGGAACTGTTGAAAAAAATTCGTGAGAATGCGTACGGATACCTTCATGGTCATGAGGTGGGCGGAACGAATCCAAGTTTGTTGCAGGCACTTGGGAGTACTTCGCTAAATCTGTTGCTGGATGTGGGATTTAATCGGGAAGTTGCAGAAGATGGAGCTTTGTATTGGACAAAGGAAGAGAATCATTTGGCTGAAGTGATTGATCAGATGGAACAATTAGCTTCTGGGCAAATTATAACGATGGGACAGAGAAGTAAACAACGTGTAAGTAGCAAATACAGCTGGGATAATATCTGTAACCAGTACCAAAAAGTTTTTAAGGAGTAACGGCTTAAATGAAAATTTTGATGGTAAATAAATTTTTTTATATAAAAGGTGGCAGCGAAACATATTATTTTGCTTTAAAAAATCTCTTGCAAAATCACGGGCATGAAGTGATAGATTTTTCTATGACAGATGATAAAAATAGAGATTCCAAATATCGTCAATACTTTGTAACGAATGTTGATTATAATGGCAAAAATAATCTGTTTCAAAAAATGAAAATGGCCTTTAATATTATTTATTCTGTGGAAGCCAAAAATAAATTTGAAAAATTGATAAAAAGTACAAATCCGGATATTGTTCATTTACATATTTTTCAACATCAAATTTCTCCATCTATTTTATCAGTATTAAAAAAGTATAAAATACCAACAGTATATACAGCACATGATCTAAAAATGTTATGCCTTAATTATAAAATGATGCACGATGGGGTAATATGTGAACAATGTAAAAATGGAAAGTTTTATTATTGCGTACAAAATAAATGTGTAAAGAATTCCGTTACAAAAAGTCTTATTAATATGATAGAAGGATATTTTCATAAATGGAAACGCAGCTATGATGTCATTGATATGATTATTACCCCGAGTTTGTTTTATAAAAAGAAATTTCAAGAATTCCATATACCATCAGATAAAACGATACATATTCCGAATTTTCTAGATAGTGAAGAACCAAAAATCAGTAAAAATAAAACATCGAAAAAGTATTATCTCTATTTCGGAAGATTGTCGGAAGAAAAAGGTATTTTTACACTTATAAAAGCGGTTATGAAAAGTACCGTGCAATTATATATTATTGGTACAGGACCAATGGAAACAGAAATTGTACAATATTTGTCAAAAAATCAAATTCATAATATACACTTACTGGGATACAAATCGGGTAAAGAATTGCAAGAATTGGTTGGAAATGCAAAAGCAGTGATCCTACCTTCGGAGTGGTATGAAAACGGTCCTTATTCCGCAATCGAGGCATTGCAATTGAAAAGACCTCTAATCGGATCAGATCTAGGCGGGATTCCTGAGTTGATTTGGGAAAACAAAAATGGTTATGTATTTGAAAATAAAAATATTGTACATTTAAAAAAATGTATTGAGAAAATGGAGAATCTATCTGAACTTAAATATAACGAGATGGAAGAATGTTCAGGGCAGATTTTTAAAAAATATTATACCGCAGAGGTGCATTATAATAAACTATTGAATGTATATAAAAACCTGCTGCGCCAGAGGAGAAAACTATAAAATGAAAGCCAGAGTGATTGCATACTATTTACCACAGTTTCATCCAATTCCAGAAAATGATAAATTTTGGGGGAAAGGTTTCACAGAATGGACGAATGTCGCAAAGGCAAAACCTTTATTTAAAGGACATTATCAACCACAAATACCGGCAGACTTGGGATTTTACGATTTACGTTTACCTGAAGTCAGAGAGGCACAGGCAAAATTGGCGGCTGAAGCCGGCATAGAAGGATTTTGTTATTGGCATTATTGGTTTGGCAACGGAAAAAAAGTTTTGGATATGCCTTTTAACGAAGTTCTTAAATCAGGGGCTCCTGTTTTTCCGTTTTGTCTTGGATGGGCAAACCACGACTGGACAACAAAAACTTGGGAAAAAGGGAAAAGTTTTTCTTCTGAAACCATGATTTTTAAACAGTTATATCCGGGAGATGAGGATTATATAAATCATTTTTATGATGTACTGCCTGCATTTAAAGATTCACGATATATTACGGTAGATGATAAGCCGTTATTTGTTATATTTCAACCAGATGATATTCCTGATTCTAAACATTTTATTGAATTGTGGAATAAATTGGCTATAGAAAATGGATTGAAAGGAATTTATTTTGTATGCCAATATGAAGCATTACCTGCTATGAATCATTCAAACTTAAAAAAAATTGATACATTAATACAACCAAGATACGACAGATTATTAAAGCAGGGATATGACGGAATTAACTCTTTTACATTAAAATATGCGGAATTTAAAGCAACAGGAATCATACATAAAGCATTTCATTCTTTTTGCAGAAAATATTTGAAAGGCATTGTCTTAGATAAATATAAATATGCAGATATAATGAAAAATTTTGTTACTCCGGAAGACTATCAAGAACATATTTATCCACAACTGATTCCACGTCGAGACCGGTCGCCCCGATCTGGAAGAGAAGCAATGATTTACTATGACAGCACTCCGGACTTGTTTAAACAGGCGACAAAAAATGCTTTTAAATGTGTTGAGAATAGAGATTTTGAACATCGTTTAATCTTTTTAAATGCGTGGAATGAATGGGGCGAAGGAGCTTATATGGAGCCTGATCTTGTACATGGACATGGATATATCAAAGCCTTAAAATCAGTTTTAAAATAAAGTTTTGTAGAATTCGGAGTATATGATTATGAAAATTTCTGCTACATTCAGCTTACGAAAACTAAATATAAACTTCTGGTTTTTGGTTTTACTATTTATCACATGTTTAGGATCATTATCAGATAATTATATTTTGCAGTTTATATTAAAACATATTGATGAGATTCTGACACTTGTTTTATTAATTTATATTATTCTTAACATTAAAACTGTTGTTGAGAAAAAAAGTTATTTGCTCTGTATTTTCATATTTTTTTCAATGATTGGTTTTATTTCCAGTATTCTTTGGCAATATCAATCCGTGGTTCCTGTATTGATTGATGCAATACTTCTAATCGGAAGATTTATTATCGGTTATTTTTCGATTATTATCTATGCTGATAAAACAAATAAGAGTTTTTCTGATTCAATTATTAAATTGGGGAAAATAATTGTTTTTATTTTATTTGGGTTACTTATACATGATATATTACTGACGCCAATTTTTCCAAAAAGTGATTTCAGATTTTTTATGTATGGAGTGCAATTAATATTTGGCTGCCACAGCAGCTGTCCTTTTAATCTTTTTTGGTTATAAGAATACTAAGTATCAATACATTCCTTACATGATAATGTCCACTATAATCGGTATCTCGACCTTAAGAGGGAAAGCGTTAGGGTTTTTCGCTGTTTATTGGTTTTTATATATATTTATATACTTTTTTAAATTCAAAAATTCAATTTTAATTTATTTTTGTGGATTCATTTTAGCAGTTTTTATAGCCAAAGATCAATTTAGCACATATTTTGGAGCGTTAGCGTATTATTCACCTCGTCTAATATTACTAAAAGATGGAGTTCAACTAATGTTAACACATTTTCCTTTTGGAACAGGTTTTGCAACGTTTGGATCCGCTGTTGCATTTAATTACTATTCACCATTATATACTTCTTTGGGGTATCAAAGTAATTATGGAATGAATTCTTCTGATGGTCAATTTTTAACGGATACTTTCTGGCCGATTATTTTTGCTCAATTCGGTATCCTTGGTTTTATTGTTTTTTGCATGATAATTATTTATTTTATCCAATTAGCTGTCAAACAATTTCGTTCCAACAAAAATTCTGGTTTTGCAATGCTTATGGTACTCAGTTATTTATTAATAACATCGTTTGGAGAAACTAGTTTTTTTAATCCTACAGCACTGCTGTTTTTTATGCTATTTGCAATTTATGAGAAAAATTTATAATAGACAGAGAGGAACACATGATCAGTATACTAATAAATAAAATAAAACAAATCAAACATAAGAAGCAGTGGAGAAAACGAAATTGCCATAATACAACGATTGCGGCAACGTTATTTGATTTTGATTCTGTAATTGTTGGCAAAAACACTTATGGTGCTTTGTACGTTTTAAATTATGGGGAAAAGGAAAAATTGCAGATAGGTTCATATTGTTCTATTGGCCCAGATGTGATGTTTATTTTAAATGCAGATCATCCTACAAAAAACTTATCTACCTTTCCTTTTAGGGTAAAATGTTTGAATCAATACCGTGAAGGTACTTCAAAAGGTGACATCATTGTAGAAGATGATGTGTGGATCGGATATCGTTCGACGATTATGTCGGGCGTGCATATTGGCCAAGGTGCCATTATTGCTGCAGGTTCTGTAGTAACAAAGGATGTGGAACCCTATGCCATTGTTGGTGGTGTACCAGCAAAAGTCATTAAGTATCGTTTTTCGGATGAGATTATTGAAAAATTATTGAAAATTGATTTTTCTTTGTTGGACTATGAATTAGTGAAAAAAAATATTGATTATTTATATGAAGAATTAACATCAGATAATATAGATATGATACTTTCCAACTTTAAAGAATTGCTATCATATGATTGTATAAGGTAAAAATAAAATGAATAATGAAAAAATCAATTTAAAAAAAGCAACCTCATTTTACTTAGTGGGTACTTTATTTAATAAGGGAATCGGGTTTATTACGGTACCAATATTTACAAGAATTTTAACAGTAGAGGATTATGGCATTGTGACAACATATACTTCATGGGTAACTATTATGACTATGATTATAAGTTTAGCATTGTATATGTCTGTTCGCTCTTCATTTATTGATTATTTAAAAAAAGCAGATCAGTTTTTATCTTCCATTATCACTTTCACTCTTTTATATGGGAGTATTCTTACTATTTTAGCTGTCACAGTAATCAATATTTTGCCTGAAAATATAGATAGTACTCTCATTATTCTTTGCTTTATTCAAGCTTTAGCAACAGCGTTGATTGAAGAAATTTCCATGTTTTTAATGATGAAATATAACTATAAGGTAAGAACATGTTTTATGGTACTTCCGAATTTGTTTTCAACAATTATCGCAATTATAATAATTCTATATGTTTTTGACGGTAATTTATATATGGGGCGTATTCTGCCGAATGTTGTTGTAACCTCTTTGTTTGGAGTCGCTGCATTAATGTTAACTTACAGAAAATCTAAACCAATCATAAAATGGGAATATGTTTCTTATGGATTAAAAATATCGTTACCGCTGGTTTTACATGGAATTGCATTAAATATTTTATCTCAATCAGACAGAACAATGATTACACTTATTAGAAATTCTACTGAAACCGGAATATATGGATTAATATATAATTTCAGCATGATTGCAACTGTTTTAACAACTGCATTGGAAGGGGTATGGGTTCCGTGGTTCACTAGAAAAATGAATCAAAAGTCATACAATGAAATTAATGTTTATGTAAAAAAATATATATCTTTTATGACTACTGTAATGATTGTGGTCGTTTTGGTTGGTCCTGAACTTGTTAAGCTTTTAGCTACGAAACAATATTGGGAAGGGTTATCAATTATACCACCATTGGTTTTATCGAACTATATCATTTTTATTTATACACTTTTCGTAAATATTGAACATTATTATAAAAAAACTGTATTTATATCAATTAATACATGTATAGCAGCGGGAACTA
>OBYP01001385.1_pt1 | contig 11704 bp, 8 predicted proteins | sample 1501461 | NCBI WGS metagenome assembly OBYP01 (sample SAMEA2580201, study PRJEB22360) | human gut metagenome | biome: human gut; feature: human-associated habitat; material: faeces | place: Denmark | collected 2008/2010 | reverse complement strand
TTTCGGCCCGGTGGAGCGGGCGGCGGGCTGCGGCTTCCGGCCGTATCCGTTATACGGCAGGGGATGATTTCAAGCGGGCGGAGAGACAGCGTACCGTACTGCTTGCCTGCTTTGAAAAGGCGAAGACCGCTTCCGTATCCACTTTGAACTCGATACTGGATTCGGTTATGCCGCATGTGGCCACCAATTTAAATACGGCGGAGATGCTGGAGGTATTGGGAGAACTGACCAAGTATAAGGTAGTGGCAACCGACGGCTTCCCGTTTGAAACCAACAGGGTTACCGGAAAGGTCGGTAAGGCCGGAAGCTGTGTTATCCCCACCTCGCTGGAGGATAATGTAGTGCTTCTCCACAAGTTCTTCTTTGAGCAGGAGGAATATACACCTTCTCCGTCTGTGAAGAGCTACAGCGCTATTGTGTCAAGGGATACCGGAAGGTAACCGGAAATCAGGACAAAAAAGAAGATATTACCTGAAATGAGCTAAAAGGGGCCAATCCAAGGCCCCTTTTTCTAAAATTTAGGATAACTGTTTATAGTTATTCTTATGTGCTTTAATCCGGCAATGAATGATGCTGGCCGGAAGGAAAGGGAAGTTACGAATGAAGATTGATGTTATTATCCCTGTATACAAGCCGGAGAAAAGGTTTTTGGAGCTGATCAGCAGGCTGGAAAAACAGACTCTGAAGCCGAACCGGATCATAATAATGAATACGGAAGAAAAATATTTTGAAGCTCTTCTGTATGGTACAGATTTTGCCAGGGAGCATCCGAACGCCGAGGTGCACCATCTTTCCAAGTGGGAATTCAATCATGGTGGAACCAGAAATGATGGAGCGGCCCGCAGCACAGGGGATATTTTCGTATGCATGACTCAGGATGCGCTGCCGGCCGACAACAGGCTTCTTGAGGAGCTGACGGCGGCGCTGAGCGCGGAAGAGGACATTGCTGTTTCCTATGCAAGGCAGCTGCCTGAAAAGGACAGCGGAGAGATAGAAAAATACACCAGGCAGTTTAACTATCCGGAGGAGAGCTGTGTAAAGGGGAAAGGGCAGCTGCCTGAAATGGGAATTAAGACCTATTTCTGTTCCAATGTGTGCGCTGCTTATAAAAAAGAGGTTTTCCGTAAGCTGGGAGGCTTTGAACGGCATGTGAATTTCAATGAAGATATGCTGTTTGCGGCCAAAGCGGTGCAGGCGGGATGGAAAATTGCTTATTGTGCCGGGGCGAAGGTGTACCACTGCCATAATTATACCTGCGCAGAGCAGTTTCACCGTAATTTTGACAACGGAGTGTCCCAGGCGCAGCATCCGGAGGTTTTTAAGGGGCTTCCTTCCGAGTCGGAGGGGGTTAAGCTGGTAAAACAGACGGCGGCCCATTTGTGCAGTATCCATAAGCCCTGGCTTGTACTGCGGCTGTTTGCGGAAAGCGCGGCCAAATATGCGGGATTTTTCCTGGGGAGGCGTTATAAAAGCCTGCCCGCAGGCGTTGTAAGGGCCTGCGCAATGAATAAAGATTATTGGAAACAAGTGTAATGTGATTGAATGGAGGCAAGTATGTGTGGAATTGTAGGCTACATCGGTAAAAATCAGGCAGCACCCATCGTCCTTGATGGACTCTCCAAACTGGAATACCGCGGATATGATTCGGCGGGGATGGCCATTTTTGACGGCAGCAAAATCAACATCACCAAATCTGTGGGAAGACTGAAGGTATTGCAGGAGCTTACCCATGACGGGGCGACGATGCCGGGAAATCTTGGAATCGGCCATACCAGATGGGCGACCCACGGGGCGCCCAGTGATGTGAATTCCCATCCGCATTTTAACGAAAAGGGCACAATTGCCGTCGTACATAACGGAATTATTGAAAATTATCTTCCGCTGAAGAAAAAACTGGAAAGCAAGGGCTATCATTTTATTTCGGAGACGGATACGGAGGTCCTGGCCCATATGCTGGACTATTATTACAAGGGAGATCCCATGGGGGCTATCGTAAAGGTGCTTCATCGTGTGGAAGGCTCCTATGCGCTGGGAATTTTGTTCTCGGATTTTCCCGGGGAAATGTTTGCGGTAAGGAAGGACAGCCCGCTTATTGTAGGGCAGAGTGGGGAGGGCTGCTTTATCGCCTCCGATGTGCCTGCCATACTGAAGTATACCAGAACGGTCACCTATATTGACAATCAGGAAATCGTCCGTCTGACTCCGGAAGGACTGCACATCTATAATGTGGATGAGGAAGAGCTGGAAAAAGAAAGCGTTACCATCGACTGGGATGCGGAAGCGGCGGAAAAGGCCGGCTATGAGCATTTTATGCTGAAGGAAATGTATGAGCAGCCAAAGACGGTAACCGATACCATAAGCCCCAGGATCAGGAAGAATGATATCGTCATTGAAGAGCTGGGAATGAGTGATGAGGATCTTCTGTCCGTAAGGAAAATCCATATCGTTGCCTGCGGCTCCGCTTATCATGCCGGAGTTACCGGGAAATATGTGCTGGAAGGGCTGGCACGTATACCGGTGGAGGTGGATCTGGCCTCCGAGTTCCGTTACCGCAACCCGATCCTGGAGGATGGGGGCATGGTGGTGGTGATCAGCCAGTCCGGGGAAACTGCGGATACACTGGCCGCGCTGCGGGAATCGAAGAAACGTGGCTTTAAGGTTCTGGGCATCGTCAATGTGGTGGGAAGCTCCATCGCCAGGGAGGCGGATAATGTTATGTATACCTGGGCAGGACCGGAAATTGCGGTAGCTACGACAAAGGCCTATAGCGCCCAGCTGATTGCGCTCTATCTGCTTGCTTTAAAGCTGGCTCGGGTGAGACACACGGTAACGGAAAGAGAATTTGAGGGTATGCTGGAAGATCTGGGCCGTCTGCCCGATCAGATAGAACTTCTTCTGAATAATAAAAACAGGATTCAGAGATTTGCCAACAGGTATATTGCAGCAAAGGATGTTTTCTTTATCGGCAGGGGAATTGACTATGCCATTTCCATGGAAGGCTCTCTGAAGCTGAAGGAAATTTCCTATATCCACTCGGAGGCCTATGCGGCGGGAGAACTGAAGCATGGCACAATATCCCTGATAGAGGAAGGAACGCTTGTGGCGGCGGTATCCACGCAGCCCTCGCTGTACCAGAAAACCATCAGCAATATGGTGGAGGTAAAATCGAGAGGCGCATTTGTGCTTGCCGTGACCTGTGAGGGAAACAGGGAAATCGAAAAAGCAGCGGATTATGTAATCTATATCCCGCAGACCAATCCTTTCTTCGCCAATTCGCTGGCGATTATCCCGCTACAGCTTTTCAGTTATTATGTGGCGGTTGGAAAGGGCTGTGATGTGGATAAGCCGAGAAATCTGGCAAAATCTGTTACTGTGGAATAGTATTTCTGGCGCTAAAGTTTAATGCTATTTTTAGTAGATATATTTAGTTTATTAAAAAAACTGTAACGTATTAAATCGTTGCAGTTTTTTATTATTGTGTATAAAATTTTAGTGTTCTAAGGTCAGAATAATAGGTTGATCATAATCACCCGCTTTTTCACCGAAGAGATTAATGCCGCCGCAATATTTACTTGATTCTCGACATTCAATACGAAATTTAATATAGCTTTTTAATTCAACCATTAATTCCTGAATTTTTAGACTGCTTACATATTCTCCATTGATGAAAGTGCCATCCTGGTTTATCTGCCAGGTGACTAATTTACCATATTGTGTTAATCCACTTTGCCAGAATTGAGGGGTATAAATACCGCGTCTTGCCCCAAAGTCACCAGCTGAATGGTAATGGCCACAGCTTCTATCATTAATGGAAAGATAAATATCCGAAGGATAATTTTCATTATATCCAGGTGCTTCTGAGCATAGCTCCATCGATAAAGAAAGTTGTTTGCATTGTTTATGTTTAGGAAGGATATTGGGGACTTTGTATTCAAGAAATCCCTTGGCCATCCATATGAGTTGTGCATTTATTTTATCAAAAAGATAGAAAGAACGAAGCTCGTCTTCTGTACCAATAAAACTATCTTCGGATATAAGGCCGCATGGCATTTCAGCATAACAGTCAGTATAACTTCCTATTGGAATTTCTAAAGAAGATATATGATTGATGCTTGGTGAGGAAGAGCGCAATATTATATTTACCAAAAATTTTTCAACATAACATATTTTAAATACAGAGCCATTTCTGATTATTCTTTCTGAGCGTATTATTCCGGCATCTTCCAAAATTTGAATATGCACACCAGCAGAGGATTGAGGAAGGTGCAGTTGTTCAGCAACTTCCTGAACTGAAAGGGGATTTTGGTACAATAATCCTATGATATCAATCCGTGTAGGGACAGAAAGAGCTTTAGCCACCTGGCACAGAAGTTCTTTATTCTCCGAATTTAATTCAAATAAACCTGAAGATGACATGTTCATTCCCCCTGTATTTTTAATATAAAATATTATACCAACAGTATAATGGGTTGTCGATTTCAAATATAATTTATTAATTGCTCCATAAAAACTGTTGTGATAATAGTTTTTTATAATAATATTTTTACAAAACAGAAAATATGGTTTGATATAGAAAAATGCCATATATTTTAAATAAAATGAGATATAATTGATTGACATATACAAAAGTTAACAATATATTAGTTGTATAATTTAACAAATTTATTATGGAGGGTCGCACATGAGAAAAATGATTGGGGTAACTTTATTGGTAACTTTGACGATGTTGTTTGGGGGATGCAGTTCCGGTGGAGAAGCTGCACCGCAAAATGTTGCGGATAATACTGGAGATTCAGGTGTTGTGGAAACTACAGCTGCTCCCGGTGATGCCGTTGTTCCAGAAGGAAAGAAGGGGACTCTGGAAATATGGACTATGTTCACAGGTGCAGATGGGGCTGCGTTTCCTGATATTGTGGATAAGTACAACGCCACTAATCCAGATTATACCGTATTACACCGTCCTATGACTGCAGAAGATTTATATTTAAAATTACAGATGGCCGAAGCTTCAGGTGAAGGAATTCCCGATATGGCAATGAACCATATAGAGAGGGTTCCCTTATATCAGGAAGAGGGAAGAATTTTGGATTTAACCCCCTATTTAGAAGCATCTGATATTAAAAAGGATAATTATAATTCGAAAGCATGGGAAATGACTGATCTCAATGGCGGGCATTATGGAGTTCCTTTGGATGTACATTCTTATGTATTGTGGGTAAATATGGACTTATATGAAAAGTACGGATTAAAGGATTTGGACGATGGAGTTCTTACATGGGATGAATTAGCAGCTACTGCAGAAGTGGTTAAACAGGATAATATTATACCTATTGGTTTAAGCTGGTTCCGTCCTATATTCTTAGGATCCTATGCACAGTTAGGTGGAACCCTCAGTGAAGATGGAACAAATCCTTCTTTTAATAATGAACTTGCTGTTCAGACTCTGGAACAATATTGCAGTTTGGTGCAGGATGGAAATACTCAGAAGGACGGAGACGATTCTTGGAAAGCATTTTTAGGCGGAAATGTTCTTTATGAACCTGAGGGAGTATGGATGTATAATGCTGTACGGGATTCCGGATTAAATATAAAGGCCTATGACTTTCCTGTATTTACGCCAGAAGAAAAGGGGAACTGGACTTCATCACATCAGTTTACCATACCGGTACAGCCAAAACAGGATGAGGAACGAGTAAAGGCTTGCCTTGATTTCATTAAATTTGTAGAAGAAAATGCAGCAGATTGGTCAATTGCAGGTTTGGTTCCAGCTGCCAAGAAAGCGTTGGAGAGTGAAGAGTTTACGAAAATGCCTCAATATTTTCTGGCATCTGAAAGCGAGGAATTAAAAATTTATAACTATAAATATTATGGATATGCGGTGGACGCATTGGATAAAGTTCTGGGTGATATTATGTTTGGAAAAATTAGTATTGAGGATGGACTTAAGCAGGCTGAGATGGAAACAAAAGATAAAATTTCAATGGAATAAATTCTAAAAATATTAACGGGCGGCACTGATACATATCAGTGCCGCAACAAGAAAGGAGGGTATAATGGAAAAAGGTAAAAGCAGAAAAAAAGGATCTAAGGCACATTATTTTTTTCTCGCACCACATATGCTTATATTCATTATCTTTTTCTTCATTCCTTTTATTTATGGAATATATATATCTTTTACAAAATGGGATATGTTTTCAAAACCGCAATGGATTGGTTTTGAAAATTACTTGACACTATTTACTAATAAAGATTCTTCGTTTTACAGGCAATTTTGGAATGGTTTTGGCAATACATTAAGATTTGTAATTATGATTGTGCCATTTCAAATTGCTGTCCCTTTGATTATTGCTTTGGCTCTTTATGCAAAGCCCAAAGGAGCCAGAATATTTCAGGGTATTATATATATACCCACATTGTTCTCAATTTCAGCAGTTATTTTAACTTGGTTTTTTATTTTGCATCCAAGTTATGGACTGATAAATAAATTGTTTGGACTGGAAATAAATTGGTTTGGAGAACAGCCGTATGCCTGGACTTCCATAATTATAGTAACTATTTGGTGGATTATCGGTTTAAATATGGTTATTTATGTAGCAGCTCTTGGAGGAATCGATTCAAGCATTATAGAATCGGCTCAAATTGACGGGGCGGGGTGGGGGAGAAGGATTATTCATATTTATATTCCTTTAATTAAATTCCCTTTATTATTTACTATTTTATCCGCAACTACTTCTCAATTTAATATTTATGGTCAACCTTTAATGTTAACAAAGGGAGGACCAACTGAAAGTACGTTTGTACTCATTATGTATATTCGAAACTTAGCTTTTGGTTCAGGTAAGCCTATTGCAGGCATTGCCTCAGCAATGGCTGTTATATTAGGGTTTGTAATAGGAATCTTTTCGGTTGCACAAATGATAGTTCTTATTAAATTGCAAGACGAATAAAGGAGAATCAATGAAAAATAAAAAGTTTAATTTTGAAAAAGCAATATCCTTTATTATTTTGCTTATTTTTTCGATTTTATTTTTAGTACCTATTATATGGGTATTTCTTTCGGCATTTAAAGTAGATGCAGAACTTAATCGGGCAGGAGGATTTTTGTTTTTGCCTAAAACTTGGACGTTGCAAAATTTTATTGAAGTATTAGATCCTAAAAATGTGAAAGTCCCAATTTATAAATGGTTTGGAAATTCGGTTTTAGTGTCCGCAATATATACCTTGCTTTCAATACTTATTGTTTCTATGTCGGCTTATGCTTTTGGTAAACTTAAATTTAAAGGAAGAAATTTTCTTTTTTTAACAATATTATTTATTTCGTCTTTTCCAAGCATAGTAAATATTGTGCCTCTTTATCATACCATGAAACTATTAAAATGGGTAAATACTCCCATGGCGTTAATTTTTCCGGGTCTGGCAGGTACATTTAATATTTTTTTGGTAAAACAGTTTATGATAGGAGTGCCGGATAGTATAATCGAGGCCGGAAAAATTGATGGCGCTGGTGATATACACATCTTTTTTTCTCTCATTTTTCCGATACTAAAACCTATTCTGGTTGTAGTTGGCATATTTAGTTTTACCGGGATTTGGAATGATTTTTTATGGCCTTCTATTGCGATTAATGATATTGAAAAGCTTACATTAACGGCAGGGTTGCAGTTAGCCAGGGGAACTTATGAAACTTTTGTATCAAAGCTAAGTGCTGTATCGGTGGTTTCAATTGTTCCTATGATTGTTTTATATTGCTTTGCTGAAAAATGGATGATAAAAGGAGTTCAAATATCGGCAGGCGTGAAGGGATAATGATTAGCAGAGGAGAAAGGTTTTATGTGGTCAAAAAACGAAATAATGGAGTGGTATGAAAGACAGCCGTGGATTGTAGGATTCAATTATGTAACATCTAATGCAGTCAATAGTACAGAAATGTGGCAGGAAGAGAGTTTCTCTCCAAACTTGATTAGAAAAGAGTTAATGGCAGCAGCAGAATTGGGTTATAATTCATGTCGGATATTTCTTCAGTACATTTTGTGGAAAAGTGAAAAAAGGACATTTCTAAAAAATTTTGAAATTTTTCTGCATATAGCAAATGAATGCGGATTAACCGTGATGCCGGTATTATTTGATGATTGTGCATTCTCTCATAAGGAACCTTATCTTGGAAAACAAGATTATCCAACTAAAGGAGTCCATAACAGTGGTTGGACACCAAGTCCTGGATTCAGAATTGCTGACGATAAAAACGAGCGCCCTTTTTTAAAGGAATATGTATCAGAAATAATTGAAAGTTACAAAAAAGATAGAAGAATTCTTTTATGGGATCTGTATAATGAGCCAGGTAATAGTAACAGAAATGAAAAGTGTCTTTCTTTATTAGAAGATTCTTTTAACTGGGCACGTCTTTGCGAAGCTGATCAGCCATTGACAGCAGGCATATGGGCGTTTCGGGATTTCGATATGGAATGTGTCGGCTTATCTGATATAATAACATTTCACGATTATACCGCTTTGCCAAATACAAAAAAACGTGTTGAAGAATTGCTTATTTATGGTAAACCTATGATCTGTACTGAGTGGATGAATAGGATTGCTGATAACAGAATTGATACTCATTTGTCTTATTACAAAGACAAAAGGATTGGAGTTTTTAATTGGGGACTGGTAAAGGGAAAAACGCAGACTTATTTAAGTTGGGATGCTGAAGAAAATTGTATAGATGGTGAACCAAAGATCTGGCAGCATGATATCTTTTTTGACAACCTTGAACCATACAGCAAATTAGAAGCAGGAATAATCAAAGAACTAACTCAAAATGAAAATATTAAAATTAGAATTCCGATAAGGGAAATGACACATGAATTAATGGATGAATTAGAGAATAAAGGATTAATTTTACGGTTGTATCCTTCGCATCATCGTAATATAGTGGATTTGGATAAAAGTGTAGGCAAAGACATCTATATTAGCAGTAAAAAAGCAGGAGCGCATAAATTACTTTCGGTAACTATTAACAGAACAGATTTCAGCGCTTTTGGTATGCATGACGAAAATGAGGAAGTGCTTCTGATAGGAGGAGAGGGAGAAAAGGAGCTATTCATCTTGTTTGGTCTTGGCACGTGGGATAGTTTCATGAAAAAAAAGAAAGAAAAAACACTATGTGAAGATGATTTTATTTGTGTTCATTGTAAATATAATGATCCTTTTGTCAGTTTTTTTACAATATGCAAAGGAGTTCTTCATGGGGAGGCAGTAGCGGGGGAAATGGGGATGCCTGCGACATTTTATGTGACTGAACCATCTGATATTAAATTAATGATATTTCCATTTAATAATTATAAAATTACATTTTAAAAAAATGCCAATGGGTTTAGGTGTAACCCATTGGCATTTTTTTTAAATGTAAGTATTGGATGTGATAAGATTTTGAGGTTAATATTAGGAATTTAACATATTTTCTATAGATTTATCACAGAAAGAACACAATTCCTGTATATACTGTAAATAAAGCTTGGGATAAACCTGAAATGATAAAGGAGAAAAGAGGTAAGCGATATGTTTGAAAACAATAATTATTCAAATGAAAACGTGAATGAACAAAATAATTCGCAGACTGTCCAGAGCGGCAGTGATGCTGCTCATACAGAACATAATAACGGACAGACGGCCGGCGGCGCTGCTGGCAATGCGGACAGTACCGGCAATACCGGAAGCTATACAGGAAGCGGCTATACAGGAGGTTATTCGGGAAGCGGCTATACGGGCGGCTATTCCGGGATGAATGCGGGCGGCTACCAGAACGGCGGACAGGGCGGTTACCAGAACAACGCAGGTTACCGGAGCGGCGCGGGAGCGCAGGGCGGATATCAGGGCAGCCCTTATCAGAATGCGGGACAGAACGGAACAGGACAAAACGGCGCCGGACAGGGAGGCATGGGGCAGAACGGACCGCCGCACGGCAGCTACAGCGGTTATGGCAGCTATCAGTCCCAGCAGGGAAATTACCAGTACGGCAGTACTTTTTCCAATAACGATTATGGCGCTGCACCCGGAGGCGGGCGTCAGGGAAAGAAGCATAAGGAGAAAAAGCCCAGGAAGCCGATGAACCCGCTGATGAAAAAAGTGATAGCTGTGGTGGTATGCGGCGTATTTTTCGGTGTATGCGCAGGAGTCAGCTTCCTTGCGGTGAATTCTCTTGGAAATGATAAGCAGCCCAAGGAAATCACCCAGGCCACTGCAGATGGAGCGGAGAATGCGCAGGATACACAGGAGTCTGGCGCAGCGAATGATTCGGGAATCAAATCCACAGTAACGCAGGGAACCTCCAGCGCGGTGGTAACGGATGTGACAAAGGTGGTGGAAGCTACCATGCCTTCCATCGTTTCCATAACAAATCAGATGATTATTTCCGGCACGGATTTCTGGGGACAGAATATGGAACAGGAGCAGGAAGCGGCGGGCAGCGGTATTATTATCGGTGAAAATGATAAGGAGCTGCTGGTGGTGACCAATTACCACGTGGTTGCGGATTCCACTAAGCTTTCTGTGAAATTTATTGACGATGAAGTGGTTGAAGCGCAGATTAAGGGAACCAGCCCTTCCATGGATCTGGCGGTGATTGCCGTTAAGCTTGAGGATATCAACAGCTCCACCAAGGGCAGCATTGCCATTGCGACTATGGGCGATTCCGATACACTGAAGGTAGGCGAGCCTGTTATAGCCATCGGCAACGCGCTGGGCTATGGGCAGTCCGTAACCACAGGCGTGGTCAGCGCCCTGAACCGTACGCTTGAGGTAAGCGAAACGGGTACCAGCAATGCATTGATTCAGACCGATGCGGCGATCAATCCCGGTAACTCGGGCGGCGCTCTGCTGGATATCAAGGGCCAGGTTATCGGTATTAATTCCAACAAGATCGGCGGAAGCACCATTGAAGGTATGGGTTATGCCATCCCGATTTCTTCTGCAAAACCGATTATAGAAGAGCTGATGAACCGGGAGACCAAGGAAAAGGTAGATGAAAGTAACAGAGGATTCCTGGGAATTTCCTGTATCAACGTAACAAAGGCCATGGGTGAGGCATATGGTATGCCGGAGGGCATTTACGTTGCACAGGTATATCCTGCCACAGGCGCGGATAATGCAGGTCTGGTAAAGGGAGATATCATTACCGGTTTTGCGGGCGCTACGGTAACAACGCAGGATGATTTGACCAATTCCATGCAGTATTATGCTGTAGGAGACACTGTTGAGTTAACCATTATGCGCGGTAACCCGACGGAAGGCTATCAGGAGCAGAAGGTGAATGTAACCCTTACTTCCCAGGAAGCCATGAATACATCCGGCAGAAATTAAAGCCGGCGGGAAATTATGGATATAGAGCCCATTCGGCGGATCTCAGGCGGATTTTGGGTCTGCTGAACGGGTACAATAAATGAAGCGGCTGCAATAAATGAAGCGGTTACAATAAATCGAGCAGCAATAAAGGAAGCAGCTGCAATTAATTACAGTAAGAAACGGCCTTGTTTTTAAAATACAGCCGTCAGATGAGGACAGATGCCCGGCAGTAAGGGCGCCTGTCCTTGTTTTTGCCTGTTTTATTTAGTTTGTTTATAGAAACTTAACTTGTATGGATATACACGATGATTTATAATGAAAACAGTTGCAGCTGCCCAGCTGATTGGGCTGGCTGCGACAGCTGCTGATA
>OBYP01001380.1_pt1 | contig 11763 bp, 12 predicted proteins | sample 1501461 | NCBI WGS metagenome assembly OBYP01 (sample SAMEA2580201, study PRJEB22360) | human gut metagenome | biome: human gut; feature: human-associated habitat; material: faeces | place: Denmark | collected 2008/2010 | reverse complement strand
CTGTACAGGTCGGCCGCAGGGGGGGCACGCGCCCCCTGCCGTACTGACGGCAGCCGGAAAGAATCTGCTGTTTTAAACTGTCATATAAAAAATAGAATAAAGTTTTCTTCTCCTGCATGTTTTCTCCTGGCACATGGTTATATTGATAGCATACCATAAAGTTTTTTCTCAAGCTATATGTAAACGTACACAGATTCATTATTGCCGATGGTTACATTTGCTATTAAAATATAGAAAAATAGGCGTATTTTGACATGTTCCTGTGTTGTAACGGAGAAAAAGGAGTTTTTTATTTAGATGAAAAACGAAAAAAACGCCGGAGGGCCGGCGGCATACGTCATGAAAAGGAAAACGGGAATTCAGTTTTTGATACTGGCTGTTCTTATTGGGGTAATTGCGGCAGCAACTGTGGGCAGCGCAGTGGGATTACATGCGGCAATGGACAGAAGCACGCAGTCCTATGTAAAGGATGTGGCGGCGCAGCTGGCGGCAGATATTGATGGGCGGCTGAAAAACAACAGCGATGAACTGGAATTGGTTGGAGACAGCCTGATACGGATGCAAGACCGGGGAAATGAGGCAGTGAGGGATTATCTGCAGAGAAAATCAGCCATCCTGGATCTTGATTTCATGGCGGTCATCGGTATGGACGGAACAGTGGTTTCAACTTCGGAAGCTGTGGAAAATCTGCGGGAGCTGCCGGGAATCAGGGATTCCCTTGCAGGCAGAAGAGGTGTTTCCTTTCTGGACGGTCAGACAATAGTGTGCTCTGTTCCTCTCTATGAGGGCGAAAAGGTGGTCGGGGCGCTGGCCGGTTCCCGGGAAAAAGAAAATATGCAGAGGATGATACAGGCTGAAAGCTTCGGCGGCCAGGGGCTCACCTGTATTGCGGATGAGGGCGGGAAAGTCATTATTTCTCCTACGGAGCTGGAGCCTTTTCTGCAGCTGGATGATATTTTCAAAAAAGAGTCGGAAGGTGAAACGGCGCAGAAAATTTATCAGATGCAGGAAAATATGAAGATAGGCTGCGACGGTGTTTTTTCATTTGTCGCAGTTGACGGGACGCAGCTGGTTCTTTCCTATAACACACTGAAATCTTATGGGTGGGTCCTGCTCACCCTTGTCCCTGCGGATCTCATATCCTATGAGACGGATAAATATATTATGCAGACCTTCTGCATTGTGGCAGGGACAATCGTCTTGTTTCTTTTTTTCCTGCTTTGTCTGCTTTATATTCAGAAAAACAACCGGAAACAACTGGAAAAAATTGCGTTTGTGGACGCGGTGACGGGAGGGATGAGCAGTATGGCTTTCAGGCTCAGGCTGATGGCGCTGCTGGAAAATGCGCCGCCGGACCGGTATACTGTGGTATTTCTCAACATTCGGAATTTTAAGCTGATTAATGAAAGCTTTGGAAGCAGGGCGGGGGACGATACGCTTCGGTATTGCATGCGTGTGCTGGAACGGAATATTTTTCAGGGAGAGCTGGCAGGCAGAGGGGAGGAGGACAGCTACTACCTGTGCCTGAGGGAAAGCAAGGAGTCTGCTGTCAGGGCGCGGCTTGAGGGGATAACGGAGGATATCAATTCTTTTAATAAAAAAAGAGAGGCGGACACGGCTTATTGTCTGGCCTTCCGTCAGGGGGCATATGTGGTTGAGGAGCCGCAGATGGATATTACGATCATCCAGGATCGTGCCAAGACAGCCTGTCTTTGGCAGCAGGATCACACGCTGGGAGAATGTGTATTTTATGACAACAGATTCATGCAGAGCCTGCGTCAGGAGCATGAATTGACCGCATTGTTCCAGGGAGCGCTTGACAGGGGCGAGTTTCTGGTATATCTTCAGCCTAAGGTCAGGCTTTCGGATGGTAAAACGGCAGGCGCTGAAGCGCTGGTGCGCTGGAGGAATCCGCAGAGAGGTATGATTTTTCCCTCGGATTTTATTCCCGTATTAGAGAAAAACGGGAGTATTTGTAAGCTGGACCGTTATATTTTTGAAAAGGTATGTGAGCTTTTGGCGCGTCGGATGCAGGAGGGGAAAGCGATTTTTCCTGTTTCAGTGAATCTGTCGCGGCAGCATTTCAAGGATCCGGATTTCCTGCGGCAGTTTTCTGAGATTGCGGACAAATACCATATCCCGGACGGGATTCTGGAGCTGGAGCTGACGGAATCGATATTTTTTGATGATCAGGGGATTGAATTTGTGGGAAAATGCATCCGCAGAATGCACAGGCTGGGTTTTAAGTGCTCTCTGGACGATTTTGGCTCCGGCTATTCTTCGCTGGGGCTACTGCGTGAGTTTGACGTGGATACAATCAAGCTGGACAGACGTTTTTTCCTGGATATATCCCAACCAAAAGCAGAGGATGTGCTGATATGCCTGACTGAGCTTGGACGGCGGCTGGGAGTGCAGATTGTGGCGGAGGGAATTGAAAAACAGGAACAGATTGCGTTCCTGAAACGTGTCCGCTGCGATATGGTGCAGGGCTATTTTTATTCCAGGCCCCTGCCTGTGGAGGAGTTCTGGGAATGGCTGGAAAAGAGGCAGGAAGGAGAAGGAAACCAATGAAAATACTGGTTCTTGGGGGAACGCGTTTTTTCGGCGTCCATCTGGTGAATGCTTTGCTGGAGGACGGACATGAGGTAACAATTGCAACAAGGGGGCAGACGGCGGATCCCTTCGGCAGCAGGGTGGAACGTATTATTGTGGAGCGGACCGATGGGAACGCTATGAAAGAGGCGTTCCGGGATGTTTGGTTTGATGTGGTTTATGATGATTTGGCATATTGCTCTATGGATGTAAAAACAGCGTTGGATGCCATTCGGTGCGGAAGGTACGTCATGGTGTCTTCTGCTTCGGTATATGAGCTTTGCCCGGATATACAGGAAACGGCTTTCCGGCCGGAGCAGAAGGCGCTGCTTTGGTGCAACAGAACTGATGTTACCTATGATGAGGGGAAAAGAAGCGCGGAGTGCGCATTGGTGCATAATTATCCCCGGCAGAATGCGGTTATGGTTCGTTTCCCCTTCGTCATAGGGAAGGATGATTACACGGAACGGCTGTATTTTTATGTGCGGCATGCCGTAAAAGGGATTCCCATGTATGTGGATAATCCAGATAGCCAGATGAGCTTTATAGGCTCGGAGGATGCCGGGCGTTTCCTGGCGTCCCTTGCGGATAAGGATGTAACCGGGCCGGTGAATGCCTGCTGCGGGGGAACGGTTTCCGTAAGGGAAATTTTAGAATATGTGGGAAAAAAGACTGGCGCGGTGCCCCGGCTTGAGGATGACGGGGAAGAGGCTCCCTATAATGGGGCGGACAGCTACAGCCTGAATACGGAAAAAGCCAGGGAGGCAGGCTGTTCCTGCAGGGAGCTTGGTAGCTGGCTTTATGGATTGTTGGATTGGTATGTGGAGAGGGCGGAGAAGGAAGCGTTATAAAATGTGAAAATAAATGCAGGTGGATTTCCGCCGGTTTTTTTATGAACAGAGGATGAGGTGTCTTTTTTGCGGGGCGGCAGGTATGATGGAAAAGGAAAGCTGTTCCGGGTTATCTTCATACGAAAAAGACTGGTTGGGGTTGTCATCCTTTTGTCGTAGGTTGCATTGCTGAAGCGGTGTGAGGAGGGGGAGAGAGGATTTCCTCCTCCTTTTTGATGGAAATATCGGGTGGACGGACAGCGGATAAAAGGTTTGGGAGGTTTTTTATTTATGGAAAAGAAAATTGTAATCAGAGAAAATACGGCAGAGTATATGCAGCAGCTTCGGAGCTGGACGGAAGAGGTGAAGGACACCGGGCTGGAGGAAATGGCTGCTTTTTTCAGGGCGCGTCTGGACGGATATGAGGAACATATGTCTTTGTGGAGCAGGGCATATAAATATATGGGGACATTGGTTCCGGAGCATGTGGAGAAGCTTTTGGATTTGGGCTGCGGTACAGGCCTTGAACTGGATGAAATCCTGCAGAAGCGTCCGAAACTGGAGGTGACGGGGATAGATCTGTCGGAGGATATGCTGGGCAGGCTGTCCGCCAAGCATCCGCAGGTACATACGATCAGGGCGGATTACTTCAGGTATGATTTCGGTAAGGAAGCTTATGATATGGCTGTTTCCTTTGAATCCCTTCATCATTTTAAACCGGAGAAGAAGCTGGAGCTGTACCGGAAAATATATGATACGCTGAAAAATGGAGGGATTTTCATAGAGGCTGACTATATTGCATGCTGTGAGGACGAGGAAAAACTTCTGATGGAGCTGTGTGATTCGAAGCGGGAAAAAGAGGGGATCGGAGAGGAGGTGTTCGTGCATTTTGATACGCCGCTTACGGCAGAGCATGAAATGGAATTGTTGGAAAATGCAGGTTTTTCCCGGGTTGAGATGATTGAATGCATTGATTGGGCAGTGTTTATCAGAGCGGAAAAAGAAATTCTGTGATGGGATGAAAAATGTGTAACGAGGAATGAGAAGTGTACGGCTGATGGTTGAAAGAAGCAGCGAGGAGGAGAGAAAGGATGCGGCAGTAAGGAAGGGGAGGGGGTGCGAATCGGAAGTGCACATGAATTTACCGGGGGATTCGCACCAGTTTTTTGTAAATAGTAATGGGTTTGGTAAATATATTGTAATTATATAGTGATAAATTTTTAGAGAAGTTGTATAATAGTGTCGTTGAGATAGTGGTTTGAAAATATTTGTTGTATGTTTTTGCTGTCGAGGCTTATGTGGCCTCGTGGATTGAAATTGAGCAAGGAAGTCAGACTCCCTCATCGACGACGGTCGAGGCTTATGTGGCCTCGTGGATTGAAATTCAAACTCAACGGCCGGCCGCAGGAAGGAAAAAGTCGAGGCTTATGTGGCCTCGTGGATTGAAATGCTATTAATCTGTCTATTGGTGTACTTTCTGACGGTCGAGGCTTATGTGGCCTCGTGGATTGAAATCAGAATAGTCCCGATACGCGAACACGTTACCACAGTCGAGGCTTATGTGGCCTCGTGGATTGAAATATGAAATCTTCCACGGGAGCGGAGAAGATGGAAAGTCGAGGCTTATGTGGCCTCGTGGATTGAAATGTTATACACACTGTTTCTTCTGCTGCTGTAACGGGTCGAGGCTTATGTGGCCTCGTGGATTGAAATGTCCATGACTTGGATTATCAGTCCTATGATACGGTCGAGGCTTATGTGGCCTCGTGGATTGAAATAGCAACATTTGTGGAAAAACGTAATACGGGAAAGTCGAGGCTTATGTGGCCTCGTGGATTGAAATATTCTATCGATAATTGTGTGATTACTTATTACGTCGAGGCTTATGTGGCCTCGTGGATTGAAATATCAGTTTTGCCACCTTCAGATTTAGGAACAAAGTCGAGGCTTATGTGGCCTCGTGGATTGAAATTTGTATTTAAGCGTAATTGAATACCATTTATTCAGTCGAGGCTTATGTGGCCTCGTGGATTGAAATCGTATGGACAGATTGTTATCACCTGTGAAGGCAAGTCGAGGCTTATGTGGCCTCGTGGATTGAAATCCTGATATGCAATGAAACCGCAAAGCGGTCAAAAGTCGAGGCTTATGTGGCCTCGTGGATTGAAATGTATTTTGTATTCGTCTTCCGTCATATGTAGCCCGTCGAGGCTTATGTGGCCTCGTGGATTGAAATTCTCGCCTTATCATAAATACGGCAAAACCCGTTTTGTCGAGGCTTATGTGGCCTCGTGGATTGAAATGATAATAAAGATGGATTAGATGATGTTCTATTTCGTCGAGGCTTATGTGGCCTCGTGGATTGAAATCATTCGATATGACGATATATTCATAATTTCCTGTCGAGGCTTATGTGGCCTCGTGGATTGAAATAGACCACATCCTCTATGTCAAACACCAGCCAAAGTCGAGGCTTATGTGGCCTCGTGGATTGAAATTCTTTATTCATCAGATAAAGACGGATGAACAGCGTCGAGGCTTATGTGGCCTCGTGGATTGAAATGAGATAATCACCTTCAATGACTCCATTATAAACGTCGAGGCTTATACGGCCTCGTGGATTGAAATCCATCCTCCCAAGCTTCAGCGATTGGATCCGCGGTCGAGGCTTATACGGCCTCGTGGATTGAAATTTTAACTTTCGCCCACAGGCGCTCAACGCCTCCAGTCGAGGCTTATACGGCCTCGTGGATTGAAATAATAGCAGTGTCCTACATGACCACCGGATCCGTCGCGTCGAGGCTTATACGGCCTTATGGATTGAAATAGTTGCTTTGTGACATATTCATAGGCCACAACAGGTCAAGGATCATACCACCTCAAATAATCTTTTAACCCGCTATCCATCTTCCTCCTTTCAAGCGCCGCTTGAACCCATCCCTGCATCCCTTTCAAGCACTTCTTGCTTTCACGCCCACCCGAAAAACAGTATAATCAAAGGAAAAAGTCCAGGAGGACAAGAAATGTTTGACTTAGCCCGAGTTGGAAAACAGATTAAGAAATACAGGATTGCCGCCGATATGACGCAGATGGAGCTTGCGGAGAAAATGGGTATCAGCTTCCAGGCTGTCAGTAGTTGGGAAAGAAATGAAACTATGCCGGATATATCCAGAATGACAGAACTTGCAGAACTCTTTCACATAACCGTTGATGAACTGCTGGATTATCAGGACAAGGCGAAGTGCGTAGAAATGCTGATGCATCCTCAGGAGCAGGAAATCAGTGTAAAGGAATTACAGGAACTGGAGGGGATTGTAAAACCATCCGATGTAAGAAAATATAAGATTAAAATAGAAAGTTTTGAAGATATCATTTATCTTGCGCCATTCGTAGGAAGAGAAATGATAACGGAAATGGCTGGTAACCACAAAGAGCTTTTGACCCAGGTGGAAATGCTCATTTTAATTGCACCCTTTATTGAAAGGAAGCTGATGGATGAGCTGGTAGAGGAAAATCTGGGAAAATTCACATCAATACAGGAGCTCGTTTCCATAGTACCCTTTATCAGCAGGAAAACGGCAAGCCAGGCAGCACAGCTTTTTGCAGATCAAAATCTCACCCTGGAAGATATAGTGAGCATAGCCCCCTTTGTGAACAGGGATATTGTGGATAAAATGGTAATAGCCTGCCAACATAACATAAAAAACATGCAGGATATCATTCCCCTTGCCCCGTTTGTCAGCCGGGATATGCTGCAGCAGATTTTAAACAGATAACTATCCGGCCGGCAGGAAATAGAATAAATGATATTCGATGCCGGCCTGCTGATTTGAAGCTTCCTTCAACCATTCCTGCATTTGCATTCATTTCATTTCCTTCAGAAGCCGGTAATATTTTTCATACTGCCAAAAAGCCTCCCTAAGCTCGCTGCTGTTTGCGCTGATTCGTTCTGTCCGCTCCCTCACCTTTTCCATGGAAGCCTTCAGACTGTACATACCGCCGCCGGGAGTATCCGTATATTTCCGGTCGGCAATATAATCAATGTCATCCTTAAGCGACTGACAGGAAATAACGTTTTCCTCCCTGTATTTTAAACAGATACTGCGATAGGCAGCAAAAAGATCCAGATAAATATGGGGCGTATCGTCATAATCCCTGCGGATACATTTTTTCCCGGGATCAATATAATGATAACAGGCCTCACGGACTTCATCCGTCTGACGGAGGTTTGATTCAAAGCGGCGGCGGTGGGCAAGCTCATAGCGGTATGCATAGTCTGTAATCGCACTGTCTACGAAATAGTTTACCATTTCCTCAAAGCTGCCGGCTATGACGCTGCGTCTTTCCTGCCCCCGTTCATTTACCACCTGCACGAAGCCACAGCCGGAGCTCTCATAAGTGACTGTAGGATCTCCATACTCCACCGTCTGAAAATCAATCTGTTCTTTTTCGGCAAAAGGTATTTTCCTGAGGATTTCCCTTGCCTTGCTCGCAATTTCTTCTATTTTTTCATCCATTCCAGGAAGCCTCTTTCATAACCTTAAAGATAATTGGACTGACAGCGCCCAGGCCTTCGCCGCAGGGGAAGCCTTAAACCGCATGCTGCAGATAATGCTTCAGATCCATGTAGCGTTCTTTGCCGATGGGCAGCTCCTGGCCGTCCCTCAAAACTGCCTTATACCGGTGAATGCTGTCAACGTAAAGGCTGTTGACCAGATAGCTTTTATGAATGCGCCGGAAAGAATATGGAAGGCTTTTTTCATAGTCAGCCAGAAGGCCCCACACCTGAAAGGTTTCCGTTTTGGTATGTACAATGGACCACTGGGCGGCGGCTTTCAGGTAAAGAATGTCCGAGGGAAACAGATACCGGTAATTCTTATTCGTATCCCGGAAGGCAATTTTGTTTACATCTGAAGTAATAGAGTCCATGCGCTTCAGATAATCAAAATAATCCATGTCCGCGGTAAGCGGTTCCGGCATCGTGACAATGCGGTTTAAAGGAATGTCCTGGGCATGGGATCCGTGGACATGGGCGAGCTTCAGTTCCCCGTTGATCATGCGCCATACATAGGTGCCCCGTACATGGGCATGTATGGCGGTGCCGTCCTCCATGACCGAGGTGATCCTGTAACGGCCGCAGACCACCCATACATTGCGGTCATGAAAAAGCAGGTGGTATTCTTCATCCGATATCAACACAGGCGGTTCTTCATATTCTTTTTCCATAGTTCTCCGGAAATTCTCCAGCCCTTCACACCATTGAAAATCATTGGAACCAATCCACATGAAATTATCCGCCATAGGCGCGGTGGTAACTTCCGGGTTCCTGTGATAAAAGCTGCGGACATTTTCCAGCGTCAGCTGAATTATTTCCGCTTCCGTAATGCCGGCTCTTCTCATATGCCCCTCCCTTTACATTAATATTCCATATCTCCCCATCCATAACAGTATAACAGTTGAATGAAAAAACAACAAGCACTATTAGTAAAAACAGTGAAAACACATTCCCGCATCCGTTATGATTTATATCGAACTTGGACTTCAGCCGCCGCAGCATGTATTCCGTCCGTCGCTGTTCACTACCGCCGGTGGCGCCATGCAGCCGCCAACTCCATAGACGAAGCCGCCTGCCCGTGATACAATACTGATGCCTTTCTGCCTGACTCCCAGGCGGCCTTTTTGCCAGAGAAACCAGCAGCAGGGCATATTAAAAAAATTTCATAAACGGATAGATCCTGCCCTCCTCCCTCCGAATTAATAAGTGAAAGGAGAAAACCGGAGAGAGGCTGCAGACTTTATTTCCGGTTTGTGATGGAGTGGTGTATGAAAGCAAATGAAGATAATTTTATTTCCCTGATAAAAAAGCGCCGGGAAGAGGGAATCAGATATGTGATGGAACGGTACGGAGGGCTGCTTGCTTCCATTGTGGGAAAAAGACTGTACTGTATGCCGGACAGGATAGACGAGTGCATGAATGATATTTTTTTCGGCATATGGAATAATATCGGCTCTTATGATCCGGAAAGGAGCAGCTTCAAAAGCTGGGCGGCGGGCGTGGCCAGATTCCACGCCATCGACTACCTGCGCAAATACGGCAAACAGCCTGACCAGACAGCGCTGGAAGAGGTGGAGCTGGCCGAAGAGGATGAAAACCTGCGGCAGCTGGTGGAACAGGAGCTTTCCGAAGAAACAAAGGCTCTGTTAGCCTGCCTGAAGCCGAAGGACAGAGAAGTTTTTACAAGGCTGTTCCTGCAGGAGCAGGACGTGGAAACCGTCAGCGCACAGATGGGGATTCCGCGGGAAGCTGTATACAACAAGGTATCCAGGGGAAAACGGAAAATGCGGCGTTTTGCGGAAAGCAGCGGCAGATGAGGAGAAGGCATATGAATAAAAAAATATATGATATGGCAAATGATATTGTTACGGATTTTTCTAAAACGGAGGAACAGGAGCTTTCCCGGAAAGAGGTTGAAAAGTATGAGGCGGCCTTCCAAAAGAGGCTGAGGACCAGGGAAAGTGAAGCGGCCGGAAGAGGAAAATGCCGGAATAAATCCATAAAAAGAGGACGTTCCTTAAAAATGGCAGTCTGTGCGGCATCAGCTGTAATTGTGATAGGAATCGCCGCATCAAGCAGTGAGGTTCATGCGGCGCTGGAGCAGCTGCAGTGGACAATCGGAAATGCGCTGGGGCTGCAGGAGGATCTGGCGGACTATAAAGAGGTGGTCAACACCACAGCCATGGATGGCGGCTATGCGGTGACCCTGCATGAGGTTGTGGTGACAGAGTCGGAAGTGTGGGTCAATGTGACGGTGCGCAGAGAGGACGGGCAGCCGCTTGACATCAGCGCAATTTCTCCCATTGCCTCCATAAAGGTTAACGGCAGACGTGTGCTTGCGGGCGGCGGAGGAGGCTTAAAATATCTGGATGAGGAACAGACAATTGTCGGCATAGAAATGTGCTATAACTGTGAAAACGTTGATTTGGTGGGAAAAACAGCCATAGATATCTCATTCCGTCAGCTGGATATATGGGAAAATATCAAGGGCAAATGGGATTTTTCTTTTACAGCGGACGCCTCCGCCCTGATGAAGGATACACGGCATATCGCTTTAAACCGGACGTTTACCCTTCCCAATGGCGTAACTGTCACATTGGATGAGTTCACAAGCAATGACCTGGAGCAGCGGATTAATTTTTCGGCGGATGATAAAGACGCCTCCCGGTATGATATGAAGGTGATTGCGAGGGATGAAAGCGGAAAGGAATATCCTTTCTACATGAATTATTTCGGCGGCGGAAGCACAAGAAAGGGGTATATGCGCCTTTTGGGAGATATGCTGCCGGAAGCGGCGGGACAGGTGGAAATGACGTTCTATGTGGTCGCTATGCCTGAGCAGAGCGGAAAAATGAGCAATGATTTCCGGCAGCTTGGAGAAAGCTTCCTTGTGGATTTCGGACAAATGCCCGAAGCTGCCGAATAACTGCGAAATACAATAGTTGAGAAATATAATTCCATTACAGGAAAACCAGTGCTATAATTACTAAAGCACGCAGGCAGCGCCGGACGCTGAAAAACGGCGCTGCCTGCATTTTATTCTGGAAAGGAAAAATATTATGAAATTTACCTACTGCCCTGACTGTGGAACCGCACTGACGCCAAAAGAAATCGGGGATGAAGGGCTGGTGCCCTATTGTACCCGCTGCAAAAAGCCGCTGTTTGACATGTTTTCCACCTGTATCATTGCGCTGGTGGTAAACGAGTACGGCGAAGCGGCCCTGCTCCGCCAGGGATATATATCGGATACCTATTATAATCTTGTTTCCGGCTACATGAAGCCCGGTGAAAATGCGGAGACCACAGCTATGCGCGAGGTAGAGGAGGAAATCGGCGTTCCGGTGGAACGGCTTCGGATGACGGGAACCTATTGGTTCGGTAAGAAAGACATGCTCATGATAGGCTTCATCGCAGAAGCGAAAAAGCGGGAGCTGGTTCTGTCCGGGGAAGTAGACGAGGCCGTGTGGGTGCCTGTTTCCCAGGCTCTCAAAATGGTGCATCCGGCCGGAAGCGTATCCCATACGCTGGTGGAATATTATCTGAACGAACAGAAGAATAGAAAGGATTGACCGGATGAAAATAGACCGGCTTATGGCCATTCTCACCATCCTGCTGCAGCAGGATAAAGTAACAGCGCCAATGCTTTCTGAAAAGCTGGAGGTTTCCAGGAGGACCATCAGCAGGGATCTGGAGGCGCTGTGCCAGGCGGGGATCCCAATCGTTACGGAACAGGGCTTCGGCGGCGGGATTTCCCTGGGCCCCGGGTTTTAAATGGGTAGGTAAATT
>OBYP01001378.1_pt1 | contig 11790 bp, 10 predicted proteins | sample 1501461 | NCBI WGS metagenome assembly OBYP01 (sample SAMEA2580201, study PRJEB22360) | human gut metagenome | biome: human gut; feature: human-associated habitat; material: faeces | place: Denmark | collected 2008/2010 | reverse complement strand
CCAGGATCCCCGCTGCCGATCTGCCTTCCATGGCACGATTCATGGTCAATTCGGATGTCACAATGACCTTGGTCAGCCGAAGCATATCCTCCTCATTACGGATATAATGTGTGCCCAGACTTTTCATCTCTCGGATCAGCTCATCTGCGACAGAAGAAACAACGACGAGGTTTTTTTCGCTGACGCACATGATGTTATTGTCAAAGGAAGCTCCTTCTACAATATCTCTGGCCGCTTTTTTCAAATCAGCAGTCTCATCAACGATAACTACAGGATTAGCCTGTCCGGCACCGATAACACGCTTGGAACAGGACAAAGCTGTGTGAAGCATCCTGGCTCCTCCGGTTGCCACCACCAGAGAAATATCCGGATGGTTCATGATCTCTTCCGCCTGCTGCATGGAAGAATGAGGAATCGCTATCACTAAATTGCTGATTCCGCAGACTTCAGCAACAATACGGTCTATCTGCTTAGCCAGGTATCTTGTCGTCTCTTCACAGCGAGGGTTTGGAATATGAATGATGGCATTGCCGGCTGCCAGCATACCAATCGTATTGCTGATCAGCGTCGCGCAGGGATTGGTTCCAGGCAGTATGGTACATACCACACCATAGGCTGAATACTCATATAAAGTCATGCCGTTATCCCCTGTGGAAGCCTCTGTTACCAGGTCTTCCACTCCCGGTGTTCTCTCCAGAGCAAGCAGAATCTTGATAATCTTATCTGCCATATTCCCCATCTGCATCTCTTTAAATTCCAGCTCTGCCAGACCCGGAATCAGGGGACGGAGTTTCTCCTTCATTGCAGAAATGATTTCACTTCGTTTGCTTAAAGGCAGGAGAGCATATGGAACCAATCCCCTTCGGCCGTGAATGCTCCCTCCCCTGCCATGACCATCTCTCTAACATCCGAAAAGGATTCCTTTTCAGGAAAATGTCCAGCATATACATTACTATTTAAAATCATAACAGGCTCCATTCTTCCAAAAAGTTTGTTATTATTCTCCAGCCGGAAGGATTTTCTCAACATCCCTGTGAGGACGCGGAATGACATGGGAAGAAACAACAGTACCAACCTTATCCGCAGATACCGTTCCTGCATCGACTGCGGCCTTTACTGCTCCTACGTCCCCCCGGACCATAACGGTAACCAGTCCTGATCCGATCTTCTCGTAACCGACCAGATTCACATTTGCTGATTTAACCATGGAATCCGCTGCTTCAATCGCACCAACCAGACCTTTTGTTTCAATCATACCCAATGCTTCGGAAATCATAACTTATCACCTCTTAAAAAATGTATGGACATGACAGGGACTGAGGCTCACTGCCCATAGCACCAAGGAGTTTTCTTCCGATCTCTCTGGCAGCGATAACGGCCTGTTTCACCGCACCCGAATCACCTGTAATACTAACCGTTACCTCGTTCTGATAATTAAATCCTTCGCCGGAAGCCGGTGCCGTATAGCTTACAATATCAATATCTGCTGATTTAGCCGCAATATCGGCAACCACGATTCCAATTGCCGCCGGACAACCGCAAACCATACCCCAGGCTTTTCCAACCTCTGTTCCAAAAGCCTTCTCAAGGCAGTAACTTGCTCTTGCAGTATAATGGAACTCCACATGGCCCGCTTCATTTACATAGATATCTCCACTGTATTTATCCATCCGGTCCAGTGCGATCTCAATACCCCGGCGGGCATCAGATACATCATCCGCTCCAATGACGATCAGGCCGGCCTGTCCGCCACCGCTACCGTCGGTTCCATTATCACGGATGGGCTCAAGAATAAGGACCTCACTGTTTGTAGATTTTACAGCATCATCGATCGCCATACTCATAACAGCCAGGCTATTGGAGCGGCATCCGAGGATACCGATCGATCTGAATTTTCCGAGCTGCATAGGCTCTACCAGAATAGGATCGATGCTTGCAATCACAAGCCCAATCGTGTCGCCGAGAGCTGTCCCGACAAACTCTGTTACTCCGATATCCCGGATTCCGAGAATCTGTTCCGCATTCTGCGATGCTTTTACTTCTGACGCGACGCGGTCAGCCAGCATTTTCATTAACATGTTCTGATCCATGTTTAACCTCCAACTCTATCCTCCAATCAGACAATGAAATCCATTGCGCTCGACTATTTCCTGGAATCTTACGACATCCTTTGGTTTCAGTGAATCAATCTCATGTCCCATCGGATAATCTTTGTGAAGCAGATCGTATTTGTTCACCCCAAGCCGGTGATAAGGGAGAATATGTATCGTATCTACCCCCGGCAGAGTCTTTGCAAAAGCACATATCTGCTCAAAATCTTTCTCTGTTGCATTTACTGTCGGAATCGTGGGTACCCGGATGATCAGCTGTGTAAGCTCTGCAATCCGTCTGGCATTCCGATGGATAATTTCAGGAGAAACCCCTGTTACCCTTTTATGCACATCCGGATTCATGCTTTTGATATCCATCAGGGCCAGATCAATATTAGTAAATACACTTTCGATGGCTTCTGGTGATCCAAATCCTGTGGTCTCGATTGCTGTATGCCATCCCTGGGCCTTACAGCCTTTCAACAGCTCCACAGCATATTTCCACTGAACCAGTGCCTCCCCGCCGGAAAGAGTGATTCCTCCCTTTGATTTCCTGTAAATAATGGAGTCCTTCTTAAGGATACGCACGACCTGTTCGACCGTCATCCGGTCTCCCTTAAGAACAAGAGCCCCCGTCGGACATACACTGGCACACTCGCCGCATCCAATGCATTTGTCCCGGTCAATCCTCCCTTCCAGTGCCAGGCTGGGAGCATGCTGCCGGCATACCGACACGCATTTTCCGCACCTGACACAACGATCTTTCTGGAAGAGGATTACCGGATCCTTTGATTGTGTCTCAGGGTTACAGCACCAGAAACAGGAAAGAGGGCAGCCTTTCAGGAATACAATGGTCCGTATTCCCGGTCCGTCATGAACAGAAAACCTTTGGATATCTGTCACGATTCCTTCTGCTTTATAATTAATGGAAGCCATTAATCCGTCCTCCTCTTGTAATTCTTTGAGAAATTTTGCTTTGATTTATCATTGTTTCTGTGCACGACAGCTTTCTAGAAATCCTGCTCTGTTCTGGCAATGATATTGTCCTGCATATCCTTGGCGAGTTTGGTGAAGTTCGCACTATATCCTGCTACACGGACAACCAGGTTCTTATACTGCTCCGGATTCTGCTGGGCGGCAATCAGGGTATCACGGTCGATTACATTGAACTGCATCTCCATTCCCTTCTTATCAAAGTATCCGCGGATCACAGCTGCAAGATTCAGCAGACCGGTATCTCCTGCAAGAGCGGACGGAAGGTATTTCTGATTGTAAAGGGTACCATTCGATGCCAGCGCATGATCCAGTTTTGCTACTGAATTGGCTGCGGCGGTAGGTCCGTTCACATCCTTACCCGGACGGGGTGATACACCGTCAGCAAGAGGTGTTCCTCCGATTCTTCCGCTAGGAAGTGCTCCCACATCATATCCGTAAATAACATTTCCGGATACCGGGAAGAGGGCTGCCTGGAAGATACCGCCACGAACATTTTTATACTTGACCAGTTCCTCGCAGTAAAGCCTAGCAACCAGAGCAGCATAATAGTCAACTTCATCGATATCATTTCCATAGCTTGGTGTGTTATCCAGAAGTCTTTGAATCTCTGAATAATCTTTACCAAACGCTGCCGCCTTGGTCTGAATATCGGAAAGGTTCAGGGATCCTGCACTCTTCAGCACAGACTTAACGATTTCATAAATCTGAGCCTCTTTATCTGTCATGGCACATGCTGCTGTCTCGGGACTGTTCTCACATAAGCCCCAGTTGTGGTCCATGGCTTCCTTCATCTCCGCCAGAGTAAGCTTCTTATCGATAAATACGTTCTTCTCGATCGCGTAAAGAGCATCACCGGTATCAGCAACAGCGATTCCCTGCGGACCTGTCCAGTTCCATCTTGCTCCGCCTTCCTGAACTGTCTTACCCTTAGCAATACAGTCACTGATCAGGGCGGACTGGAAAGTATTCGGTGTTTTTTCTTTGAAGGCATAGTCAACGCAGTTCAAATTATCAACCAGCTGACGAATGAAGTACTGAAGCTGTGTTTCGTAAGCTTTTACGAAGTCATCCATACAGGTGAAGGTGGTGATATCACCGGTTTTCGGTCCAATCTGCTCGCCCTTGTCCATACCATTATTCAGAGTGATCTCAAGCACCTTGGCCAGATTGAAGAAAGCCGGGGAATGCCATCCATCATAGAAATGAGCGATGGTAGGCTCTACGCAGCCACTGGGAGAATAGGTTCTGGCTACTTCCAGCGGAATTCCCCTGTTCATCATAGCCTGGATGATAACTTCATCATTGAAAATAGCCGGCTGGCCGAATCCAAGACGAACAACCTCACATACACGGTAGAGGAACTCATCCGGTGTCTGGTTGGAAATACGAACACCGTTGGACGGCATGGGCATCTGCACGTGTGCCGCTGCATTCAGGCAAAGATAAGAAACATCATTGGTCAGATCATTTCCATTTTCATCCATTCCACCTAATGCGATCTGCTCAAACATACCGTATCCTGCGAAGGCCTGGGCTGTGATCTTATCTCTGCATGTTGCGGAATCATTGAATTTTACATAGAGGCAGTCAAGGAGTTCCTGGGCAAATTCTTCGCTGATTTCCTTGTCATCTCTATAGAAAGGATACATATAACGGTCAAACGGTCCCGGGGAATAGGAATATCCATTACACTCGATACGGATGATACAGTGAACAAACCAGAAAGACTGAACCGCTTCATAGAAGTTTCTTGCACCATACTGCGGAACATGCTGACAATTCTTTGCAATCTGAAGAAGCTCTGCCTTACGGACCGGATTGCTTTCCTTTGCAGCCATCTCCTCTGCTTTTCTTGCATAGCGGTGTGCGAAATTAATTGCAGCTGTGTAAGTGATCATCAGTGCTTTGTAGAACTGTTCTTTCTTAATACAATCGGGATCACTCCGGTCAAGCTTGGAGAGTTCTTCTTCACAATCCTGGATCACGCCTTCGAAACCACGCTCAAGGATGCGGCCATAGTCGACCTGTGAATGTCCTACTCCGCCGTAAAGATAACTTCCTGAGTCGTAAACGCCATGCTCAAGAGCATCCATACATTCCTTTGACATAAGGGAAAGCGCATATTCGCTGTTGGTTTTTCCCTGCCAGTAGGGTGCAAGAGACCGGATGATCTTCTTGGATTCTTCACTTAAATAATAGGGATCAGTCGGTCTGGTAGAAATGGTGTCAAGCTCATCTAAAAGCCATTCCAGAGAAAGCTCTACATGAATCTCGGAAGAGCGGGGATGCTCTGTCACAGACCCTACGATCAGCTCATCATCACGGATGGTGATATGCATGTTATTAAGAAGCTTCTCCATCGCCTTTGCCCGGCGCATGACGGATGACAGATCCTCTGTCTCCTGGTACGCCTGGGTCATAAGGACCATACGTTCCACTTCAAGGACAGGTGTTGCATCGTAAACCGCTTCTTTTAGACGCAGGACCCTGTCTGTCGGTTTTGAAAAGCCTTTGGCAATTACGTCGTTACCATTGTTCATCATAATCTAACCTCCTTATGGTTTTTAGTCGGATGAAAAATCTGTTGATAAAAGTATAAGAAAACCATAGGGAATTTGCTATTAGATTACGTTTTCATTTTTGGAAAAATCAAGTTCTGATGAAAGAGCTTCCGCCTGCATTCGCGTAAAGAAATTTTCTATTTATTTCTATTGTTGAGATATGCTGCCATCTCCAGGCGATTTTAAGGGGTTTAATAATACTCAATATTACCTAAAAAAAGCTTTTATAATCCCAACTGCACTATAACAATGAACCACCGGACAATTGAGTAGGAGGGAGTGATTAACTCCCGTCCTCTCACACCACCGTGCGTACCGTTCGGTACACGGCGGTTTCAATAGTTGACGTGCACTGACTGATAGGCTTTGGCTAAATCATAGAAGCCACTGTTTATCAGTCTTTCTTTATTTAACGCCCAAATCACAGCTTTATTGTTACTGATATACCAATACTTCCTGCGACTGTTCGCTATAGTTGCCGCATAATGCTCTGGGATTCCCAGCTTAACTAGATTTCTAAATTTTGTTTTAGGCAGTTTCCACTGTTTCCATATACACATACGTATTCTGTGATAGAGCCATCCATTGATATCCTCTATATTGTTCTTCATGCTCGCAATTCCATAATAGTTCATCCATCCTCTTGCATAAATCTTGATTTTCTCAAGACTTGGCTTGATTGACTGTACTGACTTACGGGAAGATAACTCTTTCAGCCTGGACTTAAACTTCTTCCATGACTTTGGATGAACTCGGACATAAATACCGTTTCCATTCCTTCCCAATGCAAAGCCAAGAAACTTAAAATTCCGAATCGCAAACACGCTGACAGTACGGCTTTTCTCTCTATTGACTGTAAGCTTCAACTTTTCTTCCAGATATTTTGTACTACTTTTCAAAAGTCTCTCTGATGCCCGTTTGCTCTTTGCAAGGAGCACGATGTCATCCGCATATCTTATGCATGGAACACCTCTCTTCAAGTACTCTTGGTCGAACTCATTGAGGTAGATATTCGCAAGCAGTGGAGATAGATTTCCCCCTTGCGGCGATCCTTCCTCTGTTTCAACAACCACTCCGTTTTCCATTACTCCGCTTTTCAGATAACGCTTAATCAGTTGCACCACTCGCTCATCCTTTACATTCTCACGAAGTAAGTTAATAAGTATTTCGTGGTTGAGTGTGTCAAAGTATTTTGATAAATCCAGAACTACGGCAAATGTATATCCTTGCTCTGCATACTCCTTCACTTTAAGAATTGCATCTTTTGCACTTCTATTTGGTCGGTAGCCGAAGCTCCCATCTGCAAACAGCGGTTCATAGATTGGCACTAACTTTTGGGTTATTGCCTGTTGAAGTGTACGGTCTATCACGGTTGGTATGCCAAGCTTTCGCGCACCACCATCTGGTTTAGGAATCTCAACACGTCTTACTGGAGACGGAGTGTACTTCCCTCTATGGATACGGTCGGTAAAGCCTGCCTGTTCGAGTTCCTTAAGGTACCCCTCTGCCTGCTTTCTTGATATTCCCATGTCCTCCTGGATTTCCTCCAGAGGATAGACTACATAGACCAGTCCTTCATCATCGACCCATTGATTCTTAAGGGAAAACTTCATCCGGTCCATCAGAAAACCATAAGTGATCTTGGCCCAGCTCTGCAGTCCGGAAAAGACCTTTTCTGTCATAAGAGTCTTGGGGATAGGGATAAAGGAAAACCGGTCTGCCTGCGTTCCATAGAAATAATTCATTATCATCATTATTCCTCCTGTTTCTTTTTCCAACCCTCTAACAGGGCAATGATCACCTGCTCCATCTCTTTTGAACTGTAGTCGGCAGGAAAATATTTTAATAGTTTCTGCTCTGTAAATGTAACCTTTTTTGCCGGAGCCTTGATTGGGATTACGCTGTTAAGGATACTGATCATCAGCTGCTGGGTCATGGCAGTATTCTCCTGGTCAATGTATTTTCGAAGAGCAGAGATTTGACTCGGTTTGATGAATCCATTCTCTCGGATGTACTCATAAAGCCACTGCTGAGTCTGTTTATCGATATAAGAGATATCGACAGCTATGGTGAAATTCAGACGTTTCCTGTCTACCATATCAAGAAGATCAGGAATGAGTTCTGTGAGACGGATATAACGTTTTACTTGGCGTACACTGTCGCCTGTTTCTTCTCCTATTAATTCTGCAGTTAACTTTGGGCCATTTTGGCCCGAAGTTAAATCATTTCTTTTACCTTGTCTTCTCATTGCTTCCATTTTCATCTTATAAGCAAAAGCCTTTTCGCTTGGAAGCAGCTCCTCCCTCTGAATATTCGAATCCACCATCGCCAACACGGCTTCATCATCCGTCATATCCCTGATAAATGCCGGAATAGAAGAGAGACCAGCAAGTTTCGCTGCGTGCATCCTTCTATGGCCGGAAATCATCTCATAGGTATTCTTTTCTGCAGGCCTGAGGATGACAGGAGAGAGGACACCGTTTCTTCGTATACTTTCAACCAGTTCCTCCATCTTTTCGTCATCAATAACTTTGAATGGATGGTTCTTAAAGCTATGTATTAATCTGATGTCTACCTCACTGGCGCTTTCTTCGCCGGGAACACCCAGCAGTTCTTCCAGGCTTGCCATCTTAATCTTTTGTCCTGGTCTAGTTTTCATGATCGAGTACCTCCTTTGTCAGGCTCTGGTATGCAAGGGCGACTTTATTCCTTGGACAGTATCGGAAGATACTGCTCCCAACGGAACTGGCTTCGGCGGCCTTTACGGATAAGGGCACCCTGGTATCAAAGATATGGATCTGGGAACCGTAGCTTTCCCTGACACTGGCATAGATATCCTTTGCATAGTTGGTCCGGAAATCTACCATTGTCAGCAGGATCCCCTCAAAAGTCAGCTTCCGGTTAAGCCGTTTCTTCACCATGAAAATGGTCTTGATCAGCTGCTGTAATCCTTTGACTGGAAGATATGCAGCCTGTACAGGTATGATTACAGTATCTGCTGCAGCTAACGCATTAATCGTCATGATACCCAGAGATGGCATGCAATCGAGAAGGATATATTGGTACCGGTCTTTCAGCATCTCAATATATTCCTTCAGGATAACTTCCCTGCTCATCACTGTCCCCATAGTGATCTCCAATGCAGAGAGTTCAATGTTTGCCGGCAGAAGATCTATGCCTTCCTCATGATGGAGGATCCCTTCTGCAGGATCAAAATCCACCTCATTAATGATGGCTGTCATGATAGACGCCAGGGTAACTTTGATATCATCCGGCTCCACGAATCCCAAGCTGGCAGTCATACTGCCCTGGGGATCTGCATCAATAAGAAGCACTTTCTTTCCTTCCCTTGCCAGGCCAATACCTAGATTTACTGTAGATGTGGTCTTCGCCACACCGCCTTTCTGGTTACATAAACAGATAACTTTGCACATAGAATCAACTCCTTTTCACTTGTTTTCTTTTAAAATGCCTTTCCAATAGATTAAGAATTTCTTCTTTTATCCGCTCACCTGTAAAGTCCTCCGGAAAATACCCCTTAACCTGATCCGAGTCAAAGATGATCCGGTCTGTATACCTTTTCTTGTCCTCATTTAAAATCTGTCGGATATCCTTTTTCCATAGTTTCCCTTCCTGGCTCAGCCTTTTGATCCGCTGTGCCTGGGATAAAGATGGCTTAGTCTGGGAATACTCCATAAAATCCAGGATCGCTTTTTGTTCATCCTTGGGAAGATAGGAGATCTCCACCGCAGGATTAAAGGAGAGCCCTCCGGCATCCAGCTTTTGGATCAATTCCGGGATCAGCTCTGGAATCCTCAGATATCTCTGCACCTGCTTGGGACTGTCTCCACCTTCTTCCCCCAGGATCTGGACCGTCCTTTTCCCTCTGTAGCCAATTAGACTACAGGGATTATTGTCTTTTTGTTTTTGTCTTTCAGACCTTCTCCTCAGGGCTTCATACTTCATCTTATAAGCGAAAGCTTTTTCGCTGATGCTGATCTCCTCCCTCTGATTATTGGCATCGATCATGGCGATCACGGCCTCGTCATCTCTCATGACCCGGATAATGACCGGCACTTTCCGGTATCCCAGCATTTTTGCTATAAATCTCCTCCGATGTCCGGATATAATCTCATAACAGCCTTCCGGTACTGGCCTTACGATCAGGGGAGTAAGGATCCCGTACTTTTCTATGCTTTCCTTCAGGCTTTTCATCTGTCTGTCTTCTTTGATCTTGAAGGGGTGATCATGAAAATCGCGCAACCGTTCAGTCTCGATCTCTATGACCATTTCCTCCGGATCAGATTCATATAGCTGTTTGACAGTTTCACCCAAGAATATCACCTTCTTTCTCTAATAAGCGTGTTAAGGTATTCTGCCCTAAAATGCAGAAAAGCCCATCTGAATTGAATCTTTTTTCTTTGATCCAATCCAGACAGGCTTTCCATCTGTCTTACAGCTGCCTGTCGATGATCAGTTTCATCCCCTTTTTTTCCGGTGGAAGCTCCTTCCACATGGTAGCTGAAACTGATCTCGACTTCTTAGCAGCTGCCAAAAAATCTTTTATTGTTATGCTAAGACTTCCCTGTTGTTCCTTAGCAAGGATCCTCTGTAAAACTGGTTTTAACTCCGGTTAACCCCCTTAAGCTGAAGAAAACATGTGACTCCAACCTTTTCTTTGCAATAACACTGGAGTTGCTATTTAGCAGAGGGGCAGATTATCTTAGCAGCCCGCTAAAATTTTTTATGGTTACTTAGCAGGCTATCATTCCTGATGAATGAGCTTCTCGGGTAAAACAAAAAATGGAATAATTCGGTAACAATTACCAAATCATTCCATTTTTGGATGTCCCTGGGAGGATTCGAACCTCTGACCTATCGCTTAGGAGGCGATCGCTCTATCCTGCTGAGCTACAGAGACTTACCCTGAAATATGGCTTAACCATGCGGTTTTCACCATTCGGTCAGGTGGCCGGTTTATGATTTTCTGTTATGCAACAGATAATCCACTAAGGATTTTGGGGAATTTTTACTTTTTATTGTCTCCCACTTTACAAGCTTGACTTTTTACAAATTCTGACTTTTTTCTGGACTCGATTCGACCTGCTGCTCACTTTTCCAAACTCCCCTGGTGGCAGGTATACCTCCTTCTTAGGAGGCGAGTGCTCTATCCAGCTGAGCTACGAAGACACATTAACATACATAAAGTATATTAAATTATTTTTTTTCTTTTGTCAAGCCTACAGGCAGTCTACTTCTCCCTGCAGCCAAAGAATCCCTTTAAATCTGCGTCCTACTTTAGGCTCACCCATCAAATCTTCTTTTGCTATAGTGAATTCAATCTGAATGGAATTGCACTCTACTGATAAGTAATAAAATATCTCTTTCGTTCTGCTGTTCTGCATTTCCATCACATTGATGATTTTTCCAAGAACAGAATATTTATCACATTCTACACTATGAGGCATAAAATACGATGTTACAATGGTAAATAAATCTTCCTTTTTTGATCTGCTGCTGACTGCGGTATATGTATCCATATCTTCTAGTGTCAGCTGTTCCATTGCCTCAATATCTCCTGCTTTTGCAGCATCGATCATTTCATTACGGAGTTCATTTCCTTTTCGTTCTTCCCGTTCCTGAAATTCATCTTTTTCGACTGGTAAAATAATCATTCCCTTTTTTGACATTCCGGATAAAGTTATACTATTTATCTTATCATGAAACTTCCCATAAACTATTTTTAAATAGTCTACTGGATTATTTACATGAAATATTAGTGGGATACCGATATTATTCTCATCACAAATACCCGCATATCCTTCTTTATCTGTATAATGTTCAAATTCTAAATCTTCATGATACAGGTAATTCGCACCGCGGACATATGGATAAAAATGATCTGTTACCTGATATCCATCTCTATCCATAACTTCTATTACTGCAATTCCTACTGCTTCAGCAAAATCTTTTTCGTAAATAAATATTGCTTCTTCTTCGTCTATTTGAAACCAGTTTTTTCTACTGGGATTCTTCTTTATTTCATTAATTAGTTCGTCTATCTTTTTTCTGCTGTTCAAATCACTAAAACCAATTGCTTTTAAATATTCTCGCATATATGCCGCTCCCTCTCACTCCTTTTA
>OBYP01001373.1_pt1 | contig 11863 bp, 12 predicted proteins | sample 1501461 | NCBI WGS metagenome assembly OBYP01 (sample SAMEA2580201, study PRJEB22360) | human gut metagenome | biome: human gut; feature: human-associated habitat; material: faeces | place: Denmark | collected 2008/2010 | reverse complement strand
ATCAGGGTGCCGCATGGTGCGGCGCCGCGGGCCGCCGTCCGCCGCGCCCCCGCGCGAAGACCGGCAGCCCGTTCACGCTGGCGCGTCTGGAGTTGTTGAAGGTGCGGGGCTCGTCGTTCTGGTGGATGCTGCTGGGCATGATGCTGCTGGTTTCGGCGTGGGCGGGCATGGCGTTCATGAAACGCGCCGGCAGTCCCGTCCCGGCGTTGAGGTCGGCCGCGTTGGCCGATGGCGAGGTCTATCAGGTCGTGAGCCTGCTGGCCCCGATTCTGGCGGCCCTGTTGACCAGCCGCATCGCCGTGCTGGAGACCTCGGAGCGCATGAACCTCACATGGCTGTCGTTCGGCCAGTCGGACGCGGCCCGGTTCGTGGGCAAGCTCATCGTCGCCGGCACCGGCGTGGGGCTTTGCTTCCTGATCCCGTTGCTGTGGGTGCCGATCGCGGCGAAGGCCCTTGGCTTCACGGTGGCCGGCTCGTTCGCCGCGCTGGTGTGGGTGCCGGCCCTGACCGGCTTCCTGTCCGCGACGGCCACGAGCGCGGTCCAGCTGATGTTCTCGATGATGATCGACAAGCAGGCTATCGGCCTGGGTCTGGGCGTCATCGCCGGCGTGCTGGGCTCCGGCCTGGGTGCGATGAACAGACCCGCGCTTGGCTGGCTGTTCCCGGCCGGCCTGAGTTCGGCCGCGAGCCCGTTCGTCAGATCCGTGGATGCGGGCGGCAACGCCACGATGCTGCTCGCCGCGCGCCCGTGGATGGTCAGGGCCGGGCCCGCGCGGCCATGGCGTTCCTCGGCTGGACGCTGGTCAGCATGGTCGTGGTCAAGGTGAAGGAGTCAAGACGATGACACACGCAAACGCAGTGAACCCGGCAACCAATCCGGCAATCAACCCGGCCGCCAATCCAGCTGCCAGCCCGAGCCATGCCGCGATGCCCCGCGCGCATGCGGCGGGACGCCGACAGCCGTCCGGGCGGGCGGAGTGGCCTCAGCCGCAGGCCGTCCGTGGGGGCGGCGTTCCGCTGGGAGACGCGCAAGGCCGGCAACCTGTGGTACTGGATCGTGACCGTCTTGTTCGACGCGATCGGCATGTTCAACGGGTGGAGCCAGTACACCGGCTACCAGGCGGAGTTCGCCAGGCAGGGCGTGACCTGGGCCGCGATCTGGGGTCAGGCGATCCTCCTGCCGAGCATGGTGTTCATGCCGGTGCTTGTGGCCGCGTTCGCCGCGCAGGTCGAAGCCAACGAGCATCGAGGCCGCAACTGGCAGCGGCCGGAAGCCCCCGGGCCGATGGTCAGGCGGAACGCCCAGGCGCGCAGCGCCGCCGGCACCGTGAACGCGGCGATCGCCGGCAAGATGCTGCACGGGCTCGCGGCTTCGGCGCTGACCGTCCTCGTGTTCGAGGCAGAGTTCATCCTCGTCGGACGCTTCGCCGCCGGATTCGACCTCGCGCAGCTCGGCCCGTTCCTGCTGCGCGGTATCCCGCTGACCCTGTCGGTATGGGCGATCATGACGCTCACGCAGGCCGTGAGCGCGAAGGCCGAATCGTTCGCGGGCACGATGAGCGTGATGATGGTCCTGACCATCGGCGGATGCGCGCTGAGCCTGGCCGCCCCGGCCATCGCCGGGCCGTATCCGCTCGCCCTGATCACCAGCGCCTCCGCCGCCCGCGACCTCGCGAACATCGCCAGCCCGGCATCCATGCTCGCCTCCACGACCGCCGCCGCCATCTGGACCGCCATCAGCGCCCTGATCTTCCACCGGCTCGCCAAACAAGCCGTCTGAGCAACCGTCCACGGGCTCCCCTCACCTGCGGGAGCCCGCCACCCAACACCATGGAAAGGCTTCATCATGCACACCACCAGCCAACACAACGAACGACACGACGAACAACACAACGCGCCACACAACAGCGAACAGTCCATACGTCTGCCGCGCCGCGTCATCGCCGTGCTGATCGCCGCCCTCGCCGCGATCATCCTCACCGGCTGCTCGACCGGCATCGGCGTGGCCGGAGACAGGAACCTCCAAGGCATACGCACCCAAGACGGCGACTCCTACACGGGCGGCTACAAGGCCGACTACAGCAAGTTCACCGGCGAGGAGGCCGTATTCGGCGGCACCGGCAAGAAGGCCAGCATCCACCTGAACGGCACCATCACAGGCACATCCGGCACCGGCAGAATCCTCGTGACCAACGGCAGCGACACGAAACGACCCGTGCCCGCCACGAACGGCAAAATCGACCAGACCTACAACGTCACAGGCACCAGCTTCTACATCTACGTCACCGGCGACCAATTCACCGGCACCGTGAACCTCACATCCAAGGAGCAATGACCATGGCAAACACATCCCAATACCCAAACCAGCAACCGGCATATACGCCGGCACCGCCGGACGGCGGGCGGACATGGGGCGGCTGCGCCAGCCTCGCATTGGCCGTCCTTCCCCTTCTGTGCACGCTCGTGCCCCAGCTGCTCGGCATCCACCTCTACACGACGGGCTGGGTCAGGAACATCCTCGTCATCATCGACTTCGTATGCCTCATCGCTTCGCTCGTCATCGCGATCGTCACCTATCCCGAACAGGCGGGAGGACACAGAATCGTCAGCACAATCGCGATACTCCTATCCGCAGGCCTGACTGCCGCCGGCGGCATGCTCATCTTCCTCATGTTCATCAACCAGTAGGAATCCGACTGACAACGGAAAACTTCTTTGGAAGTTCATCTAACCGCATACACGCCATACAGCACAGGCCACATGCGATACGCTTCAACACGGATGGGGCAGCACCCAGGGAAGGAGAATCGCATGACCGCAAAAACCGGAAACGACAAGCGCCACGCGGTTACCGGCCTGATCGGCCACGTGGCCGCGTTCTGGCGGTCCAGCCCGGTCGCGCGCATGGTCGCGCCGATACTGTGCCTATGCTACGACGTGATGATGCTCACCAGAATCGTATTCACCCATGGCGGGGGCGATTCGGCAGCCATGAAACTGTTGGAGCATCAATGGGGAATCCCCGTACTCGCCATCCTATGTGCCTTATCTGTTGTGGCGCTGTTGTTCCGTATCAGAATGCCGTTCGCTATTTTGTGTGCCATATGCGGATTGTATCTATGCGCTTGCTTGATTCAAGCGGAGCCATATCTGATGTTGCCTCTCTTGTTTGCCGTCTACACGTCTACAGCCTTGGCCGCGACCGCTGAACGTGCCATTGCGGGAATGGTTTTGTCGGGATTGTCAATCGTTTGCGGCCTCTGGATTGCGACCTTCCCCGCCTTGCAGACTGATATACTTCTGCCCGAGTCCCTCCTTGCGTCGATGACCGCTATTTTAGCTCTTTGGTCGCGCAACATCAGTCAGCGGCGGAAGGGAGCGGCCTTGGTGGAAGCTCAACAGCAACGAAGCCGGGAATTGGAACAGGAACGCGATGAAGAACGTCGGCGGGCGGACGTCGCAGCCGAACTGCATGACAGCGTGGGCCATAATCTCACCGCTATCATTGCACTTACTGAAGGCTTGGAGGGATTGACACAGGAGCCGGTGGAAGGCGCTATAAAGAGTATCAATAACTTAGCTCGGCAAAGTCTAGGTGATACACGCGAGGCGGTACGGAAACTTTCATCTCCGGTGACGTTACGGAAAACAAAAACAGGAACGGTGGAACTGTGCAGCTGGAATGATATAAACCCGATTCTTCAACATGCTCGTGATATTGGAATCGCCGCCATTCTGACCGAGACAGGAAGGCGTCCAGACGATCTAGCCCAAGCTGATTTATGCTTCCGAGTGAGTCGTGAGGCTGTCACAAACACAATGCGCCATGGGAAAAATATAACGCGAATTGTGGTTTCATGGGATCATCTGGATAATGGGGAACTCCATATAACAGTGCGTGATGATGGTAAGCCAACGCTGAACAAAGATAACCGCGCTAAGGGGACCGGTTTCGGGCTTGCTGGCCTAGTGACTGAAGTTACGCGGGTCGGCGGGCACCTTCACTATGGCTCATCATCAGGGCAGGGGTGGACTGTTTCAGCCATTATTCCACAGCAAAAACGTCCATATATTCCTGTGCAGGAGGGAAACGATGATTAACGTAATGATCGTGGACGATCAGCAGCCGACCAGAATGGGTTTTTCGCTCATGGTCATGAAAGATCCTGCGCTTCGCATGACGTTGCAGGCGGGGAATGGACAGGATGCCCTTGATATTCTTGCGGCACTGCAATTACATGGGCAGAGCCTCCCTGACGTCATTCTTATGGATGTTCGCATGCCTGTTATGGATGGGCTCGATGCCACGGCAAGAATCAAACAGTTATATCCTTCAATACGTATCCTGATTTTAACCACATACGATCAGGATAGCTATGCGTTTGGGGGATTGAGCGTCGGAGCTTCGGGATTCTTGCTTAAGGACGTTAAGACTAAGGACCTGTGTCGGGCCATTCACTCGGTGTACGATGGAGACGCCATACTCACACCACGGATTACAAAGGAAGTGATTCGCCGAGGGGTTCCCAACGTCAGCATCAATGCTGACACTCTGGCCATCAGAAGTAAATTCGATTCATTGGGACCTCGCGAATTCGAAGTCTCAGCACTGGTCAGCGAAGGAATGACTAACGCTGAAATTGCTCAGCGTCTCGGAATGCAACTGGAGGCAGTCAAAAAGGCGGTTAGTAGGTCTCTTGCCAAGCTCGATGTCAAAGAACGTGTTGGTATCGCGGTGCTCTGGTATAAGGCCGGAATGCCGAATCTGCAGAAGTGACAGATTCCGTAGAATAATGTAGGGTTTCTGAATCGTGAAGGACTCGTAGCGGGCGAACCCGTGACGGTCCATGACTGTCCTCGTTTGAATGGCGATCGGCGCGCATCGTGGTACCGCCGACCGGTATTTTCTCACGTGAATATAGTGCCGCTTGTCTCACCTGACAGATGCGGCCTAGCATTCAATGTCTCTGATTAGCGCGGTCAATGTTGCCCAGAGCCTCGATACAAGTATTGAAAAACTACTTGATGACAGTGCCATGAAGATGGAGATCGAACGCCAAGCGGTCGCACTGCGCGTTCAACTGGATCAAATAAATCAGATGACGGGAAACAAGAATACCACCGACGACACGCCGGTGGCTTCAGGTGAGCTCCTGCGGCTGGGCTTGAACCAGCGACCGTCCGATTAACAGTCGGATGCTCTGCCAACTGAGCTACGCAGGAATAAGTTGTTTTGTGCTTAAGATTTCTCTCGCGCACAAGTCATATAGTTTACACGTACCTGAGGAAAATACAACTTACATGCGTGTCATGCATGTCGCGCATGATTCGTTATCACATCGAGACCTTGGTCAGGGGCATGGCGGAGTCGATTGGGAAGTCGGGGGCGCTGGGTGCCACGCCGGCTTCGACCAGGTTCACGCCGAGCATGGCGACCATGGCACCGTTGTCGGTGCAGAGCTTGATCTGAGGGATGCGGACGTCGACACCGTAATTCTCGCCGAATTCGAGTAGTTTGGCGCGCAGCTGCGAGTTGGCGGAGAAGCCGCCGCCCACGATCAGCGTGTTGGAATCATACTGCCGGCAGCCGCGCATGGCCTTGCGAGCCAGCACAGTGGCCACGGAATCGGCTAGGGAGGCGCACACGTCATCCACTGGAATCTCATGGCCGGCGGCCTGTTCGCTTTCCACCCAGCGGGCGACAGCGGTTTTGACGCCGGAAAAGCTGAAATCGTATGGGTGCGCAGCACCGGCCTTGCCCTGGGTCAAGCCCATCGGGACCTTAATGGCATGCGGGTCGCCGTTCTGGCCGTGACGGTCGATGTGCGGGCCGCCCGGATAGGGGAAGCCGAGCAGACGGGCAACTTTGTCGAAGCACTCCCCTGCCGCGTCGTCCAGCGTGGTGCCTACCACGTCGATCTTGCGCGGCATGTCCTCCACGTGCAGCAACGAGGTGTGGCCGCCGGAAACGATCAGAGCCAGCGTGTCTTTGGGGAACGGGCCGAACTGCAGCTGGGTGACGGCAATGTGGCCGATCACGTGGTTAATGCCGTAGATCGGCTTGTTCGCCGCCCACGCTAGCGCCTTGGCGCCGGAGACGCCCACGGCCAGGCAGCCGGCCAGTCCGGGGCCGGCGGACACGGCGATAGCGTCCACGTCAGCCAACGTCATATTCGCGTCGGCGAGCGCCTTGGACACGCACGGAACGAAGGCCTCGGCGTGCGCGCGGGAGGCGATTTCGGGAATCACGCCGCCGTACCGCGCGTGTTCCTCCATGGAGGAGGCCACCACATTGGAGAGCAGTTCGCGGCCGCGTACGATGGCGGCTGCGGTTTCGTCGCAGGTGGATTCAATGCCCAGTACAACCGGTTCGCTCATCGTGCTTCTCCGTTCGTAGTAGTGTTCTCGTTCAATGTGTTCGTATCGTTCGACGCATGTTCCGTGCCCGCGCCGCTCACACCCGATGTCGTTCGTGTTGATACCGTCTGCGCCGGTGCAAAGCCCACGATCCTCGGCTTCAGGTCCAGGCTCATGGTGTACGCGTCAATGCCTTCGGGCTGATAGTACCGTTTGCGCAATCCCATACGTTCGAAACCGAAGCGTTGGTACAAAGCCAGCGCGGGCTCGTTGTCCACGCGCACTTCGAGCAGCATGCGCGCGGCGCCCTGCCGTTTCGCCTTGTCAATCAGCGTCTTGAGCAACGCGGCGGCGATGCCTTGCCGTTGGTGCGCCTTGCCCACACCAATGGTCATGAGTTCCGCGTCCTCGCCGTCGTACCAGAAGCCGGCGTAGCCGCGAACAACAGTCTGTTCCGTCTCGCCAAACACGTCGAGCAGATATGTGCGGGTGGGTGCATCCAGTTCCTCGCGCACCATGTTCTCGTTCCACGCGCCACGGCCGAATAGTTCGCCTTCCAACTGTGCGATGGAGTGAACCGCAAGATCACGACTTACGGCAGTGATGTCAACAATCATCGAATCAACCCGTCTCACGCCTTATCGGCGCCGGCATGGCCGAGCACGTGCTTCAGCGGGTTCGGCACTTCGGCGTCCGGCCGGCGCAGGTACAACGGTTCGACCGGCACGTCCCTGTCGCCGCGCAGTTCGCGGCTCAGTGCGGTGGCCGCAAAGGCGGCAAGCCCGGCTTTCCCGGCATCCAATATAGATCCGTCCGCCACGGAGCCCAGCGCGCGCAATCCCTGCCAGACGGACGCGTATTTAGCCGCGCCGTGGCCGGCCACGTCTACCACGTAGCTGACGCCGTCACGTTCGCCGTATTCCGCGAGCGCCGCGTTCACCCGTTCGACGATATGCTCCGGATAGTCGATGTCCATCTCGATCCAGCGTCGTTCCGCGGCCTCCTCGTCCGGCCGGCTGATGCTGCCGTGGTTGAGCGAGAAGTACAGCTGCTTGCGGCGCGCATCGTTGACGCACAGCGTAACATGGCGGTCGAGCTCGTGCTCCTTGGCCTCGGCGTCCGAGTCGTCACCATCCGACTGATGCGAGCCCAAGCGCGGCACGTCCGCCAGAAAATCGATGCCGTCGAACAATTCGTCGCCATCCAATACGAAGCTCATCATCTCGCCTTGCGGGTCGAGCACGTTCTGTCCGACGAGCTTGGCCCCGGTGGCGAAGGCCAGTGCCTTGGCGGCCACGATGCCAGCGCGCAGGCCGGTGAACGGCGCCGGGCCGATGCCCACGACGATCTCCTCGATATCGGTGGGGGTCAGGCCGGCTTCTTCGACCGCACGCGCGATATTGACCTGCAGCTTCTCCACATGGGTGCGCGAATCGGTCTCCACAATGGGCTCTCGACCTACAATGCCGACCGTCGAACCGAATGAGGTGTCAATCACCAGCGTGCAACCCATGAATCCTCCTAGTCATAAACCTCTAGAGAGTGTACATCGAGGAGTCTATGGGCGGATTATCGTAAGTCGAACGACTCCCATCGCGCGCCCACCGGTACGAACGTGACCGTACGAACACCATCGCTGGTCAGTTCGCCATTCATGTCATCCGACACGACGGCAGCTTGGTCGAGCGGACGGTCGATATGAACTTCCAATCGTTCCGGAGCCAGTGCGGTGGCCATCTGCTCGCCCCACTCCATGAGCACCACCGTGTTCTCGCCAGGGTCTTCAAGCTCCTCATCAAGACCCAAAGACTCAAGCTCGTCAAGCAACCGAGCGACGGCATCCTGACCGGGGGCATAAGCCGAACCACCCAAACGATAGGCATCCACATGCACCAGATGTGCGGGAGTTCCGTCCGCGAATCGTCCATCAAGCTCGCGGGCGATGGTAAACGTCGGCGAGACAATAGGCTCGGTAATGCCGAGTCCAGCGCCGAATCCTTGCGCAAATGTGGTTTTGCCTGCGCCAAGAGGTCCGGAAAGCAACAACACGTCGCCGCCGTGCACCAATCCGGCGATACGCCTGCCAAGATCTTGCATGGCTTCGCTAGTGGAAGCCTCAATCACGTGTTCACTCATCAACTGCCCTACCGCCCTTTATGACTGATGTCTTCGATGCAACGCTCCAGCGCATACATCGGGTCGCCACCGTTTGTCTTACTCTGCTCATCGGCCCAGGCGAGCATGCGGATGCAGTGCGCAAGACCGGGAGAAGTCCACCCGCCGAGTTGGCGCATCGCATTTTTGAGCACCCAGGGATTGGTTTTCGCCTCGGCCTGCGAAATCGTGCCGGCACGTACGGCCGATGCCTTGGCGATGGTTCTGAGCTTCATAGCCAATGCACCAATCAATGCAATGGGGTCGGTTCCTTGTTCCACTGCCGCACGCATCATAACGATGGATTCAGCGGTACGACCTTCAACGGCTTTGTCCGCCACGGCAAAGCCAGTGACCTGCGGGTTGGCGGTGAGATACTGATTGGCACGGTCGAGTCCAATGGGATTGTCCTCAAAATCAAAACACAATTGCTCGCACATGGCCGCAAGCTCGCCGGTTTTGCCGCCAAGCACGGACACAAGCTGTTGGGCCGCCATCGGCTCCACCCTGCGTCCGCGTTTCTCGAATTCGCCGAGCACGAAATTCAACTGCGCATCCGGCTTCTTCAAGTCGGGCACGTCCACCTTGCGAGCGCCAGCCTTGGTCAGCTGATCGATGATCTTGCGCCCCTTGACGCCGCCTTCATGCTGACAAATGACGATGCTGGAGCCGTTCGGGTCTTTGGCCGCCTGTTTGGTGTAGGAGACCAGGGTTTCGGCGAACTTTTCATCGGCGTTTTGCAGATTGATGATTTTCACTACGGCGGTGTCGGAAAGCAGTGAAGGACTGACAGCCTCATCGAAGGCGTATTGGTCGGCCGAGGTGGCGTCGAGTTCGATGAGTTCGGCATCAGGGCGGGCCTGCAATGCCTGTGAGCACAGTTCCTTGGTTCGCATGCCGTTAAGGTACGAGTCGCCTCCGGGCACCACGGTCACCGGTGCATTCGCTACTGTTTTCGCCATGCCCCCATCTCGCCACACAGGTTGGACAATGTATGCCAATCCGGTCTATTCCTCGACCTCATACGCGGGCATCTTCTTTCACGAAGAATCACCGGACAAGAGCCGCCGAGATTCCTCGATCCACAAAGTCAGGCGCACCCGCCATACCGAACCGAAGCGCATACCGGGAAGACCGGCTTCCGGCTGCCGTACACGCTTCACTTGACGAGTAACCAGCACCAACAAGGCTCCTATGCCCAGCTCCGCCAGCAGTATCAGCGCAGCGCCGACCACGCCATCTTTCCACGGCAGTGTGGCTATCTCGTTGCTTCCCAGCCACATCGCCACACGTTCCATCACCAATGTGCCCCATGACGACACCCATGCGAACACGCCCGCCAACCACGGCATGCACCATGCGAGAGCCAACGACATCAAGCCGGTGATGGTGGACAGCCCCACGAATGGCGCTACCAGTAGGTTCGCCGGTACGGACAATAACGGCAATTCCGGTTCCATCAGCACCTGAATCGGCAGAGTGAACAGCTGTGCAGCGATGGTCATCGCCATCATCTCCGCAAGACTATGCGGCAATACATGCCCCAGTACGCGGCTCAACCGTCCGGCAAACAGCACTATGCCCAGCACTGCCGCCGAAGACAGGGCAAAGCCGTAACTGGTCGACATACCCGGACTCACCACCAACACCCCAACCACCGTCCAGCACAGGGCGCTCAACGCTTGGGATCGCCGACCCATCGCATGCGATGCGGCACCCATCATGCCCATGATGAGTGCACGGGTGACCGAATCACCGGGGAACATCGCCGCAGCCAACAGCACGTACATGCTTGCGATCATCACTGCGGTCAGCCGCCGGTCCATCAGCAGCCACCTGCCAAGCCGACGGACCAGTCCCGCCAGCAGTACAAAATGGCCGCCGGATACGGCCATCAAATGCATGATTCCCGATTTGCGGAACCGGTCTTCAAGTATGTTCGCATACGTGGCGTGAATCGGCATGGATTGCGAATCCGTGCCGACATAATCCTGCCCAAGTACACCCATCGTCAATCCCGGCACCAGCACACGACCCTGATCGGGCAATTGCTCGATAACCATGAAAAACGCCTGCTGCATGCGGGATATCAACGCATAATGTAGCGGCGGATCTCTCACTTGAGCCAACGGCTGGCTGCCATCAACCAGCAGCCATAGTGGCATGCGGCCATACCTCGCCTGCTGCAAAGTGCCCGCCAGACGGTACGCCGCGCCCCTATGCATGCGTGCGCAATACGGGTCATCGGCATACACGCGCGCTTTGGCGACCGAGCCCCTATCCGTTCCCTCAATCACGATGACGCTGAATCGCACATCCACCTGACAGTCATAGCCGCGCTGATCCGAAGCGACTACAGGTGCCGTCACTGTAGCCGTAATCGCACTCTGCACGCTGGATTGCCGAGCTTGGGTCATTGCCGAATCGTGCCAGACGATGGTGTCTGCCGCAATCGTCGTCATGCTGCCGACGCACGCCGCCGCAATACAGACAGCCAGTACACCGGGCCAGCGCATGCGTAGGTGATGGGCCAGCAATACTACCAATATCAACACCAGACACGCCATGCCGCCCGGGAGCAAACGCTCCCAACCGATGCCATCCGAGGGCAACGCATCAGCCTCGCGCTCCGACCACCAGGCAAACGCGCTATGCGAGCCCAGACTCGCCGCCCACATGGTCAAGGCGACCGGCAGCATGCGCCAATCGCGGCTCCCCTGCTCCCGCAACGCCCAATCCATGCTCATCTGACTGTCACCTGCCCTCGTATCTTCTCCAAGGTTTTCGAGCCAATGCCCTTGACGCCGAGCAGTTGATCAACCGAGGCGTATCGGCCGATTGTCTTGCGATAATCGATGATGCGCTGAGCGGTCACCGGGCCAACACCCGTAATGGTTTGCAATTCCGCCAGACCGGCGGTGTTGATGTCAACAAGCCCATCATCAACGGTTACGGCACTGTTCTCATCCGTCTGTGTTTCCGGGAGTTGCTCAGGATCCGGCTCGACATCGGTCATCTCGTCCGAATCGGAGGAAGACTGCGGCCTCTGCTGCGTTGCATTGGCATTGTTAGGGGTTTCGACGGCAACATTCGATAGCGCGGCCAAATGCATTGATTGTTGAATCAACAGAGTCAGACTGATGCCCAGCGCGGCAACCAATAACAGCACAACGGCCAGGGCCTGATGGACATTGAACGTCAGCCGCGGCTTGTCCCGTAAACGATGGACTGCACCATCGGCAGCATCCGTAGAACGTACGCCTATCAAATCGGATAGTGATTGTCGGCCATTTTTGGATCGAGCGGACGAGCGGCTCGAGACAGCCGCTGCCGGAGGAATATCAATAGATTT
>OBYP01001367.1_pt1 | contig 11934 bp, 10 predicted proteins | sample 1501461 | NCBI WGS metagenome assembly OBYP01 (sample SAMEA2580201, study PRJEB22360) | human gut metagenome | biome: human gut; feature: human-associated habitat; material: faeces | place: Denmark | collected 2008/2010 | reverse complement strand
GATTAGATTAGATGGCTATATTGAAACGGGTATAGATATCTATGATGGTCCGATTGGCTTTGAGATAAAGTATGTTCATCATATGAACTATGAGATGATGAGCTCTATGTTAAAACGATTTACAGAGTTGTTGCATACTTCTCCTATTAAATATATTATTATTATTTGCCCTAGCCCTCCAATACGTTATAAAGGGATAATAAACGAATCCCCAAAAATTATTTTCTGGGATAATAAGAAAATAGAGGAATTAATAGAGGAAAATGCTGACGCTATAGAGTCTATTGTGAACAACTTGTTTAAGTTAGATATAGAAAATGAAATAAGAAAAAGTAGTGATGATTGGAAAAAGTCAAGATTAGATATCCTCAATGAGATAAAGAAAGCATATAAAAAAGGTAATATATCATTGCTTTTAGGTGCTGGCGTATCTTGTAGTGCAGGTTTCCCAAACTGGGGGACTTTATTAAACTCTTTATATGCTAATTTTGTTAATAAAGTTTTCAATAATGATGTTGTATCGGATGATACTCTTCAATCTATTACAAAGAAATTTATTGAAATTAATAACAGCTCAACCTTAGCAGCAGCTCGCTATCTGAAAGCAGGATTATCTCAAAAAGACAATGATGTACATTTTATAACAGCTGTAAAAAAAGCTCTCTATGATTCACCGAGAAAACCGTCACCATTGATGAATGCGATTATAAATTTATGTACTCCAAAAAGAAGTGGTGCAAAAATTAAATCTGTAATTACATATAATTTTGATGACTTAGTCGAAGAATATTTAGACAAAGTAAAGCTGGAATATAAAACGATATATAAGGATGAAGAGCAACATGATTCAGACGAACTGCCTATATATCATGTGCATGGTTTTATTTCAAGTAGAGGAGACATTGAAAAAGATGTTTCTTTAATCTTTTCAGAGGAAGCATATCATAAGGTTTATTCAGAACCTTACCATTGGTCTAATCTTGTCCAATTAGCAACGTTACGTGAAAATAACTGTTTAATGATTGGATTGTCACTAAGTGACCCTAATTTACGTCGTTTATTAGAAATTGCAGCTCAAAAGCATTCCAAAAATAACCGACATTATGTTTTTATGCAACGGTTAAGTAATGATGATCTTATAGATGAGGGAGATAAAGAGAGAATAGATATAATATCTGCTAATAAAATAATACAAACTCATCATGTTGTTCAAGAGATGATGATGTCAAGTTTGGGGACAAACATTATTTGGTTTGAAGATTATGATGAAATTCCTAAATTATTAGACTCTATAAAAAAGTAAATACATTTGATTCCTTATATAGAACTTTCTCTTTCAGTCTGATAAATGGTATTTTCCCTATGTCTCCAGTTTGGGAGGGTACGGGATGGATCTTAGTTTCTCATATAATCGCCCATCATGGCAATAGTTAGTATATCTAATATTGGATTATATGGGTAATCAAAGTCGTTTTCCATTGAGATGCATAAAATATCCGTCCTCATCCTCCTGAATCTCATAAGTTGATGGACTTGCTTATTTGGTAGTTTCGTTCATATAGATGATGCTTAACCAGTACCTTTCACCATTCCGATGAATCATCACGGTGGGATTTAGTTTAATACTCTCCCTATTCCCGACCAGCATTTCCAAATCAAAAAGTTCTCTTTCCATAGCCGTTATTTCTTGATTTGTTGCTGATTGATAAACTGTTCAATGTCGGTAGCTTTATAATAACACTTACGCCCGATTTGCGTATAGGGTAAAACTCCGGTATCTCGGTAAGTTTGCAGGGTACGGGGAGAGATTTTAAGCAATTCGCAAACCAGCTTGTTATCTAACCAATTTTCATTACTTCGATTCTGTCCGCAAAATGCGTTTACTTGCTTCGTGAAACCCTCAAGCCTCTGCATCATCTATTCAAAGGTTCTTTTTTCGATGGCTACAATTTCCATATTGGTGTTGTTTTAGATTGTTATAAACTACTGTCATTGCAATGATTTGCTGCAAAGAAAGAAATAAAAAGCACTGGTTTCGGAAACTGTGTATGCAGTGGACTGAACTGGCTACAGTTGGCTTCACCACACGTCCCAACAAGATATTCTCCCTTTTTTCCGTGATAAACATTTCACATATGGAGAGACAAAATAATTATCATAATATGAATCACAAGTTTAATATTTATTCGTATTTTTGTGTTAATTATCAAACAATTAATCTACATCATGAATAAAGGAGAAAAAATAAAGGTTTATTTTAAAATGGACGGTCGCTGCTATGGACTATTTAATGTTATTCAGATGGGTAAAGATGGGATAGTTGATTTGAAAATAACAGACTACTATAGCGTTATGGTTATCGTATCTAAAAATTCCAATGATGAAAAAGGGTATTTAACAGAAGAAGAGATAGATAGATAGATCAAGATTTATCTATCGGGCAGAAATGTCATATCATAATGATGGGAGTTTTCTACATAAAATAAAAGATGGTATTAAACCAGAGTATTCAAACCCGTATGGGCAAGGGGAACGATGGACTGCTACTAATTCTATAGAAGATTTTCAACCAATTTTGAATATTGCTATTCGAAGGATGGAAATTTATAACAAATCTAGTGTCCACCCTATATTGAAAAACAAAGAAATAGCTTACATATGCGAAAACGATGATTTGTTTGAAAAAAACGGTACATATCTCATCATTCTTTACATTCGAAATAAAAAAATACCTCTAAACCGTTATACAAGAAAAGAACTTTATTCAGACATAATAACTGAACTTAACAAAGAGCTTGATCTTTGTATTTTCATACAGAGGCATCAATATACAAAACCAAAACCATATTATTCAAAGGGATGGAAGAGCATGGTAACTCCATATCTAAATAACTCTATTAACTTCTGCAATAGAGAATCATCCAAAGATGAGATGAAGGAAAAGTTTGGTGATGCTATATTTGGATCAATTACTAATCGTTTTCTTATGGCTATGACTGATGGGGAATTTATAAATCTATCAGAAGACAAGCTACAACTCATTGATGAGGTTGATATTCTGTATAAAGGGCATGAAGGTAAAATGCCTGTTAGTAAACCTGTATTTATAAAACTTGCTTTAAATTTTTTAAGTAACAAATTGGTTGAGTTTAATACACTCTCCTCCACAATCAAGCAGGTTTTATTGAAACAATGGAATAAAGAGGTAGAAGCAAGGGTGCAGAATGAGCAAAACAGTCACAAATAATATGACTACAAATCTTCAACTCCCCCTACCAACATGTTTTTTCCTTTTTTCCCTGATAAACATATTTACTATTTTTGATTGACACGGCTTTTCTAGTTAATACAATATGGCCTATGTTTAGTACAGTGTGATGTGATGTTAAGACAATATCATTTCGCTTGATGCAAGCAAAAGAAACGCTTCATAAATAGAATATAGACCAAACTCAGCGCAATAATGGTACCCGACAAATACCCATATTCATTCCCCGGAAATAGAAAATACCCGACTATAACTACTGCCTGCACCAACATATACACCAACGAAACCACCATGTGAGGAATTTTCAGCTCATTTGCCATAATCTGGTACAAATGTTTCCGATGTGGCAAACCAATATTCTCATGCAACATCAACCGATGAATTATTGTCAGCACACTATCCACCCCATAGACTGCCAACAAGACAATCCAGCTGAAATTTTCCGTACGGATTATCAGCATACCGATCAGAAAGAGGATCACGAAAGCAATGCTAACCGAACCTACATCCCCCGCAAAACACTTTGCCTGTTTCCGGAAATTGAAGAAGTTAAAGACCAACACAGCACAAAGCATGGTATAAATCAAAGCCGGCTCTACAAATGGAACATATACCCCATTTATAAATGCTAATGCCGTCAGCACCACCAACGAGTATCCACCTGTAATGCCATTAATACCATCCATAAAATTATAGGCATTGATAATCCCTGTGCAAACAATCAAAGCAACCACAATGGTCCACCAAGGCAAGCTGAACAACCCCCATTGATAGAACATCAAAGCCATCGCCGTAAAATGAAACAGCAAACGTAACCCCTGAGAAGTAGAACGAATGTCGTCTACAAAACTGATAAAAGTAATCAATGTCAGAGCCAGCATAAACCAAGGATACTCAAACTGATTCGTCAGAAAGTAAGCTAATGCGCCAAAGAAGAAAATGATTCCTCCCCCTCTCAAAGTGATCCGGGTGTGCGAACTCCGCTCGTTCGGTTTATCGATGATATTGCATTTATCAGCAATACGGAAATAAAAAAGTTCTGCCAGAAATAGCAGAACTAAGATTAGCAGATAATACATAAACTATTCGTTCTTTTTAATGAAATAAAACCAAAGTTGAAGTCCTAAAAAGGCAAAAGAAATACCCCCTATTAGGAGTCCCATAATCAAAAAAAATTCCACTTACAATACCTCCTTATTCTATCTGAAAATTCCTCAAAACACTCATAGGTTTCCACCCAAGTTCACGCGTTGCCTTTTCATTACTAAAAGTCAAAGAGCTTGTTATTTTACGAAGTTTCAAAGAATTGATCGGAGCTTTTTCACCCAGGCAGTCTCCAACGACAGCCATGCTTTTAGCCAACCAATAAGGAATAGATATTGGTCTTTTTTTATTCAATTGCTTACATATCACCATCTCCAGTTCACGAAAACTCGGCTGGTAACTGTCACAAACATTATATATCCCACCCTTTTCTATTAACATAGGAAGAAGATTTGCAATATCCTGAACCATCAGAACACTTTTCCGGGCTTTTCCCTCGGCAATACTTAAGTACTTACCATTTCTAATCCCACGAATCATCGCTCCTAAATTTCCAGGAGGATTAGGTCCGGCAATCAATGAAGGACGAAGTATACTTAACGCTACATTATGCATAGCACACCACCTTTCCAAGTATTTCTCAGCCTTAATCTTACTCAAAGCATAAGGAGTAGTTCCATTTAAAGGATGCTCTTCCGTAATATTCTCACCCGAATCACAACCATAAACGGCAACAGTACTTATAAAAATAAAAGCTTTAGGAATACCACTTTGTTCCAAAGCGGTACATAAATTCTTAGTACCTTGTAAGTTTACATCAAAAAAGGCTTGTTTCTCCTCTTCTGTTTTAGGAGTAGAATGCGCTTTACCTGCAGCATGCAGCGCAATATCAAATACCTCTGTAAAGACAGGAATATTCCGAGCTATATCTATCTTATAATCATCTTGGGGAGTAAGTCCAACCGTTTTGATTACATACGTCTTTTCCAAAAGCTGATAGATATTTCTTCCCAAAAATCCGGAGGCACCGGTAAATAAGAGTTTCATTAATCTTTAATCAAATAACTGATAATATTTATCTAATATAATTTCCTTTGCAAACACTGTATCAGCCACACATCTGGCATTACTCCGGAAAGAGGATAATTGATCACGAGATTCATAAACCGACTCAAACATATCTTTCAATGCAGATGGGTTATTTGGTTCTACAATCCAGCCCAAATTAAATTCTTTGATACACAAAGCAATTTCCGAATCCGCTTCTCCCACCATTAAGATAGGTTTTCCGGCTGCCATAATATTGTAAGATTTTGAAGGTACCCCAAGACCATACATACCGTCACTCAAAGTTACAATAGACACATCACAAGCGTTTAAAAAATCATTCTGCATAGAACGGGGTTGAAATCCTGACAATGTTACGTTATTCCTAACAGAGGCAAATTTCTTGATTGTTTCATACTTGGCTCCTCCACCAATGAATACAAAATGAAGATTGGGATTTTCAACTAAGGAAATGGCGTTCAATATATTATCTAATCCTTGGGCATGGCCCAAATTACCAGCAAATTGAAAAATAAACTTATCCCGACAAGCTAATTCGGCATACATACATGTCTCCTTTTTGTCTAAAGGAAAAACCTCCTTATTATCCGCCCAATTAGATATTAAGGCTATTTTCATGTCTTTATGGACCTTAGAACGAATCACCCGGGCCATATCCCGACCAATAGAAATACAAACATCTGCTTGAGAATACGCTCGATCAAAGAAAAATTTCAGGCTATGATACAGCCGGGAAGAAGAGTTCATCTTACCGATAGCAACCAAATTTTCCGGAAAAATATCATGAACAAGCAGGTAATACTGAATCTTTTTAATTCGTTTTATCCAAGGAACAAACAACAAAAGAAAAGCGGGATTAGTAACGACGAGCAGTTTATCGCCTCGCTTCACATTTTTCAAAATCTTAAACCAAAGTCGGATACTCGAGTTCAATAACCGGAATGTTCGCTTTGCAAAATTGTTTTTATCGATATTCCCACTTAATACACGATGAATGATGACACCATTATGTTTCTCTAATTTAAGTGGTTTATATTCGTCTGTTTCATTATATCTGGCATCCGTACAGATCACATGGACATCCATTCCACTCTTCGCCAAATACTCAGCTACTTCTGTCATATAATACCCTGTAGAAGTAACAATCGGATAATAATACTCAGAAGCAATCCAAATTCTCTTCATTATGAAAGTATTTAATAAAATGAATACAATGATTCATTTTCCTGCATCCAATCATATTGTTCCCGAAGCATCTCTTCATATCCAGGTACAACATAACTAAATCTTGTGGATTTTGCGATCGACTTGTCTATTCCATTTCCATCAAATGGCAGGATCTCAACATCTTGTTTGTGCCATATACGGGAAAACAGATGTAACAAATCATATTTACTTATACCAAGGCCATTACTCAGTTGTATCAAACCGGTTACTCCCTGATCGATGGACACATCAATGGCTTTCGCCAATTCCAGAGTGGTCACACCTCCCCAAATAGCAGTCTGGAAACCATTCACACAACCATGCTGATGCATAAACCAATGAAACAAGCCTTCCCCATTCTCCTTCAATTCAGGACCTATGATAGAAGTACGGATTGTCAGATCTTTGTCATTGATTATCTCACCGAGTGCTTTGCTACGACCATAAACATCGTCAGCATCCCGGAAATCAGTTTCTGAATAGTTACCTTTTTTACCGGAGAAAACACAATCCGTACTGATATGAATCAACTTTGCTCCCACTTCATCCGATAGTTTCTTGAGCAAATGAGGGAACCATGCATTTATCAGAATAGCATTGTCCGGATGTTCTCTGGAACCTCTTATCAATACGCCAATACAATTCAGGATAAAATCGGGACGGACTTCACGGACGAGCCGACTGACAGCATCCCCATCCGTCACATCCACAACAATACTATCATCAGTCAATTGGGTACGATAAACTACATCCACAAGATCGTATTTCCCCGTACATTGCAGATAATAATAAGCCATATGCCCGGCCATACCTGTGGCGCCGAACAACAGAATCTTCTTTTTAACCATAAAAAAATAAAAAACAGGAACTAGATTTCTTTATGCCAAACCGTACGGTTGATATAATCTGTATAGGAAAGAATGATACGGACTACTTTTTTAGATACATTATCCGAAGCATAATCAGGAATAGAGTGAATTACGTCTGCATCTTCTGCATACTGGGAAGTTACAATTTCGATAGACTCCAGAATACGGTCACTATTCAATCCGGTCATGATCAGCGTCCCTTCATCCATACCTTCAGGTCGCTCGTGTGCCTGACGGATAGTTATAGCCGGAAAATGAAGAATAGAAGATTCCTCCGTGATTGTACCACTGTCAGAAATAACGCAAAAAGCATTCTGTTGAAGTTTGATATACTCCATGAAGCCAAAAGGTTTCATAAACTCAATCATCGGATTGGAATTAATAAAGCCAATAGATTCCAACTTTTTGCGGGTACGGGGGTGGGTGGAAACAATCACCTTTTTATGATATTTGTCCACAATGGCGTTCAGAGAAGAAAGCAGGTCGGAAAAGTTCTTCTCGGAATCCACATTTTCCTCACGATGCGTACTTACAATAAAGTAATCACCTTTTTTCAACCCCTCTTTTTCTAAAACATCATTCTCTTCTATTTCCGCCTTATGATAGATCAAAACCTCTGTCATTGGCGATCCGGTTTTGATCACGGTCTCCGGACGTAACCCTTCAGCCAGCAAGTATTTACGTGCATGCTCTGAAAGAGGCATATTGATATCACTCAAATGATCCACAATCTTACGATTGATCTCTTCAGGAACACGCTGGTCAAAACAGCGGTTACCAGCCTCCATATGAAAAATAGGAATCTTACGCCGTTTTGCGGAAATCACGGAAATACAGCTATTAGTATCACCATACAACAATAAAGCATCCGGTTTCACTTGGTCCATCAATTCATCCGATTTACGGATTACATTGGCTATCGTCTCTGCGGCATTCTTTCCGGCAGCATCCAGAAAATAGTCCGGCTTACGGATACGGAGTTCCTGAAAAAAGATTTCATTCAGTTCATAATCGAAATTCTGACCGGTATGGACCATAATATGTTCAGTGTATTTGTCCAACTCAGCCATCACACGACTCAACTTTATGATCTCAGGACGAGTTCCGACAATCGTCATTACTTTAAGCATACATCCTCCTTTATCATATCAAGTTTCAATAACAACTGTTTCATACCGTCCACATCCAAACGATGGGTATTATGTGAATGGTAGTCCTCGAATTTAGAGACCTTCTCTTGTCCTTCCACAAAATATTTATCATAATTAAGATCACGGGCATCACAAGGTATCCGATAATAATTACCCATATCTTCCGCCTTGGCCATTTCCTCACGAGTCACTAATGATTCATAAAGTTTCTCACCATGACGTGTACCGATAACACGTACGGGGGTATCCATTTTGTAAAGTTCCTTTAAAGAACGGGCTAACGTATCAAGAGTAGCTGCAGGTGCTTTTTGGACAAACAAGTCGCCATTATGCCCATGCTGAAAAGCATAAATCACCAGATCAACCGCATCATCCAGTGTCATCATAAAACGGGTCATGTTCGGATCGGTTATTGTGATATCTTTGCCGGCCTTCATTTGCTCCACCCACAAAGGGATCACCGATCCGCGGCTTGCCATCACATTGCCATAACGGGTACAGCAGATGGTAGTTTGACCACTCTCTCCCATTTGACGTCCTTTAGCAATAGCGACCTTTTCCATCATGGCTTTACTGATCCCCATGGCATTGATAGGATAACAAGCTTTATCCGTCGAGAGCACAACTACATTCTTGACTCCATGCTCGATGGCTGAATCAAGCACATTCTCAGTACCTAATACATTTGTCCGAACAGCTTGAACAGGGAAAAACTCACAAGAGGGAACCTGTTTCAGTGCAGCGGCATGGAAAATATAGTCCACCCCATTCATCACTCCATCCACAGAACGTTTATCACGTACATCACCAATGTAGAATTTCACCTTCTTATTTTGAAGGTGATGGCGCATATCGTCTTGCTTCTTTTCATCACGGGAAAAGATACGGATCTCTTTGATATCGGAATCCAAAAATCTTTTCAATACAGCATTACCGAAAGAACCTGTTCCACCGGTAATTAAAAGGATCTTGTCTTTAAAAAGGGACATAGTTTAAATTAATAGATCTACTAAACCTGATAAATTATTAGTTATTGTCAATTGAGATTTTTGTCCACATCCACGTTCATAATCAATAATAGCATTAACGACATTATCTACTTCAAATGAACTAAAAACAACAGAAGGTATACAAACAGAATGTATGTAAGGTAAATCTGGACCAATCACATCACATCCTGCAGTTAAAGCCTCAATGATTCCAAGTCCAAAACTCTCATTTAATGACGGATATATTGTAGCCTTAGAACAATTATATAACCTTTGAATATTACTTTTTTCCAATGATCCATGATTAATAATCTTCACTCCATTTTTTAGAGCCCTTTCTAGTTCTTGTTCTAAATCAATTGGATAATTTGATAAAGTTAAGTGCAAAGTTAAATTGAAGCCTAATTCATGTAACTTCTCCCATACTTTTATCAGTAAAAAATGCTGCTTAGTAGGAGTATAATTGGCTACATATACATAATCTCTTCGACAGAATGCTTCATTAATAGAAGTGTCGTAACTTTGCCAAAAAGGATAGAGGAATATCTTTGTCAATGGCTTATCAAACATACATTGCATATTTTTTTGCATATTTGTTGTTTGAACCAACCAATAATCAGTATTCACACTACATAATCGAATAATTATTTGCTTTAACTTAATTATAATACCCTCTTTGGAAGATAAATACTTAAAAGGAATATTCAACAAATTAATATTATGAAAATAAGTGTAGACTATTGCATTTACTTTTATTGGTGGTGGAACATTTCCAAAACACAATATCTTACTAAAGGTGTTTCTATGATGAAGATAAAAAAACAACCGTTGTAACATAGATGGATCAGAAAATGAATATCTCCCCCTAACTATCTTACCATACAATATTTTTTTACAACGACTATCTAATAAATAATGAACATCAATGTCCAAACTTTCAAGTCTTGAAATTAAAGTAAATAGCAATTCTAATCCACCGCTATTATTAATGTAAACAGCATCAATTAACAACATTATTTACAAGTTCTTTTTCTTATAGAAGAATAAAACAAAAGAATAAATAAAGTAGGAATTATCACTTGAGATAATTGTAGAAAAATTTCTGAAACCCAGATTTTAGGATCATTATATCCCCATGGTTTAAAAACTACCATTAAAAAGCACGGGGCTAATAAAGCAAACTGACGAAATAATTTTATTGATAAAAAAACATATATAGCAGGAATAATACTGAATAAAATAAGTCCCAAAATATGAAGTTCCCAATATGCATGGGCTGCAGTTGAGAATTCAACCATATTAGTATCTATATGCGTTATTTCAGCTTGAGTTTTATACATTCCCATAGAATACAAATCACCATCTACACTACATGGAACTGGTTTATCTTCCATTAAACTTCTTGGAATTGGTGAATATAAAGAATTCAATATAGGATTCCAACCTGCCATATAGCCACGATCAACCATCCGATAGAAACCCGTACTATAATGAGTTAGTGCACCAAATCTAAAATCAATTTCATCTAATAAACTTCTTTCCCCATCATTTTTTGAATTATTTATTGACTGTATGATTTCTATTATATCAAGGCTCTTATTACTTCGGATAAATGTCATTCCACCTTGAAAAAGTCCTAGCGCTCCCAGTAAAATCACAGAAATCAATAACATTTTCTTTAAATTAGAACGATTCAAACTATAAGCACAAAAAAGTACCCAAAACACTGGCCAAAACAATTTACCTCTGATACCACTCGCAAATCCGATAACTAAATATATCAATGTAACAATACAAGCCACAATAAAAAGTGTTCTACCCCAATAATGGCTCCCTATAGCTATAATAAAAAAACAAGCGACTGCTCCAAAAGCAGAAATTAATGGTTCAAACATCCACAGAGAATCGCAAAAAGGCAAAGAAACTATTTGATTATTATTGAATAAGAAACAAACATACAACAATAAATTTATTAGCATTATCTTTTTTAACGTTCTATCTACTGTTATAATTAAAGATAAGTCTTTCTTATTCCTTCTGCAAAGAATATAAAATACAATATAATATATAAAATGAGAAAACACTTCTACAATATATACTATTGAAACCTCTGATGGTAGGACTCGTTCTATATCTTGATTTTTCCAATTTAAAAGTAGATGGGTTATAGCAGGTAATAAGTAATATAAAGTAACACGTAAACCAAAAAGCGAAAACAATAAATCAACAAAAAAAGTATTAGAAGATGTTCTCAATATTAATCTGCGACATGATTTCCAGAAAAAAATATTCATAAAAACAAGAACGATAGAAGATACTATCAAAACTACTGCACTCAA
>OBYP01001366.1_pt1 | contig 11944 bp, 9 predicted proteins | sample 1501461 | NCBI WGS metagenome assembly OBYP01 (sample SAMEA2580201, study PRJEB22360) | human gut metagenome | biome: human gut; feature: human-associated habitat; material: faeces | place: Denmark | collected 2008/2010 | reverse complement strand
TGATTGATGGCTTCTTGTAAAACAACGCACATAGTAATCTGTCCTCCTTTGTGTTTGGATAAATCGATGTTTAAATATTCCTGATCTCTTGTAAATACAGATAAGAATTTCAGCATGGCATCGACATGCTGTATGATCTTTGTATTTTGCTGATAAGTCTGTCCTTTTCTCATTTGGACAAAGTAATCTGCGATGATCTGGAAATCGCTTTGAAACATGGAAACCTGTTCATCGGTTAAATAAGCGATTTGAAAGATATGCGTCTGGTAGTCGCTGATATAGTGATCTAATTCTTCCGGAACCTGAAGCCGTTCTTTGAGAGCTTTCGGCGAGTTCCATGGTTTGGTTCCGTAGTATAAAACGAGAGTCATAACGGGATATCGCTGTCCTTTGTTCTGTTTGAGAAGCTGCTGGCGATATGCGGCTCCGTCGTATCCGATCACCCGCAGGGGGATGTCCGGATCAATGGAAGTCTGATTTTCCAGACCGCAGAAGGTAAAGATGATGCCACCTTTTTTCCAGAGCTTTGCGATATCCCGCTCCTGTTCGTGGAGAGCCCCGTTATCTGCTCTGTAGTGAGAGCGAAGTTTCGTGTCACAAAGTTCTTCGGGTTTTACAACCTGTCTTCCCTGAAACAGCAGAACGTTTAAAATATCTGCAAAAACGTCTTGGTAGTCTTCTAAAATTTTTTCTGATAGATCTTTTTGTCCCATGATAAGCCTCCTTAAATTCCGGATATATTCAGAGAGTCGTATCATAGAACCAATCTGTATATATCCTTTGGTGTTTCTGAAAGTTTGGCGGAAATGCCGTGAATCCGGATGTGTTTTCAGAATGTATTGAAATATGATACATACAGTTTACAATATTTTACAAAATATATCAACGATATATTTGATATATTCTATTAAAAATAAATCTTCAATAGAATATGGTGACTTATAAAATCTTAAAAGTCTGATATAACTCATGGCGATAGGAGCTATCTTCTGTAGCCTTTTTAATATCATCTAACTTGCCAGAAGAGATTAGGAGCTGGACTAAACGAGCAAAGCGGTCTTCACCTTCGATTATGCCAACGGATCTCCCGATTTTCTTGCCTTCGATTATGCCAGCGGATCTTCCGGCAATTCTTCCGATCTTTTCACCTTCTATTTTTCCCTGATTGATGGCTTCTTGTAAAACAACGCACATAGTAATCTGTCCTCCTTTGTGTTTGGATAAATCGATGTTTAAATATTCCTGATCTCTTGTAAATACAGATAAGAATTTCAGCATGGCATCGACATGCTGTATGATCTTTGTATTTTGCTGATAAGTCTGTCCTTTTCTCATTTGGACAAAGTAATCTGCGATGATCTGGAAATCGCTTTGAAACATGGAAACCTGTTCATCGGTTAAATAAGCGATTTGAAAGATATGCGTCTGGTAGTCGCTGATATAGTGATCTAATTCTTCCGGAACCTGAAGCCGTTCTTTGAGAGCTTTCGGCGAGTTCCATGGTTTGGTTCCGTAGTATAAAACGAGAGTCATAACGGGATATCGCTGTCCTTTGTTCTGTTTGAGAAGCTGCTGGCGATATGCGGCTCCGTCGTATCCGATCACCCGCAGGGGGATGTCCGGATCAATGGAAGTCTGATTTTCCAGACCGCAGAAGGTAAAGATGATGCCACCTTTTTTCCAGAGCTTTGCGATATCCCGCTCCTGTTCGTGGAGAGCCCCGTTATCTGCTCTGTAGTGAGAGCGAAGTTTCGTGTCACAAAGTTCTTCGGGTTTTACAACCTGTCTTCCCTGAAACAGCAGAACGTTTAAAATATCTGCAAAAACGTCTTGGTAGTCTTCTAAAATTTTTTCTGATAGATCTTTTTGTCCCATGATAAGCCTCCTTAAATTCCGGATATATTCAGAGAGTCGTATCATAGAACCAATCTGTATATATCCTTTGGTGTTTCTGAAAGTTTGGCGGAAATGCCGTGAATCCGGATGTGTTTTCAGAATGTATTGAAATATGATATATACAGTTTACAATATTTTACAAAATATATCAACAATATATTTCTTATATTATAACAGTATGGAAAAGTTTTTTCAACGCCGGATGACTGCGATTAAAATCAAATGTAATTAGAAATATTACATATACAAAATAAATTTGGTATTTTTTGATTCATAACGTTGTACAATTTGATAAATGAGTTTATAATAAAAATGCAGTTACCATGCCGGATAAGTGATATGTCATATTTTACATATAGAATTCGGTGTGGAAAAGGGGATTGATATATTATATACAGAAACAAGAGATTATGAGGCTGATCGGGAGTGCTTTGAATCCATGGAGGATCAAGGTTTATAACCCTGTTAACTGACATGTGTCAGAGCGTGATTGGTTTGGTGATCTCTTGTAGTTGTTTTGGGGGAAAGAGCGAGAAGGAGAACATGATACATGGCGAGGAGAAAAAAGGTTTTGATAGGGATTTTGTGTCTTCTGGTACTTGGAGCTTTGTTTATTGGAATTGAGATTTTAATTTCTTATAAATGTCTGATGGTGAAAGAGTATGCGATTGAGTCAGAGCGGATTGAGGAAGGCGTGAAACTGGTTTTGATCTCGGATTTGCATGACAGTGAATTTGGAGAGAAGAATCAAAGGCTGGTGGAGAAGATAAGGGATCAGAAACCGGATGTTCTTTTGTTGGATGGAGATATTTTAAATGAAGATAGTGCAGATAGCCATGTTGCAGTGGAACTGGTTGAGCAGCTGAGGAAGATAGCACCGGTATATTATTCTCCTGGGAATCATGAGGAGGAGTATCTAAATCGGAAAACGTCAGATTTGATGGCGGAATTGAAGAGTGCCGGGGCGGTTGTGCTGGATCAGGAGTTTTCTGATATAGAGGTTAAAGGGAATTCTCTGAGGATCGGGGGGCTGTATGATTATGCGTTCGCAGTAGATGGAAAAGGCGGGCTGGATGTGAATGCTATGGATGAAAAATTGTGTAAGTTCCTGAAAGATTTCCAGAGTACAGATGCATTTTCCGTTATGATGGCGCATCGGCCGGATAGTTTTATATGGGGAGATGCAGCGAATTATTGGAAGATTGATTTGGTTGTGAGTGGTCATAATCATGGAGGGCAGATCATAATTCCGGGCAAAGGAGGACTGTATGGCGGCGATCAGGGTTGGTTTCCGAAATATGTAGATGGTATGCATCATTTTGAAGCAGTGAAAAATATGATTATTACCAGGGGGCTTGGCAGCAGTAGTGAAAAGCTTCCGAGATTCAATAATATACCAGAGATCGTTGTAATTGATCTGAAGAAAAAGTGAGGAGTTGTATGAAAAAATATAAAATCGGGGATTTTGTTTTTGGAATTCAAATGGAGAATGATTTAGAGGTTCCGGAGAATTTTAAGCAGTTTGAAATAGATTCCGAGGAACCGGTTCAGGTGGAATATAGGTTAAAGATTGTGGATAAACTTCCAAAACTTCGGGGAGATTGTGTATCAAAGCGTCAGGATCTTGTGGTATGCAAAGAAGAAGGGCTGGAAAGCCGGAGGATGAATTTTGTCGGGATGGCGGAGGCTTACGGAGTTTATCAGGAGGTTTCGCAAAATCAGGTTTTTTCTTATTTAAGGGCAGACTTCTTGAAAATGCTGAAAGCAGATACGGTCTTTTTATCGTTGTTTGCATTGGAGAAAAGGATGTTGAAGCATGAAGCGATGATTTTACACTGTTCTGTTTTGAAGATAAAAGATGGGGTGCTGCTGCTTAGCGGTCCGAGCGGAATTGGCAAGTCGACCCATGCTGATTTATGGGTAAAGCATCGGGGAGCGCGGGTGATCAATGGGGATCGGACGTTAATACAGAAGATTGATGGAACGTGGATGTCGCGTGGATGGCCGATCTGTGGATCTTCGGAAATCTGTCATAATGAAGAGTATCCGATGAAGGCAGTAATATTTATGGGACAGGCATCCGAGAACAGAGGAAGCAGACTGCCGTATTTTGGAGCAGTGAAGGAATTGATCAGTCAGATTACAGCCAACGGCTGGGATCAGAAATTTGTGGAGAAAATCTGGACGATGGTGGAAGATTTTGCCGCAGAGATTCCGGTCTATGGATATTCGTGCAATATGGAGGAGGCGGCAGTGGATGAATTGGAAAAACTGCTGTCAGAAATTTGGAGTGAAAAGGAATTATAATCGATGAATGTGACAAAGTTATTTCTTAAAATTTTAAAGACGGTGATGAGGAATGTTTCTTATGAGGAAATGCCGCAGCTGTCAGGGGAACAGTGGATGGAATTGTACCGGATTTCGGAAAAGCAGTCTGTGGCGCCGATGATTTATCAGCAGATTTATGGGACAGATGCTTTTTTAAAGACAAATCCGCAGTTTCAGGCACAGTGGAAGATGCAGACATTGAATCAGGCGTGGAATCAGGCCAGAAGAAGTGCTTTATTTTTGATGTTATATGAGAAAATACGGCAGCAGGGGCTGAGTCCTTTGGTGGTGAAAGGAATTGTGTGCAGGGATTTATATATAAATCCGGATCTTCGAATTTCCGGAGATGAAGATCTGTTGATTCCCCGGGATCAATTTGACCAAATGGACAAGCTCCTTTTGGGCGAGGGATTTTTAAGAGCAGAATTAGAGGATGGGAAGGAATATCAGGAAGTTGGGTATCAGAATCCTGTGAATGGTTTGTATTTGGAGATTCATATGGACTTATTTGCCAGAGAATCGGGGGCATATGGACACTTAAATGAGCTTTTTGCAAATGCTTTTGAGACTTATGAGATCGTAGAAATTCAGGGAACGCAGATTCTTACGTTGAGTGCACAGGAACATTTTTTGTATTTGGTGTGTCATAGTTTGAAGCACTTTTTGCACAGTGGGTTCGGAATTCGTCAGTTATGCGATATACTTTATTTTGCGAAAGAATATCGTGAGAGGATAGACTGGTGCGAAGTGAATACCGTAATGAGAGAATATCATATGTATGATTTTGCAATGAATCTTTTGAATATCGGAATCGAAAATCTGGGATTTTCATGGGAGGAACTGGGCCTTTGGCAGCCGGAAGATGTGGTTTTGGACAGTCTGGAATTGTTGGATGATATGATGGACGGCGGTGTCTTTGGAAAAAGCAGCAGTAACCGGGTGCACAGCGCCAATATTACATTAAATGCCGCAGAGAATGAGAGTGCGAATCCGGTTTCAGGAATCGCGGCGTCTCTCTTTCCGGGAAAGGAATATATACGGGCTAATTATTCTTATGCCAGAAAGCATAGCGCTTTGATTCCGGCAGCATATCTTCATCGGATGTTTAAATATCTTCGAACTCGTTCTGAACAGAAAGAAGAGGGGGAAAAGAGCAGTACCCAGATCGGAATGGAGAGGGTAAAATTGCTTGAGAAATATAAAATCGTGGATAAATAATAAAAGGGGCTGTCGGTTAATAGACAGTCATGAACAAGGAGGCAGGTAACTCGAATGAGAGTTACCTGCCTCCTTGTAATTATTTCTATAAAAGAGAAAAAAGATGGCTAACGACAACCATCTTCTCTCCGTTACATGTTATAATGTAACTATGCAAAAACAAGATTATTATAACGAATTTTTTGAATTAGGGCAACAAAAAATCAACTTTAAATTTTATGAATTGAGTTTACCTGACGACGATCCGGTCTTTACCCTAAAAAAAGTAATGGAGGAAATGGATTTTACGGCTTTATTAGCACAGTATTCAGGCAAGGGGAAACACGGGTTTAACCCAATCATGAAGTATGGAGTTCTTACCTATGCAAACATGCGTGGGGTTCGTGAGATTGACCGCATTGTGGAACTATGTAAAAGAGACCTGGCATTCATCTGGCTCACTCAGGGCGAACAACCAAAAAGGGATGCCTTTTATGATTTCATAAACAAAAAACTCACACCAGATATCTTGGATGATCTGAATTATCAGTTACTTCGACGCTTCAAAAAGGAAGGTCTGATCACGTTAGAATCCCTCTTTATTGACGGAACAAAGATCGAAGCAAATGCAAACCGCTATACATTTGTATGGCGTGGAGCACTCAATTACCATCTGGCAGGACTACTTGATACCATTGATTCTCTTTATACAAAGTACAATACTCTTTTAGAAGAAAACAAATAATTAAGAATAAATGCAAATCCTCCAGTCAGAATAATTGACTGGAGGATTTTTGTGGTAGAGGTATTTTATGATTGATATACACACACATATTTTGCCTGGATTGGATGATGGCGCCAGAGATTTAGAAGATGCTCTGGCGATGGCTCAGATCGCTGTGGAAAGCGGAGTGCATACGATGGCAGCAACATCGCATGCAAATGTGGGTGGTTTTTTTAAAGAATACAGTGTAAAAGCTTACATGGAGAGGCTTGATTTTTTTCGAAATGCACTAAGAAGAGAGAGGATTCCGCTTACAGTACTTTCCGGAATGGAGATTTTTACGACAGAGGAAGTTCCCGAACTTATAAGGGCGGGAGAACTGATTTCGTTAAATGAATCTCCCTATTTTTTGATGGAGTTTCCTTTTCGGATTGAGCAGGAAGAGATGAACAGGCTGATTGATCGTGTGATGGAAAGCAATGTGATTCCGGTGATTGCCCATCCGGAACGTTATGAGTGTGTACAGGAGTCTGCAAGAGATCTTTTCTATTGGATGGAAGAGGGGTGTCTGGTTCAGATAAACCGAGGAAGTGTTTTGGGGAAGTTTGGGAGAAGAGCGAAGCAATGTGTGGATCGGCTTCTGGACCGGCGGATGGTGACCTGTATTGCCAGTGATGCGCATAAACCTTATGAACGTACGACTTTCATGGCAGACATTAAAGAATATATGGAAAAAATTTATTCTCCGGAGTATTCGAGGGAAGTGTTGTATGAGAATCCAAGGCGGATTCTTGAAGGAAAGAAAGTTCCGGGGGGAAGAGGCGCAGAATGAGTACATCGATAGTTAGGAGTCTTAAAATATGATGAAGAAGTTAAAGATAGCAAGTTTGATAATTTTTGGAATATCCCTGGCGGTAAGTCTGATCTTTTGGTTTACTCAAATTCGAAAAGGTGATCGTATTGGGCCTGTCATTACCATGGATGAACAGGAGCTTACGGTAGATCTGGACGCATCCGATCAGGATTTTTTAAAGGGAGTAAAGGCAGTAGATGAGAATGATGGAGATGTTACATCTTCGTTAGTTGTAGAAAGTGTCTCCAATTTTTTAAGCGGCGGACGTCGTCTGGTCGTTTATGCGGCGGTGGATCAGCATAATAATGTCAGTCGTGCCAACCGCGTTGTAAAATATGATGGATATTCTTCACCGAAATTTTATTTAAAACAGCCTTTATGCTTTGAATCTTCCGGTTCCACCAAAGACAGTGACCTTCTGGAAAACCTGACGGTATCAGATAAAATTGACGGAGATTTATCCAATCAGGTAAAAATTCTGACAAACTCTGTGGTTGATTTGTATACACCCGGAGATTATCCGGTAAAATTGCAGGTGAGCAACAGCGCAGGAGATACTGTTTCATTCCAGGCAACGATTCAGGTATATAATGGATCGGATTCTTCTGAGATTCCTTTTATTCATCTGAAAAAGTATTTAACCTATGTGAAAAAAGGACACAAATTAGATGCCCAAGACTATATTTCCAAGGTTTGTATGGGTGGAGGCTACGATTCAGATGCTCCGGGAAATGTGGATGTGAAAAAGGTTAAAATCAAAGACGAAGTAGATTACGATAAGCCGGGATCTTATGAAATTACATATTCTGTGAAAGAGGGCAAGAGCCGCACAGGTACAGTCAGGATGATCGTAATCGTTACAGAGTAGGAGGCCGGGTGAATGAGTGAAAATAGAAATGTATCAGTAAGTGATTATGAAATAAATATAGACTTATATAGTATTTTGCGGGATATCTGGAAGTATATTATAGTAATTCTTCTTCTGGCGGCTTCTACGAGCCTGATGGCATATGTGTATGTAGGAAGAAGTTATCATAAACAATATGAATCCTCCAGTACATTTATTGTCAGCAGTAAGGGAAGTAACAGCAGTGTATATACAGATTTGAGTACAACCTCAGAGATGGCAACAAAATTTTCGGAGATTTTGAACAGCAGTATTTTGCAGAAAAAAGTAGCCAAAGAGATGAATATGGATTATTTTCCGGGAACTGCATCTGCGGAAGTTGTCAGTGAGACAAATCTTTTGGTGCTGAAGGTTCAGGCGGATTCTCCGGAGATGGCATTTCGCTTAAATAAGGCGATTATGAATAATTATTCTGTGGTAACGGATCAATTAATGGGGAATGTGGTGTTGGATGTATTGCAGAATCCAACGGTTCCAAGCGGTCCGGTCAATAAGTTTCAGCCGACAGCGCTGATGAAAAAGACATTTATTATGACGACGGCAGTTTTGTGCGGGTTGATAGCAATTTTTTCTTTCCTGAGGGATACTGTGAGAAAACCGAAGGAAGTATCCAAAAAGCTGGATGGGAAACTTTTGCAGACGCTGTATCATGAAAAGCCTTATAAAACATGGAAAGCAAGACTTCATCGAAAGAAGACCAGTGTGTTGCTGACCAATCCGGGAACCAGTTTCCGATATGTGGAGGATATGAAGAAGCTTGCCAGAAAGGTCAGCAGTCAGATGAAGGAAAACGGTGCAAAAACCCTGTTGGTTACCAGTGTGGAGGAGAATGAAGGAAAATCTACAGTAGCGGCAAATTTAAGTTTGGCACTGGCGGAGGAGTCAGCAAAGGTACTCTTGATTGATGCGGATCTTCGAAGCCCGTCACAGTATCGGATTTTTGGAGTTGATCAGGAGCAGATGAAGCAGTTTGGAGAAGTGTTAAACGGAAATGAGACCGTTGACAATCTGGTGATTCCGGTGGCGAATTCAGAGTTGCTTTTGATTGCGGATTCTATGATTTACCCGAATTCTACGGAGATGATCGCTTCTCCGTTGTTTTCAAAGATTGTAAACTTCTTCCGGGAACGTCTGGATTACATTATTATTGATACACCGCCAATGTCTAAGGTGGCGGATGCAGAGGAACTGGTAGATGAGATGGACGCATCTTTGTTAGTCGTAAGACAGCACACAGCGTTGGTAAAGGATATTAACGAAGCAATCAGCGTGTTGAATTCCGGGGACGGAGTTATGCTGGGATGTGTTTATAATGATGCATTTCAGGGAGTTGCGGAGACTGCCAGAACGTATGGTTATAAATACGGTTATGGAAGTGGCTATGGTTACGGTTACGGCTATGGGTATGGCGGAAAATACAGCTATGGCTATGGTTACGGCAAACGGAGCAGGGAAAGTAAATCAGAGACAGTAGAGGAAAGTTCAGATCGGCAGGTGAAAAAGGAACATGAGTAGCAGAGAATTTAGTGAGAACAGAGAACATCGGGAGGGTCTAATTGATATTGCGGGTCTGTTAGATGATTTGATAAAGGGTGCAATCCATATGAAATGGAAATTTCTGATTTTGATTGTGATTTGCACAGGGATTTTTTGTGGATATAAAAGGCTGACATATTCTCCATATTATATGGCATCGTCCACATTTACCATTGGCTCCAGCATTTCTTCAGAGGATTCTAATACTTATGTGGAAAATGCAGCTGCCAATCAGATGGCGAAATCCTTTCCGTATATTTTAAAAAGCGGGGCTTTGAGAAGTGTTGTGGCAGAAGATCTGGGACTGCAGTCTGTTCCCGGTGAGATTGAGGCAGAGGTTATGGAAAACACGAATCTTTTCACGTTGAAAGTAACAGCTTCAGATCCTGAGACGGCACATAAGGTTTTGCAGTCTGTGGTAAAAAATTATCCTTCTGTGGCCGAATTTGTCATTGGAAGTTCGAAACTGACACTGATGGATGAGACCGGGGTTCCGACCGCACCGGCAAATCCTTTTAGTTTCCGTCATGAAATCATACTTGGAGCTGTAATCGGTGTTTTCCTGTGTATTCTTTTGGATCTTCTTTTCGCATTCGGAAAGAATACGGTAAAGAAAGAAGAAGACTTTAAAAAGTTATTTAATATCAGAAGTCTTGGAATTATGCCACATGCAAAGTTTCATAAGAGACGTACGAAAACAGAGGAATTGGTTGTTTTGGATAATCCGAGACTGCCGAGGAACTTCTTAGAAGCTTCCAGAACAGTAAGAAGAAGAATCGAGCGGGCAAAGAAAGAAACCGGAATGAGGTCTTTTCTGGTAACCAGCGCTATGCCGGGAGAAGGAAAATCAACGGTATCTGCGAATATTGCCATTGCGTTGGCGATGAAAGGGCATAAGGTTATTCTTGTAGATGCCGATTTAAGAAATCCATCTACAGCGAAGGTGCTCGGAATGAAAGAACAATCGGTAGGAACTCTGGAAGTAATCCGGGGGGAAGCCCAAATTGGGGATGCAGTGCAGCAGTATAAGGATACCAGCGTCATGGTATTGGCAGGTTCCAATCCGATTCAGGATACTTCCAGTGTCTTAAGTGGTAAAAATATGCGTCAGTTTGTCAAGGAACTGGAGAAACAGGCGGACTTTGTCATTATTGATACACCGCCGAGCGGATTGTTGTCAGATGCAGCCATTGTGGCACAGTATGTAGATGGTGCGGTTTTTGTAATTCGTCAGGATTATACGGACGTGGATCGGATCTTAGAGGGAATGGAAATCCTTTCCGGATCTGGTGTCGCCATTAACGGATGTATTTTAAATGATGTCAATGTAAGAACCGGTGAGTCCGGTCATTACCGCCGAGGTTATGAATCATAGATTCTAATAGGCTTTGGCAGATTCATAGTGAAAATAGAAAAATCCAATCCAAATACGTCTTTAAACCGATGTATCTGGATTGGATTTTCTTATTTTGCTTTTCCTGTACTTTTGCGCTTAACGATAAAGGGTTCAAATTCCAGCTTTGTGACGAAACTTCTTGGCTGGTTTTTGGTCTTGGAATCTCGGAGTCGTGCGATAATATCTACGGCTTCCCTGCCTTTGGCTTCAATGGAATGTTCTACGGTGGTGAGAGAGATCCGGTTCATATCCGCCATTGGTATGTTATCAAAGCCGCAGACGGAGAAGTCAGAAGGAACTTTGTATTTCATCTCATAGAGTGCATCGAGAATCCCGAAAGCAACCATATCGTTATAACCTACAAATGCAGTGGAATCCGTTCCCTCTTCCAGAATCTGTCTGGTCAGATTATAGCCGGAAGAGTATTCTAAAAGGTTTGGAGACAGAAGGTTGTATTCTCCAGGGGAGAGAGAGCGAATATCCACACAGTCTTTTCCGAGACCATATTCTGAAAACGTGTTTACCAGTCCGTCGTATCTTTTAGAGCGGGAACGCTCAATGTTGCTGATCGGCGTGGAAATATAAGTGATTTTTTTGTGCCCCAGAGAAATCAGGTGTTCTGCCACCAGTCTGGCGGGTTTTAGGCTGCTGACATGGATGGAGTCGAAAGAGATCTCATCGTTTTTGTCACCGATATTTATAATGGGAAGCTGTTTGGACATTTGGTTTACTTCCGGAAGAAAGGAGGTCGGGTAGAGATAAACAATCCCGGCAGTGTCTAGATTATCTTTCACCATATCCAGATAATATTGTTCCGTACTCGGATTACGGAGGGTGGGAGCGGCGAAGGTTACATATCCGTAATCATGGGCCCGCTCTGTAATGGAATGAATCAGAGTCGTATAATAATGGTTCGAAAGAAACGGACACATGATAATAATAACTTTTGACAGTGTGTTGGAGTGAGATCCTTTGGATTTCTTTTTCCGGTAGCCTAATTCTTTGGCGGAAGTGAGAACCTTCTGTCTGGTTTCCTCGGAAAATGAAACGTTACTTTTATTATTTAAGATCATGGAAACCGCAGACTGGGAGACTCCTGCGTGTTCT
>OBYP01001364.1_pt1 | contig 11954 bp, 6 predicted proteins | sample 1501461 | NCBI WGS metagenome assembly OBYP01 (sample SAMEA2580201, study PRJEB22360) | human gut metagenome | biome: human gut; feature: human-associated habitat; material: faeces | place: Denmark | collected 2008/2010 | reverse complement strand
GCTTTTCTGATATGGAAATACTGCGGCGGCCGTTTCCTGGGGATAAATTGACAAAATTTTTATAATCCGCTACACTGATGTAAACGCTTACATAAACGCAGGAATCAGTATTCACAATCAGAACCAGGGAGGTTTCAGCCATGGCGCAGGAGAAAGAAGAAAAAACAGCAGGCCAGGAAAAAGCGGAGAAAGGAAAAGGGAAAATTCATTTTTCCATAGACGATTTTTTTACAGCCTTTATTGACTTAACGGAAAACAGAAAAGAATATTCCTCTTTATTTGAGCAGCCTGTATTTGCCTTTTTTAAACGGCTGCATCAGGATTATCAGGCGGTTTTTTCCTGCTTTTGTTTCTATGAAGAAGGCAAAGACGGAAGGAATCTGGCGCAGGTAACGGATGTTTTCCGGGAAGAGTTCCAGGAAAATTCAGACTGGCTGCGTTTCGGTTTTCATGGCCTGAACAGCGGGGCCAATTATGGCTCCACCCGGTTTCAGACGGGGGAGTGCAGGGCGGATTACCGGCAGGCGGGAACGGATTATGAGAAAACGGTAAAGGAACTGGAACGGATCACCGGAGGGGGCCGGTGCATTGACCGGGTGCCGAGAATCCATTTTTATGCCGGGACAGCAGAGGCCTGCCGGGCCTGGATGGATGCCAGCTGTGGGATCCGGGGCCTGATTTCTGCGGAGGATGACAGAATCGCTTATTTCCATACAGAGGAACAGAGCAGGACGCTGCGGCAGCCGGGTCGCCTGGTTTGGGACTCACATTTTTCCGCACCAAGGTGCGGCTTGAAAATACAGAGGATATCGTCGCCTTTTTGGAAGATTTTGGCCGGCAGGAGAAAATGGAGGAGCTTCTTGTTTTCACCCATGAGCCATTTCTCGAGGAAGAGAGAATAAGGCAAATGTTCCGAAGCTGTGCGGCTTTTGCCAGGGAACGGGACTGGGGCTTTGGCTTCCCTGAAGACTGGCTGGAAAGGAAAGACGGAGGACATCGGCAAAAAATATAAAATAATACTGTAAGTGGTTACATCGATATGAGTACAATTCTTTACTGCAAATACGCAATAAATATTGACAAACTCGCAGCAATTAGATACTATTTATGTAAGTACTTACATAGATATATGCCATGGAAAACTGTTGTAAAAAACAAGAATAAAAGAGGAAAAATCATGTTGGAAAATCTTAAGAAAGAATTTCTGCAGCCGTCGGAGGAATTCACACCCATTCCCTTCTGGTTCTGGAATGATTATCTTACTGAAGAAGAGCTGGACCGGCAGATGCTTGCCTTTAAGGAAAAAGGGGTGGACGGGTTTGTAATTCATCCCCGTCTGGGACTGCCGGAGGAAATCGGTTATCTGACGGATACCTATTTTCATTACGTCCGTTATGCGGTGAAGCGTGCTTCCCAGCTGCATATGAAAGTTGTGCTTTATGATGAGGCGATGTATCCTTCCGGATCCTGTCACGGACAGGTGGTCAGGGAGAACCCGGCGTTTGCTTCCCGGGGACTTCGCATGAGTGATCGGGAATCGGCGGAGGAAGGGGAGCTTCTTATTGCCGCCGTGAAGCGGGAGGGAAAGACCTGGTATTTTTGGGAAGGTCCTTCCGGCGGTACCATCCGGGGCGTTCATTATGGAGAAGACGATGGAGAAGCGGGGGCGCCGGCCAGTGCGGATCTGATGAATCCGGAAGCAGTGACCTTATTCCTGCAGCTTACCCACGAACGCTATTATCAGGAACTTAAGGAATATTTCGGGAATACCATTATTGGGATTTTTACTGACGAACCGAATATCCTGGGGCGCTGCAGCAAAGAGGGAATGATTGCCTGGAGCGGGAATTTCCTGGAGGATTTTTACAGACAGGGAGGAAATGAGCAGGATTTATACCTGCTGTTTGCAGATACGGATTCCTCTGAGGGCAGACGCGCAGGTGAACGCTACAAAAGGGCGGTTTATGAAAGAATGTCCCGGGCCTATTACAGGCAGATAGCGGACTGGTGCGCGGCGCACGGCGTGGCGATGACCGGGCATCCGGAGAAATCTACGGATATCGGGTATTTACAGCATTTCACGATTCCCTGTCAGGATATTGTGTGGCGTTATGTTGCACCGGAAGAGGAAAAAGCGATCACAGGCGAACACAGTACCATGGGAAAATGCAGCTCCGATTCCGCCAGGCACCGGGGAAAAAGGCGGAACGGGAACGAATGCTTCGGCTGCTGCGGCGCGCCGGAGGATCCTTACCGTTTTACCATGGAGGATATGAAATGGTATCTGGACTGGCTGTTTGTCAGAGGCGTCAACATGATTTTCCCTCATGCTTTTTATTATTCCCTGCGGGACAGGCGAAAGGAGGAAAGACCGCCGGAGGTGGGCATGCACAGCAGCTTCTGGGAGGATTACCATATTGCTTCGGATTATATCAAGCGTATGTGCGGCCTGCTTACGGATTCCGTCAATCAGGCGAAGGCCGCAGTATTATGCCGCAGCGAGGAGCTTTCCTGGGAAATCGCAAAGCCCCTGTTTGAAAATCAGATAGAGTTCAATTATCTGGAAGAGGAGCTTCTGCCTTCCTGCAGGATAGAAAACGGCTGTGTGCTAATCCGGCAGCAGCGTTATCCTGTGGTTATTACAGACGGAAAGGATACGCCGGAAACCAGGGATTTTCTCCGCCGGTTGGAGGAAAGCGGAGGAACTGTCCTTGTCTGGAATGCGACCCTGACCGCTCAGAAAATCAGAGAGGCCGTAAAACCGGCGGAAACCTTCCTGCCTCCCGCCAGGGATCTTCGATGCACCTGCCTGAGAAAAGAAGGCACGGAGTTTTTGTTTCTGGTAAATGAAGGGGAAAATTCTGTTACCACAAGCCTGCGGCTGGAAGACGGCCATATCTGCCAGATCTGGGATGCCTGGAACGGTACAATAAAGCAGCTGGAGCTTCCTGTGCAGGAGATGAAGCTGTCGTTGGGACAAAGGGAAAGCCTCATCCTGGTAACGGACAGGGGCGAATAAGGGCTGGACGAAGAGCCGTTCCAGCGTACAAAGAAAAAAGAATGATTCATGCAGTATCGCAGGCCCGCCTGCGATATGCAGGAGGGATAATATGAAGCAGACAGACACAGTCAGACGGGAAGCTGCCCGGATAGAAAAGATATACAGCGTAACCACCGAAGATTCCGTCACTCTTTACTGGGAGAAGCCGGAAGGTGCGGCGGATTGCGAATACCGGATTTCCTGCGGGGAGGAACAAAAGGGAATTACCGATAAAACACATATAACCATTGACGGGCTGGAAACAGAAACCGAATATATATTCCAGGTAGAAGCGGTGGACAAGGGCGAAAAGCTGTCCTCCCTTCTGCCTCAAAGCTGCAGAGTAAGGACGGGGAAGAAGAAGGAGCGGCTGGATGTGACGAAGCCCCCTTATAATGCTGTGGGAAACGGCGCTGTCATGGATACCAGAGCGTTGCAGCAGGCCATTGATGACTGCGGCGAAGGACAGGCGGTTTATCTTCCGGCGGGGGTATACCTTACAGGAGCGCTTCGGCTGCACAGTGATATGGAACTGTACCTGGAAGAAAATGCGGTGCTGCAGGGCACGGACCGGGTGGAAGATTATCTGCCCCGGATCTGGAGCCGTTTTGAAGGCACGGAGCTGGAATGCTACAGCAGCCTGCTGAACCTGGGAGAACTGGATCATGACGGCGGCTATCGCTGCCAAAATGTGGTAATAAGAGGAAAAGGGACCATTGCCAGCGGCGGAAGAATCCTGGCGGAACGGGTAATCGCTTCCGAACGGGAGCGCCTGAAGGACTATCTGGCTTCTCTGGGAGAGAAAATAAAGGAATGTGAAAAACCGGAAACCATACCCGGCAGGGTACGCCCCCGCCTGATTAATATGAGCAACTGCAGGAATGTGGTTCTTTCCGGTGTGACTTTGAAAAACGGCGCCAGCTGGAATGTACATATGATTTATTCGGACAGCATAGTAACCCATGACTGTTCCTTTTATTCCGAAGGCGTATGGAACGGGGACGGCTGGGATCCGGATTCTTCCTCCAACTGCACCATATTTAACTGCACCTTTTATACGGGAGATGACTCCATAGCCATTAAATCAGGAAAAAACCCGGAAGGAAACCAAATCGGCCGCCCCAGTGAACATATCCGGATTTTTGACTGCAGATGTGCCTTTGGCCATGGGATCACCATCGGCAGCGAGATGTCCGGAGGCGTTGACGACGTGCGCATCTGGGACTGTGATATGAGCCATTCCATGTGCGGGATTGAGATTAAGGGAACAAAGAAACGGGGCGGTTATGTACGCAATGTCCATGTGGAGGATTGTGCTGCCGCCCGCATCCTGTTCCATTCGGTGGGATATAATGATGACGGCATCGGGCATCCGGTGCCTCCTGTCTTTGAAAACTGCAGCTTTGAACGGCTGCGCATCCTGGGAGAATACTACGGCGACGGCAGGGAGTGGATTCCCTGCGAGGCCATTGAACTGTGCGGCTTTGACGTACCGGGGCATGAACTGAAAAATATCGTGTTCCGGGATATCCGCATCGGCAGCGAAAGGGAGAGCAGGAAGCAGACTCTTTCCCTGCAGTGCTGTGAAAATATTACGTTTGAAAGGCTGCAATGCATTTAGCTACGCTGTACCGGAGTTTTCCGGTTGGGCAGTTGCAGCGGTAATGCCTTTATTCAGCGGCTCCTCCGGTTGAGGAGCCGTTTATACGTGGCGTCCATGCCAAAAGCCCCCAAAGGAGCGGTGATCAGAATGGAAAGCACGGCCACGGAGAGAACCAGCTTTCCGCAGGGAAGGCCCAGGGCCAGGGGGACGGAGCCGATTGCCGCCTGGACGGTGGCCTTGGGAAGATAAGCGATGACGCAGAACAGCCGTTCCTTCCGGTTAAGCTTTGTCCCCAGCAAGCACAAAAGTACGCCGGCGGAACGCAGGGCGAGGGCAAGGAAAATCATGAGAACCGCTCCCAGCCCGGCGTCCAGGGTATAGCGGATATCCACGGCTGCGCCCACAAGGACGAAAAGGATGACCTCTGCGGCCAGCCAGAGCTTTCCGAATTTTTCCGCCAGCCGTCTGGTTACGAAGGTTTCACTTTTTAACTGAAGGACACAGGCCATGCTCATGACGGCTAGCAGGCCGGAGAAGGGCAGCGCCCCCTCAAGCCAGGTTTCCAGTGCGACCAGTAGAAAGGAAATCCCCAAAACGATAATCACCTTCATGCTGTTGCGCACATATCGTTCTTTTGCATACTGCGATTCAAAAAAGAGAGCCAGCAGCCAGCCCGTCAGCGCGCCGCCTGCAATGCCAAGCAGGATGGATATGGGAATGCCGGCAAAATCCATGGCGGATACGGCGCCGCCCTGGGCCATGCCCGTGAAGGTGGAAAACAGGACGATAACAAATACGTCATCCAGGGAAGCCCCGGCCAGAATCAGCTGGGGAATCCCCTTATCGGTGCCGTAGCCGGTTTCCATCAGCTGCACCATTTTGGGCACGACCACGGCCGGGGAAACGGCGCCCAGCACTGCGCCCAGGATGGCGGCTTCCAGTAAAGTGACGCCAAGGATCCCTGGCGCCAGCAGGACAAAAGCCAGGATTTCAAAAACGGCGGGGAGGAAAGCCATAAGCACCGCGGGCCTTCCCACCTCCTTTAATTCACTGATATCCAACGAAAGGCCAGCCTTAATCAGAATGATGACCAGAGCCATTTCCCTTAAATCAGAAGAGATGCTGAGAATGGAGCCGTCAAGAAAATCCAGCACATAAGGCCCTAAAAGGATTCCGGTAGCCAGCATACCGATGATACGGGGCAGGCGTATCCGCTGGCAGATGGACGCGGCGGCCAGCCCCACCAGAAAAATAAGTGCGAGTGATGTAAGCATAAAAAATTCCTCCCTGAAGAATGTCAGATTACGGGTCGTTACCCAGCAGCAAAAAAAGCCAATGACCCTGTGAAAAAATCACAGAAGTCATCAGCTTTATCAGCGGTTTTGGCAATAGCCATGGGAGAACTTCATTCCCGGACCTTATTGTAGCATGGGGAAAAAGGAAAAGCAAGGCTTCCTTTAGAATCCGTAAATTTCCCCATACTTCTTATTGAAATAGGACAGCAGCGGCGCTGCGGAAATTTCACAGCCGCATACCCTCTGCACCGCCTGGCGGGAATTGTACAGGCTTCCGTAACGGTGGATTTTTTTATTGAGCCAGGCGGTGATTTCCTTTACCCGGCCTTCCGCAAGGATGGGATCCAGGCTTCCCAGCTCCTTTTCTATCTGATTTAAGAACATGCCGCCGTAAATGGAGCCCAGCAGATAGGAAGGGAAGTAGCCGAAGGAACCGTCGGACCAGTGCATATCCTGCAGAATGCCCTCCGCATCGTTGGCAGGACGGATGCCAAGCAGCTCTTCCATTTTATCATTCCAAAGCTCCGGCAGCGTGTCTGTGGCGGCATGGTCACGGAAAATTGCCTTTTCCATTTCATAGCGCAGGATAATGTGAAGGCAGTAGGTCACCTCGTCCGCCTCCGTCCGGATGAAGCTGGGACGGACATCATTGATCGCCCGGCAGAAAACATCAAAGGGAACGGTCTGAAACTGAGGAAGAAGTTCTCCCAGCTGTCCGTAAACCGGCTTCCAGAAATTTGGATTCCGGCCCAGGATGTTTTCAAAGAAACGGGACTGGCTTTCATGCAGGCCCATCAGGTTCACCTGCTCTGCTGCAGTATTCACAAAAACAGGATCGATATTCTGCTCAAAAATAGCATGCCCTCCCTCATGGATGGCGCTGAAAATGGCGGATAACGGGGCATCCTCAAGATAATGGTTCGTGGTCCGGATATCCCCATGGCATATGCCCATAGTGAAGGGATGCTCGCTTTCTGCCACAGCGCCTCCGTCGAAATCAAAGCCGATATAGGAAAGCAGCATATTCTGCACTTTTTTCTGGGCGTCAATGTCGTAATGGCCTTCAAGCGCCGACAGATCCGGCATGCCTGCGGCAGCTATTTTGGAAAGCAGCGGCAGCAGCCCTTCCTTCATTTCATCAAAAATCCGGTCGATGGTGGCGCTGTCCATCCCTTCCTCGTACATATCAAGCAGCACCTCATAGGCATCTTTTTCCGGTTCCATGTATCCCACGTACTGCCTGGTCATGGAAATCATTTTATCCAGCCAGGGAGAAAAGAGAGAGAAATCCCCGGCCCGCTTTGCTTCCTCCCACATCTTTTCCGATCGCGCGGAGGTGGTCACATAATCCGTATAAAAATCCTGGGGAACGCGCTGAAAGCGCTGATAATCCCGTAAACCGCGCTTTACCGTCAGCTGCATCCCTTCATCCAGCTGCGCAAAAAGCTCCGGACGGGAAAGCTCCTGCAGCATAGCCCCATATTCCTCTGATGTGGAAAGCTTGAAGGACTCGGTAGAAAAGAAGCCCAGGGTTTCCAGCTTGCTTTCCACTCCCTTTTTGGGAGCCATGGTCTGCAGATCCCAGTTAAGCAGACATACCGCCTGCTCATACTGCCTCATTTTTTTGAGATGTTCCTTAAATTTATCCAGTGTCTGATTCATAAGTGCCTCCTTTACAATGCTGTTGCTTCTTACAGTATACCAGCGCAGGGAGGCTGGTACAAGAAGAACAGTGACGGCAGAAGGACAAATCGTCTGTGGACGTTACTGTCATGGAATGAGCGGTAATCTGTGAACAGTGACCAGCCCGGGGGTAAGTGCAGGCGGGAAATAAGAATACATTGCGTTTTGCACAGGACTTCTGTATAATATAAAATAAAACATAATGTTTTACTGATCAACTGTAAAACGGGCGGCGGCCGCTTCGCCGTGAAGGTGCGGCTGAGAAGGTAAAATGGATGTAGGCGGGCAAAACAGCGTGAATTGGGGTAAAGAGCATAAAAACAAACAGGATGAATCCTGGAGTCTGGCCTGCCGTATCACGCACAGTCATTAGAATGAGCATGATGCGGAGTGGATCACGACTCTTTTTTTGCTGTGGTTTTCCGGGTTCAAAACAGGAAAAGAGGAAGAATAGGAAACGATGATGCCCCGATGGACAGAGTGCTGTTGACATGCAGTTACAGAGAGGATAAACAGATGAATATTCAAATGACGGCAGGGGAGGCGCTGCAGGCATTCTGCCGGGCCTGGTTTGTGGAACGGGATGTGGAGGCGGCTATGGCCTTTATCAGGGAAGACGTGGATTTTGTGGGCACCGGGATCGGAGAGTCAGCACGGGGCAGGGATGAGATGCTTTCCTACCTCAGACAGGATATGCTGGAGATTCCGGAGCCGTTTACACTGCTTCTTACGGAGATAAATGAACAGGTTATAGCGGAGCATGTGCGTAACCTGTCTGCGGAGGTTACTCTGAAAAATTCTGTGTATACCTGGCATGTACGCGGTTTCTTTACCATGGTAATGGAGGGGGAAGGCTGGAAGCTCCAGAGCTTCCACTTTGCCGAGCCTGCCGGCAGCCAGCGGGGGACGGAGCATTACCCGAAGACGCTGGTTATGGAGAATACCATTCGGCAGAGACAGGAGCTTTTGAATGAGTCCCTGCCCGGCGGTATGATGGGCGGTTACATAGAGGAAAACTTTCCGTTTTATTTCGTCAACCGCAGGATGCTGAATTACCTGGGCTATGCGGACGAGGCCGAATTCGTAGCGGATATTGAAGGCTGCGTTTCCAACTGTATGCATCCCGAGGATCGGGACATGGTGGAACGGGCAGTGATGGAGCAGCTGGCAGAGGATGTTGAATATGTGGTGGAATACCGCATGAAAAAAAAGGATGGTTCTTACATCTGGGTTCATGACATGGGACGCAGAGTAATGGCTGAAGACGGGAGGCCTGCGATCATATCGGTCTGCATGGATATTACGGCACAGAAGCGTGCGCAGGCGGAAGTGCTCAACCTGTATAACAACATTCCGGGAGCGGTGTTCCGGTGCCGGTTTGATGCTGATTTTTCCGTAATTGACGCCAATGACGGACTGTTTGAATTCCTGGGTTTCAGCAGGGAGGAATTCGCAGCCATGGGAAACAGGATGTCGGCCGTCATTTATCCTGAGGATTTCGATATCATGGCCGACAAGCTCAGGGAGCAGCTGAAAACAGGAAATACCATACATAACGAAAACCGCCTGATCTGCAGGGACGGAAGTGTAAAATGGATTTCCATCAAGGCGCAGCTGTTTACGGAAGAAGATGGAGAGCAGTATTTTTATTGTGTTTTTGTAGATATAACGGATGAAAAACAGCTGCAGCAGAGAGTGCTGAATCTGTATGAAAAGGAGCTGTCTTATTTTGCGGAGGTGTTTTCTGCGGAGGGAAGCATTCAGGGAAGCCTGAATGTGACTCAGGGGAGGCTGGAAACCTACGTTTCAACTTCGGAAATGGCGGTGGCCCATATCGGGGATTCCTATGAGGATACTATCCTCAGCCTGGAGCGATCAGCCATGGATCCGGAAATGGGGAAAAGGATTGGAAGCACTCTGGAACGGGAGAAGGTGCTGGCCGATTATGCCAACGGAAAAACGGATTATCACTTTGAATTCCTCCGCAGAAGCAACACCGGAAGCAGCTTCTGGGAAAGTACGAAGCTGCGCTCCTTCAGGAATCCGGAGAGCGGGGATGTGCTCCTGTTTTTCTATACCATAGATATTACGGAGCAGAAGCTTCAGGAGCAGCTGCTGAAAAGAATTGCGAAGCTGGATTATGACAGCATAACCGAAGTGGACGTCCTGCAGGGAACCCACAGGCCGGTTTCCATAGACGGCGGCGGGCGGAACATACTTCCTGCGGAAGGAGGTTTCCAGGAGGAGCTGCACAGGTTTGCCGATGCCTATATGAACGAACCTGCGAAAACGGAATATCTGAACCAGCTGGATTTCTCCAATATGGAAAGGCAGCTGAAGGAAAAGGATTCCTACACCTTCCTTGTGGAGATGAAGGATGAAAAAGGGGAGCTGCGCATTAAGCGGTTTGAGGTTTTCTATATCAGCCAGGAACTGAAAAGAATCTGCATTGCCCGTACGGATGTGACTGATGTGGTGCGTCAGGAACAGCGTCAGAAGGAGGAGCTGGCGGCCGCCCTGGTTGCAGCGGAGCAGGCAAACGCGGCAAAGTCGGACTTCCTTTCCCGCATGAGCCATGAAATCCGTACCCCAATGAATGCAATTATCGGCATGAGCACCATTGCCGCCCAGTCGATCGGGGATGATGAACAGGTGGAGGACTGCATTTCAAAAATAGGAATTTCCTCCCGTTTCCTTTTGTCCCTGATAAATGATATCCTGGACATGAGCCGTATTGAAAGCGGGAAAATGCTGCTGAAAAATGAAAAGATACCCACGGAGGAATTCCTGGTAGGCATTAATTCCATCTGCTACGGACAGGCGGAGGCCAAGGGCGTGGAGTATGAATGTATCGTGGATCCGGTGCTGGACGATTATTATATCGGGGATGCTATGAAGCTGCAGCAGGTGCTGATCAATATTTTAAACAATGCCATCAAATTTACTGGCGAGGGCGGTAAGGTGACCTTTTCCGCATCCCAGCGCAGGAAAACAAAAAACGATGCCATGCTCCGTTTTATTGTCAATGACACGGGAGTGGGGATGGGCGATGATTTTATCCCGCATATATTTGAACCCTTTTCCCAGGAATCCACAGGAACCACCTCCCTTTACGGAGGCACGGGGCTGGGGCTTGCCATTTCGAAAAATATCGTGGATATGATGGACGGGAAGATTACCGTACGCTCCATAAAGGGAATCGGCACGGAATTCATAGTGGATGTAAAGCTGGGGATTACCGAGGAAGAAAAGCTGCGCCATAACCAGAAAAAGCATGATTTTATTTTTTCCCATCTGAAAACGCTGGTGGTGGACGACGATGTGGCCGTCTGTGAAAGCGCGGTAATGACCCTGCATGAAATGGGCATCAGCGCCGAATGGGTGGACAGCGGCCGGAAGGCTGTTGAGCAGGTGAATACGCTTTGGAGCCAGAACCGTTATTATGATATGATTCTTATTGACTGGAAGATGCCGGACATGGACGGTATCGAAACCGCCAGGAGGATTCGGAGCATAGTAGGTCCGGAGGTGACCATCATCATCATGACGGCCTATGACTGGATTTCCATTGAACATGAAGCCAAGCTGGCCGGTGTTAATCTGCTGATGAGCAAGCCCATGTTTAAGTCCTCGCTGGTTTCCGCGTTCACCAAAGCATTGGGGGAAAAGGAAGAGCAGGAAGAAAAGACACAGGTCATTGATTATGATTTTACCGGAAAACGGGTGCTGCTTGCAGAGGACAACCAGATTAACACCGAGGTGGCGGTGATGCTTCTGGAAAGCAAGGGCTTTACGGTGGATACCGCGGAGAACGGACTGCGGGCTATGGAAATGTTCAGCAAGTCCCCGGAAGGCTATTATAATGTTATCCTCATGGATATCCGCATGCCTCTGATGGACGGCCTTACGGCGGCAACGAACATCAGGCATCTGAGTAATGCAGATGCCGCGGCAATTCCCATCATTGCAATGACGGCCAATGCCTTTGATGATGATATTGAAAAGAGCAAGGCGGCGGGTATGAATGCCCATCTGGCCAAGCCCATTGAACCGGAGCGTATGTTCCAGACGCTTTATGATTTCATTTTTGGAAAAGAAGATTATTAGTAACAGGCAGCGAAAAGCGCCGGGATTGAGGCTTCACGGAATCCCGGCGCTTTTCGTGCGGTCGCTGCGCATCTGCGGCTACGGCTGATTGTCCCGGATGATAAAATGGTTCTTGTTTACCTTAAGAAGCCCGTCCTTCTGCATTTTACCCAGCTCATTGGACAGGGCGCTGCGGTCCACGCTCAGATAATCTGCCAGCTGCTGGCGGGTGAGGGGGGAGAGCCCA
>OBYP01001353.1_pt1 | contig 12050 bp, 6 predicted proteins | sample 1501461 | NCBI WGS metagenome assembly OBYP01 (sample SAMEA2580201, study PRJEB22360) | human gut metagenome | biome: human gut; feature: human-associated habitat; material: faeces | place: Denmark | collected 2008/2010 | reverse complement strand
AAGTTTTTTATAATCATTGCACACATTCCTTCCTTTTTCTTTTTTGTGGCTGCATGACTTCCGCCTTTGCTTCTTTGTATAAATCATCCACTGCAACCGCTTTCATCCCAAAATGTTCCTCATAAATCTTTTTCTGGCTTTCCAAACAAAAGACCACTCGATCATTCTCCATCGCTCTCGCTGCCTGAACTTGAAATGCCGTTCCGATGTAACAGCGCTCTCCGTTGTAATACGGTTTCCTGTTTTGGATCTCCAATTGATAGGCTTCTATGAGTTTCTTTGAAAAGCTCTCTCTTAATTTCTTATTGATCAGCAAGGGGATATCCTGTGTCGTACAAAAATAGCTTTTCAAATCATCAAAGGAATCCCATTTTAGATTCGTGTTCACACGCATCAACAAAATTTTTACAATGGTTTCGTAATTATTCACAATAAACAAATTGCTTAATACTTGTCGATCCAGCATTCCACCGTTTCCACCATAAACCTTTTTCTCTCCTAAGATCCGCTGAATGTGCATCATCATATCCGATTCCGCCTGCCGATACCATCTCATGCCTTTATCTCCTGGATAATACACCATATAAGCTTTCATCTCTGTCATTAGCAATCCCAACATCCGACTCTGATAAAGTCCTAAATTTTTCATATCTCCCGATTTGATCTCTCTGGCGGTATAAAAACACTGCTTCTCATGTTTCTTTCGCAACTCTTCATCAATTCCTCCCTCCATCAGATTTTTTTGTTTCCTTGAATCTTTCATTCCTTCGTACATCATTCGACTTAGTAGCTGTATTTCATTTCCATCTGGTGTTACTTCTGTTTTTAGATCAATTTTACGCAGGCTACATTTTGGATTGTCCATCATTTCTTCAATTAAGATCCGGCACCTTCGGACAATTTCTCCTTCTATTCCAAAATAGTCCGGTTTTTCCGTGAAAAATGGTGTATAACCAAGCGTGTAAAAACGCATCAGCAATTCTCCTACTTTTCTCCCTCGATCCTGTATCGTCTTATCCTTCGTTTCCATTCCATTCTCTTGCGTATTTCCGATCAGATACAATGCTGTATTCGGTGCTGTGGCATAATCGCATAATAGGTATCTTTTGCCCAGATCTGTAAGATAGTAGGTCGATGGACGCTGATACTTCGTCCTCTCTACCATCTTTTGATTCCGAATGGTCTGTGTATCCCGATTCCTCTGTTCCAGTTTCCCTTCGTACATATATCTCATCGCCTGCAAATTGATACATCCACTCATTGCGATCATCTGCAAAACTTTCCCTGCAGTTCCCTTCAGATTCATCATCTCTTCTTTCCCTCCATTCTGTATGTTTCTTCTTTGAAATAATTCCCTATTTCTTATTCTTTTCGGTGATTCTCATTCTTCCATCCATTGTTAGTATCCCATAATGTACTAAAAACGGTTCCTTTAAGATTCGGTTCCTTCATCTCCTATCCTGCTTTGTGAAGCATCTATCCAATGATTCACCTTTTGGATCATAGACAATATGAACTTCTCTCCTGCAGGACAACGACCTTTCCATCACACAAAGTTCTTGCACCTTCCTTTTTTTCTTTTCCAACCTCGACTCTTTTCCCTTAATTTTCTGCTTTCTATTTTTTCCCTCACGACTCTACGGTGTTGAAATACTTTAGGCTAAGTCTGAACCTTTTCCACATTTTGACCATGGTTGGAAAATGCCCAATTTCCACCATTTTCAACAAAAATAATGGTGATAAATTGCAAAAATAAATGGGTAAAATCGGTACTTTTTGACATGAACGATTTTTATATACTTATTTTGCAAAAATAAATGGGTAAAATTGGTACTTCTAACTATATTAAAGTGGTAAGAAAAATCGTGTTTGTTTCCATTCTTATTAATATAAAAATTATTCTATTTTTCCAATAGATCCTGATACCTTCGATAGGTCTGCGGTGTCGTAAGATAGAGGATTGTATACCTTTGTTTGCCCTGGTGTTTTGCAGTGCGAATATACTTTACCATATAATTCAAATTATCATCTTTTGCCACCATTTGAACCAATGGATCAATCAAAAATGAGGAAGTAAATCGATCCAGATCCCTAAGATTTTGATAAGATTCCTCTAAAATATACTTCTCTAAAATCACATAGGACTCATACGGATGCCCTCTTTTTTGGAGGAGATCGAAAGCCACCAATTGTCGTTGGAACGATCTTCTCAACGGCTCAACTTCCGTTCTTTTGATTGGTTCCCGTGGGCAAATATACGGGATTTGGACTCTTAAAATATCCTTCTGATAGGAGATTTCAATGGGTCTTTTGTCATAGGTAATGGGCAAGGCATCAAAGGATTCCTGTGGCAAAACCAAGCTTAAATAAGTTCTTAGCTGATCGGTCACAAACAGCGCATTTTCGTACCCTGTAACTGCTGCCCCATCCCCTTCTTTTTCTAACGATTTGATATCGCAAACCAGCCGTTTTATGCCTTGTTTTGCTTTTTTGATGCACTCTTTTTTTTGTTCCAAGTCCCATTTTCCATAAGATTTCCATGTATGTTCCAAAATATCATCCATCAAGAAGTCATAACCCATGATTTTCTCACCCTTTCCCTTGAAAAAGTCGTATATTCCCGTCAATTTCTGCCATTGCAAAAGCATAAATGTGTGTTCCACGAATTTTAGAAATATCTTTTGAATTTTCAACTAAAATAATTCTTTGTGGAATGTCTTCTTTGGCATTCTGATAGGACTCATCCCCGACTTTCAGATACATATTGCAAATTACGGCCCCGTCTTCTGGGCAATGATGTATTTCATAATGTTTTCCTCCAAAAATAAAATGGATTAAAACTCCGGAAAACTTTGAACCCGGCGTATGGTATTCAATGTTGGAATCTTTCATTGCGAAAATCAGAATCCATAATGCACGTATTTTAATAAAATCTAAGGATGCTCCGTTGGAACGAAGAATCAATGCGTGATCTCTCTGTTTTCCGATTTTCTGTATTCGTAAAAAACCTGCAGATTGCAATTCATTTGCTGCGCTTTTTACGATTTTAAAGCTTTCTCCTGTTAATTGAGCCACTTGTGATACCATGACACATTGATAATAAGGAAGGAACTCTTTTAGAAAATTCACTACATTTTCTGACATCATTAGCCTCAAACGTCGCTCATTCATACATTTCACTCCTTTTTGCTATTTTCTTGTATATTGGTTACTTTTTTTTCAGAAACGTGCGTAAATAATACTTTATTGTTTTTTTCTGCATTTTGGTGACTTTACGCACGTTTCTCGATTTTAATAGGGTTTATGCACTCAATTATAGATTTTGTAACAAAATTGCTTTTTCTGCATTTTAGTGTTTTTTTAAACAAATCTATTCTTAACTGGAAATTCGTGCATAACATGCGTTTGTCTTATTTTTAAAACCTAAAGCAAAGAACATATGAAAAAAGCTCTTTTATGCTTCTAACTGCTTCTGCTTCATTCGCATCAGTCGTTCGGAATCTGAACGCTTGGTAGTAATTAAATCGTGTTCCTTTTTGGTTGCCATCACATGAACCGGAACATTATTTTCGCCAAACATTAACAAGCAATGTCCTTGCTTTAATTTTTTGATCTTATAAATTTCGGAATCCGTAAAATCAAAAATGTCTTGAATGTTCACAGCCTCATCTTTTTCCAAACGTAAGATAAATTTCAAACTGGAACAATTCACAATTTCTTTTCCATATTTTCCATCATCCAACTTCTTCATATCATTGGAACTCTGTGTTGCGGCAATGGCAGCGCCACCATAAGAACGGATAATCTTAAAGATCTCAATCACATACTGAGCCGCGATCCGACTTTCTCCAATCAGTTTCCAAAGCTCATCCATAATAATCGCTTTCTTTTGTGTACGATCTTCTTTTGCCTTGGAAAAGACAAAGTCAATCGCAATAAACATTCCAACCGGAAGAATCTCTTTTTCTAAATGCTCGATATCAAACACCGTATACATGTTGTCTAAATCCACATTCGTCTGCTGGTTGAAGTTTTTCGCAGAACCATAGACAAATTTCTCTAGGGCATCTAAAAGATCTTCGCCCTTTACCGGTTCCATTTCACGAATCGTATCATAAACATCCCCTAAGATCGGCATGGCACGATACTTCTTTGTTCCTGGTTGAAAGAGGCTCCCATTTTCATGCGTAATCCCCTTCTTTCGATAGGTTTGAACCAATGCTTTGTCCAAAATATTCAATTCTTTTTTTGTAATATCCGGTTTGATCAAAGTAAAGAGTGTTTTCAACATTCCAATTTTTTGGGTTAATGCCGACATTTCTATCGTTTCATCTTCTCCATCCAGGATTTTAGTAGTGGAATCATCAGGAAGTCGAATTTCTAATGGATTGATACACTGGCTGCTTGCCGGCGAAATAGTAATGTATTGACCACCAATGGCAGCACAAGACCGTTTAAATTCAAATGCTTTCAATGGAGCAATGATGAAAATTGGAATTCCTTGTTGACGCATTCGCATGGCTAAAAGCAAAAGTGTATAAGTTTTTCCGGCACCAGATGTTCCAAACATGGCAACATTGGCATTTGTATACCGATTATCATTGAACAAGTCTAAGATGATGAGCTGACGAAAGACTTCATCAATTCCAATCACAATTCCATTATCATCCGATAATTCATTTGCGATGAATGGGAACGTAGAAGCTGCACCTTCCGTTAGCATATTTCGTTTTGCCTTTTTTTCAATCTCCGGATCCAGTCGACAGCACGGCAGCGAGGAAAGAAAAGCTCGATCCTGCATATAATTACAATTTTCTAAGACATATTTTCTAGCCGTACATTTCTTTTGAAAGCTTTTGATTTTTGTTGTCAATTCCTCTTCTGAATCAGCACTGATTGTAATTAAGACGCTTACATAATAGAAGTCTTGTTCATCTCCTTTTTTTAATCCGGATCGAATGTACGCAGAACTTGCGATCTTTCCGACATCGGATTCATAATTTTCACTGACACTTGTTTGAGAAACCAGACCGGCGCCTCCAAATGCAATCTTCAGATTCATGCGGTTAATCATCATCGCCTTATCTTTCTTTGTATAGAACAAATCAACATCAATACCTTCCCCGGAGTTAATCAAATACGAGGTCCATCCTCCATAAACTTCCTCCTCAATACTACCCCCGTTTAAATAAAAATGCGTATAGTAGCGACCATCAATGATATAGTATTTTGGGCTTTCTCCAAAATCGATCGTTTTAGGTGCGATTAACTCTCCAATTGGAATATTGGAAAGCTGTGACGGATCCTGAAATGTTTTCATGTAATATTCCGCAACATCATCTTTTCGCTGCCCAAAGTCTTCGTGAATACTTTCCTTCCGATTCAGTTGATCATATAATATTTTCGCTGCAAAGTTGGTTTCGTTCTCTGGTTCTATCACTTCCAAATCACAGTTCTGCAGATATTCCACAGCATCGTTGCAAACTTCATATAAAATCTGCATCGTTTTCAGCTTATCCTCTATCTCAAGACCATAGGTTTCGTGTTCAAAAATCAAATAGAACTTATGCTCTACGGATCCGGATTCTGTCATTCGCTCTAGCATTCGAATCGTATCCATCTGCATTTCTCTGCATTTTTCATTGGATTCCTTTTCGAAATATTCTTTTGCCTTTTTTACATGGGTTCTGGTATCTACCTTCCGACTCACACATTTGATCTGTACATTCACCGGTGTGATTCGTAAATAAGCAAAGAAATCAGCAATGATACTATCTTTTTCCCGTTCCGAACGAAGATTGAAATTCGTTGGTTTGACCTCGATAAACTTCACAAAACGATGATCTCTGGTTTCATAAATCCCACTATACATTCCTTTATAGGGAAGAAAAGACACTGTTTCTGTCGTAACCGGCGGAAGTTTGCGAATATCTTCTTCCTCTAATCGTTTTCGATAGGATTGATAAAATTCCATCACATCCTCCACCTTCTGATAAAGGATACTTGTTTTTATCTGCTGCGTTAGAGATATTTTCTTTACTTTTTGTGTGGATGTCTTTTTACGCACATCCAAGGATGCAACTTTGACTGGATCCATACCACTGGCAATCAGAGAGGCTTTGATGCGTTCCGCTTCTGCTTTCTGTTTTCGTTCCATCGCCAATTCTTTTTTGATTTGACGACGACTTTTCTTTTTTTCTTTTGATATTTCGGTGTCTTGTTTCCGGTCCTTTCCCTCCTTTCTTTCTGCTTTCTCATATGCTTCTTCTTGGCGCATGATCGTTTTTTCCCATTCTGCCAACGCTTCTTCTCCAAGGTAGGAATAAAATTTCTTCATTTGATGATAGTGCAGATATTTCTTGAAAAAAACGGTCAAAGGATCTCCGTTGATTCCGATGAAGCCAACAGCTCCTGCCAATCCGCCGAAAATAATAATAAATTCAAATGTATGTTGAAGTGTTAAGTTCAAGACTTCCGCAATTCCTTTTGCAAGCAATGAAAAGAACAAACAAAAGATGCCTGCTTCAACTAATTTCCGTCTTGTAACAATCCCTCCCAAATATGCTTTATTTTCGATCACATTCATTGGGATAGGATAAGAAGAGATGTGTTCCCTTTCTTCTTCCGTCCGTGCCATAACTATATTTCCTTTCCAAATAACTGTTTTATATCTTGAACCTCACATGGCTAAACTAAAAAAAAGAGCAGACATGAAAGTCCACTCTTTCCATTGCTCATTACCTAAAGCCGACGAGCCTCCTGCTTCACAGACTTTACAATATGATCTCCGCAGGTATTCCTTCGGACAATTTTAGGGTTCAGTTCATAGAAAGAGAGATAAACTCCCCTTCTTACCAATTGTTATTTTTTAATTTTTCGTTTCCAAAGGATGATCGCAATCGCCGATCCTGCTAATAACAATCCTCCAATAATCTCTGGAAGGATTGAAAGCTGTCCGGTTTTCACCGAAGAACTTGTCCGAGTTGTAGAATTACCGGAACTTGGAGTTGATGTTTTTTTGATATCCGGAGTTTTCGATTTTACAATTCTTACTGTCTGTCCCTGATCATGGATATCCTTATGTTCTGCGATGACAGCGCCAGTAGCGACATCATATGCAGTTTCAAAGGCAACTGCACTTACTCCTCCCAATTTCCGTCCATCAAAAACAAACTTCACTTCGGCACTTCCAGAAGATTTTTCTGGTACCAAAAAGGCAGTGCCTGTTACCTCTGCTCCATTCACCAGAATCGGTTTTTTAGTCGTTTGATTCATCAGAACACCCTCGAATTTGATTTCTTTTCCGGCTTCCACTCCTTCATATTGGATCTTATCTACGATGATCACTTTCTGGCTTGCTTCTGCCTCATGATCTCCATCCACCTGGTCGGTTGCTGTTGTTCCAATCTTTGGAATGGTGACGGTCTGGTTCTTATCGGTAAGATCAGCATGAGATCCGACTTTCACATCTCCCTCATAGAGATCTTCAAATACAACCACCTGTGTTCCGCCTAAAGAACTTCCATCAAAGGTAAACAATAGATCTACTGTTTCATTAACACTTTTTGCAGTAAATGTCTTAGACGCAGTAACTGCAGCACCGTTAACAAGCAATGTCTCTCCACTCTTTTGATTCATCAGAACCCCTCGAACTGTATACTCCTTTCCGATAATCAGATTTTCGCAAGAAACGGTATCAACAATGGTCATTTCCTTTTCTGCTTTTGCTACATGGGTTTGTGTCTTCTGATCCACGGCTGTTGTACGCACTTTCGGAACATAGACTGTCTGATTTTCGTCATTCAAATCCGCATGGACTGCATACTCTTTTCCCTGATATTTTACAGTTTCAAAAGCAACAATTGTTTTTCCCGCAGTTTTCACACCACTAAATGTAAATACAACTTCCACAACACCATCCGCAGTTTCGACTTTTGCCTTTGTTTTTGCTGTGATTTCCTGTCCGTTATCATCTAGCACTGGTTTCCCGGTTTTTTTATCCATTAAGATTCCCTCAAACTCATACGTTTTACCTGGAATCAGATTTGTATAAGAGATTTTGTCTACGATCTTCATCTCTTCGGATGCCTCTACCGTATGACTTCCGCTTTCAGCATCAATTGCCTCTGTTTTTAAATCCGGGAATCGAATAGTCTGATTTTCATCTGTAAAATCTCGATGTGTTGCAATGACATCTCCATTGAGAGTGAGATCTTCAAACACAACCGTAGTTTTTCCGGCCAAAGATGTTGCATCCAAATGGAATTCTACATCCACAGTTCCATTCTTTGTTTTCGGTGTAAATGTTTTTTCTACTCGAACTTCTTTCCCGTCAATCAGGATTGGCGCACGAGTGTCTGGATCCATTAACACACCAATTAACTTATGCTCTTTTTCTGGTTCCAGATTTTCATAAGTAACGGTATCAATGATGGATACGTCCTCGGTAGCAGAAGAAACATGAGTTCCAGTTGCTTCATCTTTTGCAGATGTCTGAATCTTCGGAACCGTCTCATCTTCATCATTGATGGTTCCACCATTGACTTTCTTTCCATCTTTGGTGACATAAAAATCATATTTCACAAGTTTCATACCTTTGTTAGTATCAGAACGAAGCTCTTCGACTTCATACTTACCATATGGAAAGGCTCCCTTAGAATCATCCGCTTTTGCCATACTTCCATTTTCACCTTGTCCAAACCAGATACCGGCATCATAATCAAAATTAGAAGCTTTCACTCCTTCTTCTTTATTATAATGTTCTAATAACTTATCATTTTTATTGGTATCTTTAGAATGTGGATTAGCTGAGGAATCAAACTCTCCATTTCGATCTGTCACAACTACATGCTGTTCGCCAGAAGTTGTATTTGTCACTTTAAATGCAGCACTTAAACTCTTCTGACTGGTCAATGCTTTCTTAAGGAATTCATAGTCACCTCGGATGACTTGGTTCTTAAAATTCAAATTGATCTGATCCTCTGGTGAATACATCTTTCCATCTTCCCCATGACAAACAATTCCTTTTTCACTTCCATCTGTTAAAAGATATCCCTGTCCACTGGATATTTCCTTAACACCGTAAGTACCATATGGAAGCGCTCTTTGCTCTGTCTGCGCAACATAACGTTTCTGATCTTCCTCCCACTTTGTGGAGATTTTCAGAACCTCTTCTCCCGGTGCAATATCTTTTCCTTGATAATGAACGGAAGAGGCGCTTCGGTTGACAATGCTAAATTGTACATTTGCTAAGCTTGTTCCATCTGCAGAGGCTACATGATCTTTTCCTCCAATGGCTTCACTCTGATCAAGTTCCTGATCGGACTTCCATACCTGAATGCCATATTTTTTGGATGGATCGGAAACCGTATAGTCTGCACCCACAGTTCCAAGATCTTTGCCTGCTTCTACCTTAGACATCCATTTTCTTCCGGAAAGCACATTTCCATTAACGGTTACGGTAGAATCTTCAATCTTATATCCGCCCGGTGCTTTTGTCTCTTCAATCGTGATGGTTCCATAGGGGATTGACACTTTTCCATCAATCTTATAAAAATCATCACCTGACACCTTGTACTCATCATTAAAACCAAGAGCAACAATTTTATTTGTACCAAACGTCTTTTCTTTCGTTTCCAGAACCCATGTTCTTGTTGCTTGAACTGGCAATTTTGACTCATTGTCATAATATCCGGCATAATATTTCACCGTAAACTGAGCTCCTGCCAAAGAAGCATCTCCCTGCACCGTTTCTCCGGTTTCTTGATCTACCTTTTTTACCTCTAATAATGCTGGATCTGTTCCAGGGATATCTGTTACGTTAACCAACGCCGGATCTTCTTCATCGTTGTCTGTGGATACTTTTACTGTGTGAACACTTCGATCCATTTCATAGCCTTTTGGTGCTTTTGTCTCTTTCACATAGTAAGTTCCGGCATCGACTTCCACCATAGAAGTCTCTCCTTTGGCATTGGTTGTTAACGTGGTTACTTTTTTGGTACATTCTTTGTCAGAGTAAACTCCAAACTGCGCTCCATCCAAGCTATAGCAGCTATTTCCATTGGTAATCGTTGGGTTCGCAGAAGTCTTTTTTACTTTCAAATGTCCTTTGGATTCAATGGCAACTTTGTAAATTCCAAATCCGGACTGTGTATTGATTTCCTGACTGTTTAAGCCAATAATCACATAACCATCTTCCGTATCTACATGAAGAATGGACAGACGAAGCTTTCCGTCGTTTCCATCCTGAAAGGTTCCCATTGGATTCGTAATATGGCAGCATTCTCCGGCATACATGTGCTTACTGGAATAAGAAGCATCATCTCCATCATAGGCGGTTACAAAGGAACCCTTTTGATGAAAGTTCAGTGTTGCCTGATTCTTATTTAAAGCAGTTGCCTTATATTTACTATTGTCATAGTTTGGCATCGTCATTCCAAAAGTGACATCTTCCCAGTTGCTTTTTAGATTGACTCCATTGGTATCTTCAAACTCTGATCCTTTATCGTAAATATCAAACCATCCAGAATTTGCACTTCCTGTTGGAATGTACATAGATTTGATCGAATGTTTGATTGCCTCTGCTGCCGCTCTCGAATTATAGTCCACAGTTGTTTCACTCAGATCACTGAAATAGCGAACTGCAGATTTGTACTCAAACACCTGCCCGTCTTGAAGTTTGGAAGTATCAATCCGGTCAAACACAATCGGCTTTCCTGTTTTCTTATCCGTCACAAATTTGAGTTTATCCGGATTTGTAATTTTTGCACTTACATCAGTAGTAAAGAGTTTTAAAATCTTTTGAGATAATTTATCTTTTTTGATTTCTACTCGGATGGATTTCAAACTTGCTGGGGATACTGCAATTTCCAATTCTCCGGCATTTTCATCGTAAATCGCTGCCTCATTTGCCTTCAGATCGTAAGCAATCTCAGAATCATTGAGATACACCTCAAAATCTTCCAGTTTTAAACCTCTGGCCACTTTAAGAGAATCCGTAACCGGAATCTTTACAGTGACATCATACGTATTCGCAGTAAGAATCTGATGTTTTTCCTTCGCAGATTTGTTCGGATTCTTTACAGTAACATCAATTTTGGTATCCTGATTCTTAATACTACCGGCATACAATACCTGACCGGTTAATAAAACATCCGGATCTTTCTCAAAATACGCTTTAGGAATATATGCAAGTCCGGTTTTTTTATCAAACTTCATATCTGTTCGAACATCTGGATTCTTATTATTTTTTCCTCGTACAAAAGCGACATCATACATTTCTCCTAATCCATTGACTGCAGAAAAATCCGCAATATAATATTGGGCATCTCTACTGGTCTGATACAGAGGTAAAATATCAGTATACTGAGAAATGAAAGCATCTGGATGCTTCTTCCACAGCTGATCAATCGTACAATCTTTTGGCATCTTTGACTTTTCACCAATCAGACGCTTCAATCGAATGTTAAATTCTGTCTGTGTCAGATCTTTCAAAATCTGCTTTTCGGATTTGTTTTTTACATCCGTTACGATTTTTTGGTTGGCACGTCCCGCTACATAGGATTGTGTATCCTCGTAGGTTGGTGCCTTTACCGAGACAGCATTGTCATGAGTCAGTGTTGCATCAGCGGCTGCTACATTCACAAACCCACTAAACGAAGTCAGCGTCATTGCAGCGGCTGCCGTAGAACACATCACTTTTGACAGAAACTGTTTGATTTTAAATTTCTCCATATGTTTGTGTCTCCTTATGTTTATTGTCTGGTTACATGTTACTTACATTGCAATTTAACTGACACTCCAACGGCTAAAGCACGTTGGGTTCTTATATACATTCACTTCCAAATATACTCGAAAGCATATGAGACTAATGAACTTCTATAAAACTTTCACTACCAAAGATACCATTGTATCTATTAGCGATAGCATAAGGCTCATGTCAAAACCTATTTATATATTCTCTTTTAGAAATTTATTGCGGATCATCTGTCTGATCTCTGATTTTATGCATATGCATCACCTCCCTGCATTGGAGACAAAAAAATGGAGCA
>OBYP01001331.1_pt1 | contig 12342 bp, 12 predicted proteins | sample 1501461 | NCBI WGS metagenome assembly OBYP01 (sample SAMEA2580201, study PRJEB22360) | human gut metagenome | biome: human gut; feature: human-associated habitat; material: faeces | place: Denmark | collected 2008/2010 | reverse complement strand
AGAAGAAATATGACTGCTTTCGCAGTCTGCATCTGGCGCGCAAAGCGGAGTAAGTTCCTCAGAGATTGAGGGATAGAGGGAGTTTGATGCGGACTTGTCCGCTTTGTCCTGTGAAAAGAATGCATGCAATGCTTGCAAATGAGCAGGAAAGCCGTTACAATGATATCATATGTGAGACAGAAAAATACGGAAGATTGCGGAGGCAAAGGGATGGAATTATTAAAAGAGAGAATTCGAAAGGACGGAGTCGTAAAGGAAGGAAATGTCTTAAAGGTAGACCGCTTTTTGAATCACCAGATGGATGTTAAACTGTTTCGTGAGATCGGAAAAGAATTTCAAAGGCGGTTTGAGGGAGAAGAGATTAATAAGATTCTGACGATTGAAGCATCAGGAATTGGAATTGCATGTATTGCGGCAGAGATTTTTGATGTTCCTGTAGTGTTTGCCAAGAAGACCCAGACAAAGAATATCGCAGGGGATGTTTATACGACCAAAGTAGAATCTTTTACCCATGGAAGAGTTTATGATATTATCGTATCAAAGGAATTTTTGGGAGAAGGCGACAGAGTGCTTCTGATTGATGATTTCCTTGCCAATGGAAAGGCGTTAGAGGGATTGGCACAGCTTGTGGAAGACTCCGGAGCCGAGCTTATTGGAGCCGGTGTCGTAATTGAAAAAGGATTCCAGCCGGGAGGAGATTTCCTTAGAGAGAAGACCCACTTAGAGTCACTGGCAATCGTGGAGCATATGGATGAGAAGACCGGAGAGATCACATTTCGGTAGACCATTTTATTAGAATGTACAAAAAGCAAGTGGAGCAGTAACGATTGCTGACCACTTGCTTTTTATCTTGTTTTAAGGAATAGCAGGATTGGAGGCAAAAAATGCAGATACCGAATTCGTTATTGTTTGAGGGAATCAGTCAGGAAGATATTGAGTCTATGATGGAGCGCCTTCTGGTGAAACGATGCAGTTATAAGAAGGACGAGTTTATTTTTCACAGTGGGGATTGCGCAGATCAGATTGGTATGGTAGTGGAAGGAAAAGTTCATATCATAAAAGAGGACTTCTGGGGGAACCGAATGATTCTCGGGGAAGCAGTTCCGGGAGAATTGTTTGGCGAGGTGTATGTCTGTGCAAAAGCAGAACAGTTAGAAGTCAGTGTTGCGGCAAAAATGGATACGGAAGTCCTGTTTTTGGATCTTCAGAAAGTTTTGACCGTATGTTCAAATGGCTGTAAATTTCATTCAAAAATGATTCAGAATCTGTTGTTTTCCATTGCTGCTCGAACCCTTGCCATGACAAGAAAAATAGAGCATATGTCCAAAAAATCGCTTCGAGGTAAGATTTTATCCTATTTATCATCGGAGGCGATTCGAACAGGGAAAAGGGAATTTCAGATTCCATATAACCGTCAGCAGTTGGCAGAATATTTATCCGCAGACCGCAGGGCATTGTCTGCAGAACTTGGAAGAATGCAAAAAGACGGGATTTTGGAATTTCAAAAAAACCGGTTTCGATTATATGAGGAATTATAAAAGTGACAGACTTAAAATAGAGTTGAAAGAGGAGACAATGATATGATCGGTGGATCGGAAGAGAATCAGAAAAAACATATATGTGCGGGTTTGTTGGCCCATGTGGATGCGGGAAAGACAACTTTGTCAGAGGCTATTTTATACACTGCGGGAAATCTTAGGAAAATCGGTCGGGTCGATAATCAGGATGCATTTTTGGATACAGATGACAGAGAGCGTGCCAGAGGAATTACAATTTTTTCAAAGCAGGCAGAGGTAACCTTAGATCATATGGGGATTACTCTCTTGGATACTCCGGGACATGTGGATTTTTCCGCAGAGATGGAGAGGACGCTGCAGGTGCTTGATTATGCAATTTTGGTGATCAGCGGAGCAGATGGAGTACAGGGGCACACGATAACATTGTGGAGTCTTCTTGAAAAATATCAGATTCCAACATTTCTGTTTATTAATAAGATGGATCAGCCGGGAACACAGCGAGAGCAGTTAATGAAAGAATTAAAAGAGCGTCTTAGCGATGGATGTATAGATTTTGGATTCGAAGATATGGCTCAGTCTTATGAAGAAATTTCTATGGAAGATGAAGAACTGATGGAGTTTTATCTGGAGCATGGAGAACTAAAACAGGAAGACGTGCAGAGAGTCATTGCACAGAGGAAGATTTTCCCTTGCTTTTTTGGTTCTGCATTAAGGCTGCAAGGCGTGGATGAGTTCTTAGAAGGATTTGGAAAGTATACAAGACAGCCGGAATATGCGGATGAATTCGGAGCAAAGGTTTTCAAAATCACAAGAGATGATCAGGGAAACCGACTGACTCATATCAAAGTGACCGGAGGAATCTTGAAGATAAAAACGGTGATTTCAGGGGTGGAAAAAAGCGAAAAAATCAACCAGATTCGTATTTATTCAGGAAAGAAATATGAGGCGGTCAGTGAGATTGGGGCAGGGAGGATCTGTGCAGTTACAGGTCTTACAGATACGAAACCAGGAGAAGGTTTTGGAATGGAAAAGGACGGATATACCCCTGTTCTGGAACCGGTACTTACTTATCAAATGATTTTGCCTGAGGAGGTTCATTCCAGTGTAATACTTCCGAAACTCCGGCAGCTGGAGGAAGAGGATCCGCAGCTGCATATTTTGTGGAATGAAGAATTGCAGGAGATACAGGTTCAGATCATGGGCGAGGTTCAAATTGAGATTTTAAAAAGTCTGATCAATGAACGTTTTGGTGTATCCGTGGAGTTTGGAGCCGGCAATATTGTTTATAAGGAGACAATTTCAGATACGGTAGAAGGAGTGGGACATTTTGAGCCATTGCGCCATTATGCAGAAGTGCATCTCATCCTTTCTCCGGGAGAACGTGGAAGCGGGGTTGTTATTGACACTCAGTGCGGCGAAGATATGCTGGATAAGAACTGGCAGCGGTTGATTTTGACGCATCTTCTGGAGAAAGAGCATAAGGGAGTCCTTGTGGGAGCGGAGATAACCGATGTGAAAATTACATTGGCAGCAGGAAGAGCCCATCAAAAACATACAGAGGGCGGAGACTTTCGACAGGCAACATATCGGGCAGTTCGCCAGGGACTTAGGAATGCCAAATCTGTTTTGCTGGAACCTTATTATGAGTTTCGACTGGAAATACCACAGCAGATGGTTGGACGGGCTATGACGGATATTGAAAAAATGTCAGGAATTTTTGAGCCACCGGAAACGGCAGGGGAGTTATCGGTTCTTACCGGAAGCGTCCCGGTGTCGACAATGCAGGGATATCAAAAGGAAGTGATTGCCTATTCGAAAGGAAGGGGACGTCTGTTTTGCAGACTGAAAGGATATGAGGTTTGCCATAACGCACAGGAAGTCATTGCGGCATCCGGATATGACCCGGATCGTGACCTGGAAAATCCCTGTGATTCAGTTTTCTGTTCTCATGGTGCCGGGTATAATGTTTCATGGGATCAGGTGCCGGAACATATGCATATTGAGAGTGTACTAAAATCAAAAGAAAGTCTGCCGGAAGATGATGATCTTAGACAGCGAAGGGCATATATAGAGGATGAATGGATTGATACAGAAGAGATTGATCGGATTTTAGAGCAGACATTTTATGCCAATGTGCATCAGAAAAGTAAATGGAAGAAAAAGAAAGTATCTCGCATTGCTCAGGATTATCAGGTGTCGGCTCAAAAAAACTCAGTAAAACGAGATATGTCAAAAAAGTATCTGCTAGTCGATGGTTATAATATCATTTATGCGTGGGAAGATTTGAAGGAGCTGGCAGATGAGAACATTGATGCGGCCAGAGGAAAATTGTTAGACGATATGTGCAACTATCAGGGAATGAAAGGATATGAGATCATTGTAGTATTCGATGCCTATCGGGTCAAAGGTCATGAAACAGAGGTCTTGAATTATATGAATATTCATGTGGTTTATACCAAAGAAGCAGAGACTGCCGATCAGTATATCGAGAAGTTTGCCCATGAACACGGCAGAAAGTACGATGTTACAGTGGCAACCTCTGATGGAATGGAGCAGATCATCATTCGTGGACAGGGATGTACTCTTCGATCAGCGAGGGAATTAAAAGAAGATATGGAGATGGCGAAACAACAGCTCCGGGAGGAATATTTAGAACAGCAGGAAAGGAGTAAGAACTATCTGTTGGAGGGAATTTCGAAAGAAGACCTTGAAGGACAGAAAAATTAGAATACGTAAAGAACAATAAATTTTTTAGGAGAAAAGGCATATGCGGTAAAAGTGTGTGCTTTTTTTGTTATAAGAAATGCTTGACAAATATAATTTTCGAGAATATACTATTATTCATATCAGAAAAATAGGAAATAAAAAGAGGTGAGAGGATGGATTGGAATTTTATTGTGCAATACAGTGATTTATATATTGAGGCGGCAGGATTGACTGTAGGGATTGCAGCCGTTGGAATTCTTGGATCTCTGATTTTGGGATTAATCTGTGGGATAATTCGCTATTATAAAATACCGTTTTTTCACAGAATTGTGGGAATTTATATTGAACTTTCCCGAAATACACCATTATTGATACAGTTATTTTTTCTGTATTTTGGGCTTCCAAAGCTTGGGATTTTACTGGATTCAAAAACCTGTGCCATTGTCGGATTGGTTTTTCTGGGCGGAAGTTATATGGCAGAAGCCTTTCGAAGTGGACTAGAAGCGGTAGAACGGGTTCAAAAGGAGGCAGGATTAAGTCTTGGTATGAGTGAGAGACAGGTATTTTGGCATGTGATTTGTCCGCAGGCGGCAGCTATTGCCGTGCCGGCAATCGGGTCTAATGTGATCTTTCTTATGAAAGAGACTTCCGTATTTAGTGTGGTGGCGCTGGCGGATCTGATGCATGTGGCAAAGGATCTGATAGGTTTGTATTATCAGACAGATGAGGCATTATTTATGCTGGTGATTGCCTATCTGACGATACTGCTTCCGATCTCCATTGGATTTACTTTGCTGGAAAGGAGGCTTAGATATGCAGGATTTGGGCATTAACGTGCTGTTTCAGGGGGATAACTTTGCAAGATTAATGGGCGGACTGTGGATAACTATAAGAATTTCTCTGATTTCTGTGCTGTTGTCAATGATTTTTGGAGTAATACTCGGAATGATAATGTTGATAAAAAATACAGCAGTGCATTGGATTACAAAAATCTATCTTGAATTTGTGCGTATTATGCCACAGCTGGTATTGTTGTTTCTGGTATATTTCGGATCGGCAAAACATCTTGGATGGAATCTGGGAGGAGAAGCCGCAGCGGTCATTGTGTTCACGATGTGGGGAACTGCGGAGATGGGAGATCTGGTGCGAGCAGCACTGTCATCCATTCCCGGGCATCAAAGAGACAGCGGAAAGGCACTTGGTCTTACAGGCGGACAGATTTACCGGTATATACTGCTTCCACAGGCAGGAAAGCGTCTGCTCCCTCAGGCGATGAATCTTGTGACCCGAATGATCAAAACGACATCTTTAGTCGTGTTAATTGGAGTTGTAGAAGTTGTCAAAGTGGGACAGCAGATCATTGAGGCGGCAAGATTAACAACCCTAGGTGCAGCAGTATGGATTTATGGAGTTATTTTCTTTTTGTATTTTATAATCTGTTATCCGGTATCCCGGCTGGCAGCATATCTGGAAAGAAGATGGAAAGAATAAAGGAGGAAGACAATGGCAGAAAAGGTTCTTGAAGTAAAAAATATTCAGAAGTCATATGATCGGCAGCCGGTACTGAAAGACATCTCATTTTCTATAGAGAAGGGAGAAGTTCTTGTGGTTTTAGGCCCGTCCGGATGTGGCAAGAGCACTATGCTTCGGTGTCTTAATGGATTGGAACTGATACAAAATGGGGCTGTTTATCTGAATGGAGAAAATGTTTCCGAAAACCGAAAGAATCTTCCGGCAGTTCGCCAGAAGATCGGAATGGTGTTTCAGAGCTACGATTTGTTTCCGCATATGGATATTCTGAAAAATATTACCCTTGCGCCTCAGAAAGTACAGCATCGAAAAAAAGAAGATGTGGAGAATGAGGCAAGAGACCTCTTAAAGAGAATTGGATTGGAAGATAAAGAGCATGCATATCCAAGGCAGTTGTCCGGAGGGCAAAAACAGAGAGTAGCGATTGTCCGCGCTTTACTGATGCACCCGGAAATTCTCTTATTTGATGAGGTTACCGCATCTCTGGATCCGGAGATGGTTCAGGAGGTATTGGAAGTGATGCTTGAACTGGCAAAAGCGGGAAGTACGATGATAATCGTAACCCATGAGATGGGATTTGCCAAAGCAGCGGCAGACCGCATATTGTTTATGGATCAGGGAAAAATCATAGAAGAAGGTGATCCGGAGGAGTTTTTTCAACAGCCAAAGACAAAGCGCGCACGGCAGTTTTTATCATTGCAAATGTAGAAATTTTTATAACAGGAGGAAATGAACATGAAGAAGTTATTGATTTTAGCAGTTACGATTGTTTTGGCAGGGGCGGTTTTCGCCGGATGTCAGAAAACAGGAGAAGATAGCAGTTTATCTTCTCAAAAGAGTGAGAATACGAGCAAGACGAAGGCAAGATCCTTAAAAGAGATTAAGGAAAGCGGTGAGATTGTCATTGGGGTATTCAGCGATAAAAAACCGTTTGGATATGTAGATGAAAAAGGGGAATATCAGGGATACGATGTATATTTCGGAAATCGTCTGGCAAAGGATCTGGGAGTCAAGGTAAAATATGTACCGGTAGAGGCAGCCAGTCGTGTGGAGTATCTTGTCACAGGAAAGGTTGATATTATTCTTGCAAACTTTACGGTAACAGATGAGAGAAAAGAACAGGTAGATTTTGCGCTTCCGTACATGAAGGTGGCATTGGGCGTGGTATCTCCAAAGAAGAATCTGATTACAAAGGCGGATCAGTTAAACGGAAAAACATTGATTGTCAGTAAAGGAACTACAGCGGAAACTTATTTTACAAAAGAATATCCGAAAGTGAAGCAGTTGAAGTTTGATCAGTATAGTGAGGCTTTTAATGCTTTGGCAGATGAAAGAGGAGACGCTCTTTCCACAGATAATACAGAAGTTCTTGCATGGGCACTGGAGAATAAGGGATTTGAAGTGGGAATTGAATCTCTTGGAAACACGGATACCATTGCGCCGGCTGTCCAGAAAGGGAACAAAGAATTATTAAATTGGATCAACAAGGAAATTAAAAGCCTTGGAAAAGAGAAATTCTTCCATAAGAACTATGAAGAAACCTTAAAACCGGTTTACGGAGATGCGGCAGATCCGGAAAATCTTGTGGTAGAAGGCGGAGTTGTAGAATAGTTTTCATATTCTTGATGGCTCAAAGAACATCTCTGTGGTAAAATGGCAGAGAGGTGTAAAACTATGAGAAAAATTGTAATGTTCGGGGATTCCCTGACAGATTATTTTCCGATGGAAAAGTTAAAAGACGTAGATGGTGAGATTATCAACAGCGGTCAGGCAGGAGATACGATTGCAGAGATGGCGGCGAGAATATCTTATGATGTTTTACCGTATCAGCCAGATATTATTTTGATGCAGGGAGGCGCCAATGACTTTTTGATGTCCCTATATCCGGGATATCAAGAGCTTGCGCACAGGGTGGTCAATCTGGCGCTTCGCCTGAAACAGCATCTTCCTGAAACGGCAATTTATGTGGAATCTCTTTATCCTGCATACACAGACAGAATCGGAATGATGCCTTCCTGGGCAGATGGAAAATCCAATGAGGAAATCAAAAAAATCAACGAAGAAATCCGACGTCTTTGTGAGAGAGAAGGAATTTTCTTCATTGATATTTTTCATCACCTAATCGGCAAAGACGGACAACTGTCAAGAGAATACACCATTGATGGGATTCATTTGCAGGATAATGCCTATGAGATAGTAGCACGGGTTTTGCGGTCAGTTCTGGAATCTATTTAAAAATTTATTCCGCCGATTTGAACTTAAAGTTTGCGATAGCGGTTCAGGCAGGCAAAGATTTCTTCGCGTCTTGGCATTGCCAGATTTGATTTCACATAACTGCTGTCCAGCAATGCAGCAAGCCCTTTTTGGGAGATAAGATCCATTAAGGCCTCCGTAATCTGACGGAGGTCTTTTTTTCCATCCATAAGATGAAGTTTTGCATAGAGCAGAGCATATCCAAGAGAAGAAGTCTGTTCGGCATCAACAATCTGTTCTACATATCGAAGGTCAACCGTCTCTTTATTGATTGAAAAGGCATCTTTCCCAAGTGTTTTCATCTTAATTCTGCGATCCTTTTTGAACTCTCTTCCATCTCGGAAGCAACGGTGAAAATCCGGCGCCGCAGTCAGAGGTTTGGCAAGAGCAACGCACGGAAAAGACAGGGCTTCCTGTTTGGCAAATGTGGTAATGTCTTTCGGGACATACTGGTCCATCTGGATAATGTGATCTGCCATATGGAAATAAGACCCACAGCTTCCGGCAACAAGAATAGACGAAATGCTGAAAGATTCATAAAGTTCCCGGACTCGTTCGATAAAAGGAGTGATGGGCTCCTGTTCTCTCAGGACAACTCTCTGCATAAGTTCATCTCGAATCATAAAGTTAGTTGCGCTGGTATCTTCATCTATAAGGAATAATGAAGTTCCGGCTTCCACTGCTTCCATAACATTGGCAGCCTGAGAAGTGCTGCCGCTGGCATCTTCCGTAGAAAAGGAAGAAGTATTTTTGCCGTTTGGAAGATGATTGATAAACATGGAAATATCAGTGTTGGTAATACTTCGTCCGTCTTCTGCGCGGATCTTCATGGCAGTAGGATCTGTCAATACAAATTCACGGCCGTCTCCCGGAATATGATTATAGACTCCTAATTCCAAAGCCTTAAGTAAGGTCGATTTTCCATGATAGCCACCGCCAACGATCAGCGTGATTCCCTTTGGGATTCCCATACCGGAAATCCTTCCGTGGTGAGGGAGTTCCATGGAAACCTGATAGGACTTTGGAGAGACAAACGGGACTGCAGTTTTTAATGGTCGTTGAGATATTCCGCTTTCTCTTGGCAGGATCGATCCGTCGGCTACAAAGGCAGTAAGTCCCATTTTTGAAAGACTTTCACGAATAAAATGTTGGTCTTCTGACAAGAAAATTGCCCGTTTTAATGACTTTTGATTTATATTTTGAAACAACAGGGCAGAAGTAACACATTTGGGGAGAAGTTCAAACAACATTTTCTCCAGTTCACGGCTGTTGACAGTACGTCCATTTGCCGGGAAACCAGCATCAAAGTAAAGAGAAAGATTGCCGTTTTGCGCATCAATCTGGCAGGCTGTTCGCTCTAAAACCTGCTGTCCGCATCTGCTGATGGAAAAAAGTCCGCTTTTTCCGGAGCCTTTTGCCCGGAAAGATATCTGATTTAATGCTTTTCCAAAGAGTCGGGTCAGGTGATCCTGCAAAGTAATTCGTTTATAAGAAGTATCGTAGTATGAAGCAGGAAATCCGGCAGCAGAGCCATCCATATGGAGACTAAGTCTGGAAGGAGATGCAAAAGGATCGCCCTGCACATGGTCAATGGAGAGACGGTAAGTTTTAAAATCATAGATTCCTTGCAGTCCCTTATAGGCAGGATAGCTCTTGCGGTCAATATTTTTTAAAGTAGTTTTTAAATTCATTGAAGATTTCATAAAAAATCCTTTCTTCTTAATCTGGATTTTAAAAGTTATTTTATTTTTGCGAGATATTTTAAAGTATAAATCTTAGAAATACTTTTGTAAATAAAAAGAAGGCAGGGGGTGTCCGGAGCATAAGCGGCTTTGCTTCTCTTTCAGGTCATGGTATAATACTGCCGAGTACAAGAAGGACAGGAGGACACAGATGGATCTTTCAAGATTAAAACAGATTCGCGCCGTGGTCTTTGATATGGACGGGCTGATGTTTGACAGCGAGCGATACGTGAAAATGTCATGGACGATTGCAGGGGAAAAACTCGGATATGGACCACTGGGAGAGCATATAGGAGAAACTTTAGGGTTGAATCGGAAGGATCGCGAAATATATTTTAAAGAACGCTATGGCAGAGACTTTCCGTTTGAAGACTTTTTGGATTTATACCGAGATGTTTACTATGAATTGTGTGGAGAGCAGGGGGTTCCGGCAAAAGAAGGACTTCATGAGATACTGGAAGTTTTAAAATCCAGAGGAATCAAGATGGGAGTTGCTACATCATCCAGTCAGGAACACGCCTTTGCCAATCTGAGACGAGAACATATTACCGGGTATTTTGAGGCGGTAGTGACAGGCAATATGATTCGTCACGGAAAGCCGGAACCGGATATTTATCTGGAAGCATGTAAAAGGCTTCAGGAGAATCCATGTTATGTGATGGCACTGGAAGACGCATTGAATGGTCTTCGCGCGGCTCATCGTGCGGGAATGATGCCGGTGATGATTCCGGATCTTGTGACAGACAGCCGTTCGGTGGATGATATTTTGTTTGGAAAATTCAATTCCTTATCGGAATTGGCGGAGGTTTTTAAAGCTATAGAATAAGGATAGGAAGTGGAATATGGGAAAGAAGAGAAAGAGCGCAGGATGTGAATATTGCAGTAATTATGTATATGATGAAGATTATGAATACTATGTCTGTGAGGTCAATCTTGATGAAGATGAAATGGCAAGATTTATGAGCAGCAGTGACTGGGACTGTCCGTATTTTCAGATGGATGATGAGTATGCCATTGTGCGGAAACAGATGTAATACCGGGAAGTTTCTGTTATAATAGAAGAAAAGGAACCGTGAATCAGCGCAGGGAACGGAAAGAGGTGCGGCATATGATTATTTGTATTTCAAGAAGATTTGGAAGTGGTGGACGAGAGCTGGGAAGTGTATTATCGCAGAAGCTTGCAATACCGGTTTTCGATAAAGAAATTATTGCAAAAGTTGCCAGAGAGAGTGATATGTCAGAGGAATTTGTGGAGAATCATGAAGGGAATCCGACCTATAGCCATATTCTCAATGTTCCGATGGGACGCGGGCTGTTTGGAAATGAGAACGACAAAATAATGACCCCTGAAAAATTATTTATGTTCCAGACCAGAGTTATCAAAGAGATTGTGAAGGAGAATGGGTCCTGTATTTTTGTGGGGCGTTGTGCTGATGTGATTTTGGAGGGATATGAGAATTGTTTCAGATTTTTTATTCATAGTCCGAAAGAGGATCGAGTGAAACGGATTGCAGAGACAGAAGGGATATCTGTCAGAGAAGCCGGAAAAAAGGTGAAGCAGATGGACTGGGAGCGTTCTTCCTACCATAACTATTACACAAAAAGGAAATGGGGAGATCCGGATCATTATGATATGATTTTAAATACGGCAAAGACAGGGATTGATAAGGCGGCTGATATTATCATACATTATATCAGCCCGGTTGAGTCATAAGTCATAATCAGACGGCATCGGGAGTGCCGGCGGTTATAAGAGTTAAAACAGATGTACAGAAAGTACAAGTTGTGAAAGCACAGCTTGTATTTTTTTGGTGAAAAATGAGAAATTAAAAGATCGGAGTTCAAAGGGTTGCGGAAGGGAAAAGATAGGAGTAGCATAAAAATAAATGAAAATGCAGTAAACAAAGAAAAGAGAATGGGAACGAAGAAATAATATGGAAAATAAAGAAAGAAAAATAATGTTTTCAAACCGGGATTTGGTAAAATTAATTATTCCGCTGATTATGGAACAGCTTTTGACGGTTACTATGGGGCTTACCGATTCCATTATGACAGCCAGCATCGGAGAGGCCGCGGTATCCGGAGTTTCATTGGTGGATAGTGTTATGGTACTGTTGATTAATATGTTTTCGGCACTGGCAACCGGGGGTGCCGTTGTGACAGGACAGTATCTAGGAGTAAAAAAACAAATTATGGCATGTAAGACAGCGGATCAGTTAATTCTATTTATTACTTCCATATCGGTAGTGATCATGGCGGGAATCTACCTTAGCAGCAATCTGATTCTCCATGGAGTTTTCGGACAGATTGAGCCGGACGTTATGAACAATGCAAGAATTTATCTGTTGATTGTCACAGCGTCCATTCCGTTTATTGCCGTATACAACGGATGTGCGGCATTGTTCAGAATTATGGGAAATTCTAAAATTGCTATGAATATGTCTTTAATGATGAATGGGATTAATATTGTGGGAAATTCTGTTTTAATTTATGGTTTAAAAATCGGAGTAGCAGGAGCGGCCATTTCGACTCTGGTATCGAGAATTGCGGCAGGGGTAGTTATGCTGGCGTTTTTTAAAAAGCAATTACTGTCA
>OBYP01001328.1_pt1 | contig 12372 bp, 10 predicted proteins | sample 1501461 | NCBI WGS metagenome assembly OBYP01 (sample SAMEA2580201, study PRJEB22360) | human gut metagenome | biome: human gut; feature: human-associated habitat; material: faeces | place: Denmark | collected 2008/2010 | reverse complement strand
TGGAAGCGGCTCAGGAGATGAATTCTCCGGTCATTATGCAGACAACACCGTCTACGGTAAAATACGCAGGACTGGACTTCTTTCTTGCAAATGTTAAGGCAGCTGCCGAGCGCTCCGGTGTTCCGGTTGCCATGCACTTAGACCACGGAAGCAGTTTCGAGCTTGCTATGCAGGCATACCGCACCGGATATACTTCTATTATGATTGACGGATCTCACGGAAGTTTTGAAGAGAATATTGCGGTATCCAAAGCCGTAGCAGATGCCTGTGCACCTTCCGGAGTACCGGTAGAGGCGGAGCTTGGAAAAGTCGGCGGAAAAGAAGACGACTTAGACGGCGGAGATGATAATCCGTATACAGATCCTGATCAGGCAGTTGAATTTGTAGAGCGCACAGGAATCACATCTCTGGCAGTGGCAATCGGAACAGCTCATGGTGTTTACAAAGGAGAGCCGAAGCTGGATCTTGAACGCCTGTCAGAAATTCGAAAGGCTGTAGAGATTCCTCTGGTTCTTCACGGAACAAGCGGAGTTCCTGATGAGACGGTAACAGAGTGTGTAAACAGAGGGATTTGTAAGGTAAATTATGCAACAGATTTAAGAATTGCTTTTACAGAAGGTGTGGAGAAGGTGTTCAAAGAAAATCCGGATGTCATTGACCCGAAAAAGTATAATGCGGCCGGAAAAGAATGTGTAAAAGAATATGTAAAATCTAAGATGAAAGTATGTAAGAGTGTCGGAAAGGCAAATTAGAGGATGTTAAAGTCGCTGACAGAAAGGGAGAAGTGCTATGAAAGCAGGAGTTGTACACGCAAAAAATGATATTCGTTATGAAGAAATCGAAAAACCGCAGCCGAAGGCAGGGCAGGTATTAATTAAAGTAAAATATACGGGAATTTGTGGTTCTGATGTGCCGAGAGTCAATGGGGATGCATGTCACTTCTTCCCGAATGTATTAGGTCATGAGTTCTCAGGAACGATTGAAGAAGTGGGAGAAAATGTAACTTCCTTAAAAAAAGGAGACCGGGTCGCAGGCGTTCCGCTCGTTCCTTGTATGAAATGTGAGGACTGTCAGAAAGGAAACTATTCTCTCTGTAAACATTATAGCTTTATCGGTTCCAGGGAATTTGGAAGTTTTGCGGAATATGTGGCAGTTCCGGAAAGAAATGCAGTAAAGTTCGAGGATCAGGTAAGTTTTGAGCAGGGAGCCTTCTTTGAACCGGCAACGGTTGCACTTCACGGATTAAACCGGGTAGATTACCGGGCAGGAGAGTGTGTGGCAATTCTCGGAGGAGGAACCATCGGTTTATTTACCGCACAGTGGGCAAAGATTTTCGGGGCAAAAAAGGTCGTTGTATTTGATATCAGCCCGGAACGTCTGGAACTTGCAAAGAAACTCGGAGCAGATGAGGGAATCAATACGCTGGATGAGGATTTTATGGAGCAGGCAATGGCGATTACAGAAGGCAAAGGATATGGATATGTCTATGAAACCGCAGGTGTGACGACGACGATGAAATATGCTTTCCAGTTGGCAGCCAACAAAGCGGGAGTTTGCTTTATCGGAACTCCAACGAAAGAATTAAGCTTCGGCGTGGATGAATGGGAGAATATCAATCGAAAAGAGTTCACACTGACAGGTTCATGGATGTCTTACAGTGCTCCATTCCCTGGAAAAGAATGGATTCTCACAGCACATTACTTTAAGACCGGACAGCTGAAGTTTGATGATTCCCTGATTTTTAGGAAGATACCGTTAAAGAACATTGATGATGCATTTGAGATGTATAAAACACCGGGTGCCGTAAAGGGTAAGATTTTAATTGACAGTGAGGTATCTTTATGATTACAACAATTACCTTAAATGTATCTGTAGATAAGGCTTACTATATCAAAGGAAGTATTGTTCCGGGAACCGTAGCCAGAGTTGTAAAATGCAGGAATACTGCCGGCGGAAAAGGCTTAAATGTAGCCCGTATCGCAGATTTTTGCGGAGAAGAAGTGACGGCAGCAGGATTTATCGGGGGATTTAACGGTGCATATGTAAAAGATCTTCTGGATCGGGACGGGATTTACAATCAATTTACAAATACAAAGGCAGAGACAAGAAGCTGCATCAATATTCTGGCAGAAGATGAGACGTCCACAGAGTATCTGGAACCGGGGGAGACCGTTACCGAAGAAGAAGTCAGCCGGTTTTTTAAAGATTTGGATCAACTGCTGGAATCTACCGATGTGTTTACGATTTCCGGAAGCATTCCTGCCGGAGTGCCAAAGGATATTTATGCAAAAATGATCGGTAAAATTAAGGAAAAAGGCAAACAGGTAATTCTTGATACTAGCGGAGACTTCCTGAAAGAAGGCATCAAGGCAGGCCCAACAATGATTAAGCCAAATGATGAGGAATTAGAGGCAATATTGGGTGTTCCAATTGAAAATCGCCAGCAGACCATCAACGCAGCAAAAGAAATGCACAGTCAATATGGAATTCAGTATGTCGTAGTTTCTCTTGGAGGCGATGGAGCGTTGCTGGTAGGGGAAGAAGGAATCTTCCATGGAAAACCTCCGGCGCTTAAGGCGGTGAATACCGTGGGATGCGGGGATTCTATGGTTGGAGCATTTGCCGTAGCAATGAAACGCAAAATGAAAGTAAAAGAAGCTCTTGCCTATGCAGTCGCCGTGTCTGCCGCAAATGCAGTGAATCCGGAAACCGGACATATTCGGATGGAAGATGTAGAAGAAATTCTGCCGAAAGTAATGGTAGAGGGGCTGTAGTGTAAATTTCAAATCTTCATTTAAATAGAAAAAGATGCCAGCCGGCTAAAATTAGCCTGAAGGCATCTTTTTCTATTTAAATATATTGTAATAACTCTTGTGGGCTGGAAGGGCAGATACTGCATTTCTTTTTCAATTCTTCCGAAGCGCTCCATCCTGCCAGAGCAAAATCAACACCGGCTCTTTGGGCACACTCATAGTCATAGATGCTGTCTCCGACAAATAAGGTTTGCTCTTTTGAGACATTTGCAAGTGCCATAGCTTTTTCTAAAGGTTCCGGATGGGGTTTGCTGTTTGCTACGTCATCTCCGGCAATAATATAGTTGAAATAAGGCAGCAGACCATAAGGTTTTACTGCAAAGTCGAATTCATCCCTGGCACGCGAAGAGGCAATTCCCAGAGGAATATTCCCGGCGGAAAGAGTCTTAAGGAGTTCAAGAATTCCATCGTAAGGTTTTATTGTGTGAGCAAGTTTTTCCATCTCGTCACTCCATGCAGGAATAAAACTGGCATCCAGACCAATATATTCCATATTTTCTCCGGCGTCATGTCCGAAGGCAAAATCTAATTCTTCCATAGAAAAGGTTTTTCCGGTTTCTTTGAGGGCAAGGTTTTGTAGTCCTTTGATTGTGCTGTATTTGGAATCTAACATAGTTCCGTCAATATCAAAAATAATAAACTGATACATTTGAGTCATCCTTTCAGCTACATAATAATTTCGATGGAGAAGCTTAAAGATTCATCTTCTCCTGGATTTAAGGTGCGAACCCCTCTTTTATGTTCAAAGACATCGTCTTCATCGCTGCAGGTGGCTGTGCCGCTCCAGGGCTCCAAAGCAACAAATGGGCCGTCGTTGGCGCTGGACCATACTCCGAGATAGTCAAAATCAGGGAAAGTAACACAGATTCCCTTCGCTTCTTCTTTATGTTTCAGAGAGACTTTTCTGGATTTTAACTCATCAAAGATCAAAGCATCCTGATAGAACAAAGAGTGTTTGACAGGAATCTTGGTTTCATTGTCAAGGGCAGGGATTCGCTGATCATTTAAAATCAGTCCGGCATCATCTAACTGAGCGCAGCTGGCGGTTTCGGGAAACTCAAATTCTACGACATAGTCCTGAAAAGATTCACCCTCAGAAATCGGACAGTTAAATGCAGGATGTCCTCCAACAAAGTATGGCATTGGAAGGGAATCATGGTTGATGATTTTATGGGTGATTTTTACACCTTTTTCTTCTAATTCATAGATCATTTGAAGCTCAAAATCAAAAGGATATTGTTGTTTTGTGGATTCATCGGCTCTCAGAGAAAATACGGCACAGGTTTCGGTGCTGGAAACCAGAGAAAATTCAAGTTTTCTTGCCAGTCCGTGACGACCCAGAGAACAGGTTTTATCTCCGGAGATGGATGCGGTTTGATTACGAAGACAACCGACAATCGGGAAAAGAACAGGCGCCTGTCCGCTCCAGAAATCGGGATTGCCCTGCCAGAGATATTCACATCCGGAAGCGTCCTGAAGAGAGATTAACTCGGCGCCAAGGGATTTTAACGAAATGGAGACCTGCGGGTTTTTTAAAATTGTTACAGACATACAAATCCTCCTTTAAAAATATGGTCAAAATGATAGATCTATTATAGCATAAGGAACATGGGTGAAGCACGCAGAAATGCTGCTGAAAGAATAAATTTTTCGGCATTATGAGTAGAAATTTTTATGACAGTGTGCTAATATGTCTAGGGCGTGTTTGAAACACGATTTTGATATGTAAAAAATAGAGCGGTAAAGAGGATCATATTATGGTAAATTTGGAACAGGAAATCAGCCGCAGAAGGACGTTTGCGATTATTTCACATCCGGATGCGGGAAAAACGACATTAACAGAAAAATTTCTTTTATATGGAGGAGCTATCAATACGGCAGGTTCTGTGAAAGGAAAGGCAAATGCCAAACATGCAGTCTCTGATTGGATGGAGATTGAAAAAGAGAGGGGAATTTCAGTTACTTCCTCAGTTCTTCAGTTTGAATATGAAGGGAAATGTATCAATATTTTGGATACACCGGGACATGAGGACTTTTCAGAGGATACTTATCGGACGTTAATGGCGGCAGACTGTGCAGTGATGGTCATTGATGCTTCAAAGGGAGTGGAGCCGCAGACAATTAAGCTGTTTAAGGTTTGTGTAATGCGGCATATTCCGATTTTTACTTTTATTAATAAAATGGACCGGGAGGCAAAGGATACCTTTGACCTGTTAGATGATATTGAGAAAGTATTGGGCATTGAGACCTGCCCGATTAACTGGCCGATCGGATGCGGAAAAGAATTTAAAGGTGTGTTTGAGAGAGAATCCCGAAATATTCTGAGATTTGAGTCGGTTTCAACCGGAGGATCAAAAGAGGCAAAAGAAACCGTTGTATCTGCAGATGATGAGAATGCAAAGGAATTGATTGGCGAGGATTTCTATGAGAATCTGATGGAAGAAATTGAACTTCTGGATGGAGCGGCGGCAGAGCTTGATATGGAAAAAGTACATCAGGGGAAATTATCTCCGGTATTCTTTGGATCTGCCCTGACAAACTTTGGTGTGGAGCCGTTTCTGGAGCATTTCCTCAAAATGACCAACCAGCCGCTTCCGAGAAAATCCAAAGGGGATGAGATTGACCCGGTGGAAAATGGATTTTCCGCATTTGTCTTTAAGATTCAGGCTAACATGAATAAAAATCACAGGGACCGAATTGCTTTTATGCGAATCTGCTCCGGAAAATTTGAGGCAAATATGGAAGTGAAGCATGTACAGTCTAAAAAGAAAATGCGCCTGTCACAGCCGCAGCAGATTATGGCGCAAGAGCGGAAGATTGTCAGCGAGGCATACGCCGGAGATATTATCGGAGTGTTTGATCCCGGGGTATTTTCCATCGGAGATACGGTGTGTCTTTCGAAAGATGATTTTGAATATGAAGGAATTCCGACGTTTGCGCCGGAGCATTTTGCCCGCGTCGTCCAATTGGATTCCATGAAACGAAAGCAATTTGTCAAAGGTGTGGAGCAGATTGCGCAGGAAGGTGCGATTCAGATTTTCCAGGAGCATGAAGCCGGGTTTGCGGAAATTATCGTGGGAGTTGTGGGAACCCTGCAGTTTGATGTTTTAAAGTACCGTCTGGAAAATGAATATAATTGCGAGATTCGTCTGGAGCCCCTTCCATATCAGGCAATCCGCTGGATCAAAGATCGAAATACGGATATGAATAAGCTGCGCGGAGTTGCAGAAGTGAAGAAAGTAAGGGATATGAAAGGAAATCCACTTCTTCTGTTCAAAAATGAATGGGGAATTCAATTTGTACTGGATCGAAATGAAGGACTGGAATTGGAAGAATTCAGCAGAGAGTAATGGAAATTTCGGAAAATTAAAAATCAAGTGCTTCTAAGGGTTTGGAGAAGCAGTTAAAAAGCGCAGCGGTGAATTGTTTTCCGTCAGTCAGACAATCAAAAAATGAAAAGATATTTCTGCCACTAGATAAAACTGGTGGCAGTTTTTTGGTTAACAGAAATATATGTAAAAACGAAAAGTTAGAGTATAAGTATCATTGGAAAAAATAATTAGAGAAAAATATTTTTGAATGGGTTTGTCAGATCGGAGGCAAGGTTACAAAAGAATTTCTGGAACGGTATGATCGGATGCTGAAGGAGAACAGAGGCAAGAAGAAGTACCTAAATAGGGAAAGCAGACGGACAATCGTAAAGACTGCGGAAACCTAGGTAAAACAGAAGTTGATTACGAACATAATTAAGAGTATAATCAAAAGTATAATGAAACATGGGATTATAAAATAAAGAAATTAAGGAGGACGTGATGAAAATGAAGAAAGTCTGGAAGCGTATTCTTGCATTGGGGTTGGCAGTTGTGATGGTCCTGTCGTATCAAGTGCCTGCGATGGCTGCGCAAAGCGGAGTCACCGGCAGTGGTACCAAGGAAAATCCGTACAAGATTTCCAGTGCGGCAGGACTCAGTGTCTTGAATCAAAAAGATCAATACATCTATGCGCAGCTGGAAAATAATATTGATTTATCTCAGGGGACTTTAATGGAAGGAAGCGATTATCGGTGTTATATTCAGAAATTTAAAGGGGAATTGGATGGAAACGGGTATGTGATTTCCAACGCAGCCAAGGGATGTAACTTAATTGAGAAGTTTTATGGGGGAGAACTAAAGAACTTCACATTCAATATTGACAATGGCTATGCGAGAATTGCTTATGATCAGGGAGGAACAGACCATAAGTATACAGGTATTATGGTCACGGGAAATTTACAATGGGAATCCGGCACCAATAATGAGTCTCCGGTGCTTGTGTATCCTGCCGGCAATACAACAATGAGCAACGTCACATTGGATCTTACCATGGACAGTTCCACATACCATGGCTTGCTGATTGGATATGAGCCATGCAGAAATAGTGCTTATAAATTTAATAACTGTAAGATCAAAGGAACCTATCGAGGAAAAGATATTGGAATTTTATTTGGAAACGGTTCTGCATCTGCGAGCAGTGATTACGGACTGCAGCATGTGAAGAACGTGAACGGTTATGATAGTATTAGTAAGACATCATCTGTAGAAGTAACAGATCTGGATTTATCTGAAGCACAGATTCTTTCGACGGATTCAATACCGCATTTACTATGTGGAGTTTCTTATAATGGTAAGAACTACGATACATTAGAGACTCAGTTGAAAAGCGGTGTGACCGGGTATGGCAATATGAAAAAAGCGGAGGAAATGAAGGGGTGTACGGCACACCTGAATCATGACAAACAGCTGAAGATTTCAGTGGACGATGCTTCTTTCAGCGAGGATGTTGCATATTTTCTTGTGGTTTCCGAAGTGTATAGTTCTACGTTTGATCATGGAGTGTATAATGGTACACAGAAGCATTCTGTAGTAGAGAAAATTGAAAAAGTAAGCGGGGTTAATACTTATTATTCAACTCTTGGAAAAGTGAAATTCCATGATTCTGATACCGGAATCTTTGGTACAACGGGATTAAATGGAAGTACCAGAACGGTTACTGTGGATGGAAAGACTTATTACGCATTGAATCCGGAAAGAGAAAATATTGATTATACATTTAATGGAAAAGATGCAGGATCAACACCTTCCAATACTACCAGAGAATCAGGTTTAGAGGTGTTTGCATATGACAAAAATGGTGGTTTGATAAATAAACTGAAACAGCAAACAGGAGAGACATTTGAATTACCAAAGACGGAATCTGTAGTTGCAAAAGAAGGTACAGTCTTAGGAAATGTTTCCTTAGCAGATGGTTGGAGCTGGATAGCGAAAGACACGAAAGTCGTAGCCGGTGGTCAGACCGCATTTGCACAAAAGGGAGAAGAAATTGCTCCGGTAAAAATTACGGGATATGAAATCACGGAACCGGAACTTCCGTCCATTGACCTGTCTAAACCTGCAGATCAAGTGGAAATTGGCGCAAATCAGGGCGCAGCAGATACAGTAAAAGCACAGGTGGAAGATATTGTTGCTAAAGTGACAGAAGGAAGTGATGTTGCCGATCTTGACAAAGAGATGGTTCAGAAGATTGAAAAGGCCTTGGAAGAAAACAAATCCATTCATTCGGAAGTTGTTGCAGAGAAGGTAGCGCAGGCGAATGTTCCGAAAGATGATGTGCAAAAGATTGCAGAAATTTCAAAGGACAAGAAGATAGCTTCTTATTTGAATTTATCGGTTGTTTTGAAAGTGGATGACACAGAGATCGGAAACCTCACCCGGCTTACAAAACCGATTGAATTCCAGATTGCAGTTCCAAAAGATTTACAGAAAGATGGAAGAACCTTTAGTGTAGTACGAGTACACAATGGAAGAGCGGAAACACTGACAAGCAAATATGAAAAAGGAATTGTAACATTTGAGACAGATAAGTTCTCAACCTATGCGTTGGTATATGCCGATGCGAAAACCACCACGGAAGCGAAGCCAACTCCGGTGAAAAAGCCGATATATCGTTATTCTTCTACCAGAAAAATCAAAGTTTCTTGGTGGAGAAAGAAGAGTGCCGATGGATTTGTAATCTATGCAAAAGCAGGAGATGGCAAATATAAGAAGATCAAAACAGTCGGTAAGAAAAAATCTGCAACGGTTTATGTAAAATCCGGAAAGCCTTATAAATTTAAAGTAAAGGCTTACCGCAATGTGAAGAAAGGCAAGAAGAAGGTACGAAAATACTGGAAAGCTTATCGGGCATCCGGAAAGAATCAGGGAAAAACAATCAAGGTAACGTATAAAAACGTAACAGGCTACAAAGGATATGTATTATATCTGAAATCCGAAAAGAAAGGGTATAAGAAAGTAAAAACCACAACTAAAGGCGGCACTATCACTTATACAAATAGAAAAGCAAAAACCGGAACAAGCTATAAATTCCGTTTAAGAGGGTATAAGATCAAAAACGGAAAACGTGTTTATACGACCATAAAGGCGAAGAAATATTAAACAAAAGGTGAAAAATACTTGACAAGATAAACAGATACATGGTATGATAATCAAGGTTATGCAGAGTAACCAAAACAACAAAGAAGAGTATCCACTCTCACCTTAGCACATAAGAGTATTGGAAGTGACTTGGGTTAATATTTAAGAATATGATGTATCTTGATCATGCTTGAATTTATTGTGGATAGTCTTATAACTATCCACTTTTTTTAATCATGGAGGTGTAATTATTAGCGATTTAATGATTAACGGACAGATCAGAGATAAGGAAGTACGTCTGATCGCAAATGATGGCGAACAGCTTGGAATTATGTCCGCAAGGGATGCGCAGAAACTGGCAGACGAAGCAGGAATGGATCTGGTGAAGATTTCTCCGAAAGCAAAACCACCGGTTTGCAAAATTATTGACTACGGAAAGTATAAATATGAGCAGACACGAAAAGAAAAGCAGGCGAAGAAGAAGCAGAAGGTCATCGATATCAAGGAAGTTCGTATGTCACCGAATATTGACACGAATGACTTGAATACAAAGATTAATCATGCAAAGAAATTCCTGGCAAAAGGAGCACGTGTGAAAGTAACATTACGTTTCCGCGGAAGAGAGCTTGCGCACGTAAATTCCAGTAAAGGAATTTTGGACGATTTTGCCAAAGCACTGGAAGATGTTGCCACCGTTGATAAGAAGCCTAAGTTTGAAGGAAGAAGCATGACGATGTTTTTAGCTCCAAAGAATTAGGAGTGAAGCAGATATTCAAATATGAGTAGATACAAGAACGATTAAGGAGGAAATTACCATGCCAAAAATGAAGACATGTAGAGCAGCCGCAAAGAGATTCAAAAAAACAGGAACTGGAAAGTTAAAAAGAAATAAGGCATATAAAAGCCATATCTTAACAAAGAAATCTCCAAAGAGAAAGAGAAATTTAAGAAAATCTGCAATGACAGATGCAACAAACGAAAAGAATATGAAGAAGATTTTACCATATCTGTAAATTGATTGTTAAGGAGGTAACGTAAGAGATGGCAAGAATTAAAGGCGGAATGAACGCAAAGAAAAAACATAATAGAGTATTAAAGCTGGCAAAAGGTTATAGAGGAGCAAGATCTAAACAGTACAGAGTTGCAAAACAGTCTGTTATGAGAGCTTTAACAAGTTCTTATGCAGGAAGAAAACAGAGAAAACGTCAGTTCAGACAGTTATGGATCGCACGTATCAATGCAGCTGCAAGAATGAACGGACTTTCTTATAGCAAATTTATGCATGGATTAAAATTAGCAGGTGTTGAAGTTAACAGAAAAATGTTATCTGAAATGGCAATCAGCGAGCCTGAGGCATTTACAGCGCTTGTAGAAGTGGCAAAAGAAAAGTTAGCTTAAGAAATAAATACTGAGAGTTATGATATATCGTTATCATAACTCTCTTTTTTATACCATAGGAAAGTTCTCTGAACTTCCTATTGTATAAAAGGAGGGAATTTAATAAGATGGATGTTTATAAAAAATTAAAGCGTTGTTATCAGTGTGTACGTCAGAAAACGGAGTTTCGACCAGTAGTGGCGCTGGTTCTTGGATCAGGACTTGGAGATTATGCAAAGAAGGTCACAGTGGAGTCTGTTGTGGATTACAGCGAAATCGAGGGTTTTCCGGTGTCTACGGTTCCGGGACATAAAGGGCGCTTTCTATTCGGATATGTAGAACAGGTTCCTGTAGTCGTTATGGAAGGAAGAGTTCATTATTATGAAGGATATTCGATGGAAGATGTAGTTCTTCCGATTCGTCTGATGAGGATGCTGGGGGCAGAGGTGCTGTTTTTAACGAATGCGGCCGGGGGAATCCAGGACGGCATGCAGGCGGGAGATTTTATGATGCTTACAGATCAGATTTCCAGTTTTGTGCCATCGCCGCTGATCGGGCCAAATGCAGAAGAACTGGGAGAACGTTTCCCTGATATGAGCCATATTTATGATAAAGACTTGCAGGAGATTTTAGAGAGCTGCGCAAGTGCTCAGCAGATTTCTTTAAAGAAGGGAGTCTATATTCAAATAAGCGGTCCTAATTTTGAATCTCCGGCAGAAATTAGGATGTGTAAGGCTATGGGAGCGGATGCTGTAGGGATGAGTACAGCCTGTGAGGCGGTTGCCGCAAATCATATGGGGATGAAAATCTGCGGTATTTCCTGTATTTCTAATCAGGCTGCGGGCCTTTGTGATCAGCCTCTGAGCCATGAGGATGTACAGGAGATGGCAGATCAGGCTGCTCCGGTATTCGAAAGGCTGGTAACAGAAGCGATATTGAAGATCGGGGATTGGATAGCATCAGAGAGGTAATGATATATGATTCGAATTTATCATGCAAAAATATTGACGATGGAAAAGGGCAGAGAACCTTTTGACGGGGAAATATGGATTGATGGAGCAAAGATAAAGTATGTAGGAAAAGAAGCTGAAAAAGAAGCTGCAAAGATTACCTGGAAGCGTCAGATCGATGCAAAGGGAAATTTGATTCTTCCCGGATTTAAAAATGCTCATACTCATTCGGCGATGACTTTTTTAAGATCTCATGCCGATGATCTGCCTTTACTTTCCTGGCTTAATGAACAAGTATTTCCTTATGAGGCAAGACTTACACCGGAGGATATTTATGATTTATCCAAATTGGCAATTATGGAATATCTGACCAGTGGAATTACGGCTAATTGTGATATGTATCTTACGCCGGATACGATTGCACAGGCATCCATAGATTGTGGTTACCGGACAGTCATTGCAGGTGCAGTAAATGATTTTACACAGTCTGTTGAACAGTTGGAGCAATGGTATAAAAAATGGAATCAGGAGGGGAGTCTGGTTAGTTTTGAATTAGGATTTCATGCAGAATACACGAATCAGAGAAAAACTCTGGAAGGGGTTGCAGATCTCTCGAAGAAATACCATGCGCCGGTGTATACACATAATTCTGAGACTCGTTCGGAAGTGCAGCAGTGTGTGGAAAGGACCGGGATGACTCCCACGGCATATATGGACGCACTGGGACTCTTTGAACACGGCGGTGGACTGTATCACTGTGTCCCTATGACAGACCACAGTCGC
>OBYP01001319.1_pt1 | contig 12452 bp, 10 predicted proteins | sample 1501461 | NCBI WGS metagenome assembly OBYP01 (sample SAMEA2580201, study PRJEB22360) | human gut metagenome | biome: human gut; feature: human-associated habitat; material: faeces | place: Denmark | collected 2008/2010 | reverse complement strand
AGAATGAGACATTTCGATTTGATCATTATGACGAAGATCAGGAGTATATTCAAAAATATATTCAATATGATTCTATGGATGCCGGGAAAAAAATGGTTAATCTAGTATTTCATGATAATTTGGATGGGATGCCGGTAATAGATTATGGATATAATAAAAATAATAAGCGGCAAGCGGTGCTTGCACCGAATATCAAGACACCTCAGGCTCTGGATGGTCTGGCTAAGACTGTTCAAAAAGAAAAAGAGATTGTAATTTTTGAAAAGAGATTTTTTAAACCGGAATTAAGTAGTTATTTGTATGAAAATTATAATAATATGTTTGATTATATTTTCATTACAAGAACATTGCCTCGTACGATATGGGAGGAGATTCGAAGCAGGAGAAGTAAAAAAGTAAGGACGGCTCTTCAAAAACGAGAAACTCTCCGATGTTTTTCAGAATTGAATGTTTCTTCAAAATTTCGCAGTGATTTCTATCATGGAGAAGTAGGGGAAATGTTTCATTTCAGTAAGAATAAAAAATTATCAGCAGAAGTCATATCAGATGATAATGTTTTGTCTATAAATTTTAACAACTGCAATGTTAAAAATATTTCAAAAGTGATAGTAAGTTCTGAGAAAGATGAAATAATTTGGTCCAGGCAGTTAACTGAAGAGGAAAAGGAACAAAAAATTTGTAATGAAACTTTTGATGGCCTAATTGGAATTCCTCAGATTGAAACAAATCAAAAGTATAATTTAATGTTAGAAGGAATTGATGAAAGAGGGAGAAAGAGACCTTATTATATTATTGACAAGGCGTTGTATAAACAAAAAGCACAAAAGGTAAATGAATTAGATAAAATGTCACTCTATATGAATCCGATTTCTGAGAGGAAAAGACAGGCATATGAAGAAATGCTAATTGTTCCGGCAATGGAGGAGCAGAAGGGCTATATACAATTGTTTATCGGAACGGAAAGTGGGATGATAGGTAAAAATATGAAAGGTCAAATTATTGATTTTAAAATTAATAAATCTATTGTGCGATTAAAGTTAAAATTTAAAAAGCAGAAATCACCTGTAGAGGATGTAATTTTATCTTATCGCAGCAATATAGAAAAAAGAGAATATTCTTTTGACTACACAGTGAAAGAAGATAATGAAAATTGGATTATAACTGCTATGATGGATATGTCAAAAGTCAAATTGGAAGAATTATTCTGGGATGTATTTGTAGTGACGAAGAAAGATGGAAAAGATGTTCGCTTAAGTGCATATTGGACAAAGTATCAGAGATTTCAATTGATGATTCATGGATATCAGTGCAAAGTGTCAGAGGATCATATTATTTTTCCGTATTTTACGATTGGAAATAAACTGGCATTTACGTATCGACAAAAATCAAAGTATGATGGTGTGGCAACAAAGATAAAGGAATTATTAGCTTTAGGACTATATATTGTATTACTTCCATATTGGAAGAAGAAAAGGCTATGGTTAGTTTTTGAGAAATTCTGTTCTATGGCACAAGATAATGGATATTACTTTTTTAAGTATTGTATGGAAAATCTGCAAGGGAAAAATCAACATATTTTTTATGTGCTAGACAAAGATTCCGTTGATTGGGAAAAAATGAAAAAATATGGAAAGCATGTAATTCCTTTTATGAGTATAAAACATATGTTATACTGTATGGTAGCGAATTTGTATGTTGGATCTGATTCCAAGAAACATCTATATGCGTGGAGAGCAAAACCTAATTTGATTTCGAATAGAATTGCAAATCATAATATTCTATTCCTCCAGCATGGAGTAACTGCCCTTAAAAAAGTGGATCATATTTTTGGCAAAAAGGGAACAAGTGCAATGAATCATTTTACAACGACTTCGAGGTTTGAACAAAAAATCATAATAGATAACTTTGGATATTCAGAAAAGAATGCTCCAATTCTTGGATTTACCAGATGGGATGTATTGGAAGATACTTCGAAGAAAGACGAGCGGATCATTCTTGCGATGCCGACCTGGCGTTCCTGGCTGGAGGAAAAGAGTGCGGAAGAATTTAAAAAGAGTGATTATTATCACAACTATATGCGTCTTTTACAGAGTGAGAAGCTTGCGGCAATGCTGAAAGAGAATGATGTAACTTTAATTTTCTATATTCATCCGAAATTTAAGGATTACCTAAGCGAGTTTAATGTCAGCGGTGAGAATATTCAGCTGATTCCGTTTGGCAGTGAGCCATTAAACGAGATTATGAAGAAATGTTCGATGCTGATTACGGATTACTCCAGTGTATGTTGGGATGTATGTTATCTGGATAAACCGGTATTGTTCTATCAATTCGATTATGAAATATATATGCAGGCACACGGAAGTTACCTGGATATGGAACATGAGCTGTTTGGAGACCGCTATGTTGACTATGAAAAACTGATCGATGGAATTGAAGAGTATATTCAAAACGGTTTCCGGGAAAAGGAAGAATATCGGGATATGAAAGATTATTATTTCGAATATCGGGATAATGATAACAGCAAGAGGACCTATGAATATATTATTGGTAGAGGATACTAGAACACTCTGCAATGAAGGAATGGAAAAATGGAACAGAAGAAAAGAATCAAATATATAGACCTTTGCAAAGGGCTTGGAATTTTACTTGTAACCTGGGGGCATATTACAAAGCTTGGAAATCCGGTGGATGTATGGGCGTCTTCCATTAAAATGCCGATATTTTTTATCGCCGCAGGATACCTGATCTGTTATGCAGATTCATATAGAAAGATTACGCTCAGACAGTATGCGTTGAAATTGCTGAAGTCTTTGGGGGTTCCGTATGTAACATTTAGTATTGCATCTATTGGATTCCGGTTTTTGACAATGGTTATGAAACATGCAGTAGACATGGCAACAATCAAATCCTATATTTTTGCCACAGTGTCTCTGCGGGGAGTCTTTGCTCTCTGGTTTTTACCGGTATTGCTGATTGCAGAAATTTTCCTTTTCTGTCTGATCAAGTATGGAAATCGCTGGATTCGGGCAGTGATGCTTGTGATTCTTCCGATTGGAGGAGTCGTTGTGTCAGAAATGATCAATGAGTTTCGGATAACGATGTCACCGTTGATGTTTGAGAGAGTTTCCTTTTTCCTTCTGACCATAGGAAAGATTATCATTGCCTTGTGGTTTTTGCAGATTGGTCATTTAGGATGCCGGATTTTAAGAAATATGACGGGAATGCATCTTCGATTTGCTCTCGGAATTGTATTGACAATGGCAAACCTTATCCTATCTCAGAAGAATCTTAGTGTGGATTTAAATAATATGGCACTGGGTATTTCTCCGGTACTATTTTTCCTGTGTGGTGTGATTGGATCTTTCGGTGCACTTTTGATGTTTGAATTCCTTGAGAATTATTTGAAATTTGGTATTTTAAATTATTTTGGAAAAAACTCTTTGGTTTTAATGTGTACTCAGAGACCTTTCTATATTATTTCGACAGCAACGGCAGGGTGGAAGATTATCTCAGGGATGCCCGGAGTTCTGGCATGGAGATATTACATTGACTGTCTTGGAGCATTGGCAATTGTGTTGATCATAGAGTATTCCGTTATTACCTTTATGAATGAAAAAGGAAAGTTTATGTTAGGAAAGTTCTGATAGAAACTTCTGATGGTTCAGGAGAAAGTCCCCGGAAATGCAAAAAATAGCGAGATAAGTTGAATAATTGGGAATAGGATAGTATAATAACGGAAGAACGTTCAAAAATGGAGAAAGATATGAGAACATATATTGAAAATTTTAAAAAGTACAGATTCTTGTTATTGGAACTGGTAAAAAAAGGTGTGAAACTGAAGTATCGGCGTTCTTATCTTGGGATTCTTTGGACTTTACTTGAGCCGCTGCTTACGATGATTGTATTGAGTGTAGTATTCGGAACTTTGTTTGGAAATGATGATCGGCAATTTCCGGTATATATTCTATGCGGAAGGCTGATGTACAGCTTCTTTTCCTCTGCGACCAATGGGGCGATGAAAGCGATTCGGACAAACTCCGGGATGATTAAGAAAGTATATGTGCCAAAGTATATTTATCCTTTGTCCAGTGTACTGTTTAATTACATTATTTTCCTGATCTCTTTGATTGTGTTAGTTGTAGTTGCGGTAGTGTTAAAAGTATATCCGACAATCTATATGCTGCAGGCGTTAATTCCGTTGATTTTGATCTTGATCACAGCATTTGGTGTCGGGATGATTTTATCAACGATGGCTGTTTTTTTCCGGGATTTGGAATATTTATGGTCCGTAGGGTTAATGATTATAATGTATGCATCAGCGATTTTCTATTACCCTGAGAAATTATTGAAATCAGGATTTGACTGGATTTTGAAATGTAATCCTCTGTATCTGCTGATTCACAATTTCAGACAGGCGATTTTCGGAATGCCGATGAATATGAAATTTTTGGCGGCATCCATTGTATTTGCGGTTGTCAGTGTTATTGTAGGATTGATTTTCTTCTATAAGAAGCAAGATGAATTTATTCTGCATATATAGGAGGGTGTCATGGCAAAAAAAGAAGTATTAAAAGTTGAACATGTTGGCATGAAATTCAATTTAAGCCAGGAAAAGGTTGACGATTTAAAAGATTATATTATCAAATTATTGAAACGTCAGATTTCCTATAATGAATTTTGGGCATTAAAAGATATTAATTTTACATTGAATAAAGGAGACCGTCTGGGAATTCTCGGACTTAATGGTGCCGGAAAGAGTACACTCTTAAAAGTAATAGCGGGAGTGCTCAAAGCAACGGAAGGAACCGTAACGTCCAAAGGAAAGATTGCTCCACTTCTGGAGCTGGGTGCTGGATTTGATCAGCAGTATACGGGAAGAGAAAATATCTATCTTTACGGTGCGGTTTTGGGATTCTCAAAGAAATTTTTAGATGACAAGCTGGATGAGATTATTGAGTTTTCTGAATTAGGAAAATTTATTGATGTTCCGGTGAAAAATTATTCCTCAGGTATGAAGTCAAGGCTTGGATTTTCGGTGGCAACTTTGGTGGAGCCGGATATTTTAATTTTGGATGAAGTGCTTTCTGTCGGAGATGCTAAGTTTCGAAAGAAGAGTGAGGCAAAGATTATGAGTATGTTTGATAAAGGTGTTACGGTATTGTTTGTCTCTCATTCTCTGGATCAGGTAAAGCGTCTTTGTAATAAAGCAATTTTGCTTGAGAAAGGTCGTATTATTTCCGAAGGATCAATTGCAGAGGTCAGTGAGGTTTACGAAGAAAAGACAAAATAGAGATACATGGAGGTATTGTAAAAATGAAAAAAGTTATTACCTATGGAACATTTGATTTGCTCCATGCAGGTCACATCAATTTGCTCAGAAGAGCCAAAGAGCTGGGCGACTATCTGATTGTTGTAGTTTCTTCTGATGAATTTAACTGGAATGAGAAACAAAAAAAATGCTATTTCAGTTATGAGGAGCGCAAGCAGCTGGTAGAGGCGGTGCGCTATGTGGATCTTGTAATCCCGGAAAACAACTGGGAACAGAAGATTTCCGATGTAAAGGAATTTAAAGTGGATACTTTTGTTATGGGAAATGACTGGGAAGGTAAGTTCGATTTCTTAAAGGAATATTGTGAAGTTGTATATCTTCCTAGAACAGAAGGAATTTCTACTACAAAGATTAAACAGGATTTGGGGTTAAACGGGAAGTAATTTCCGGGATTGAGGACGACAGGAGGTTCGTATGAATACAAAAAGAGTAAGAAAAGCAGTCATTCCGGCAGCTGGTTTAGGTACAAGATTTTTGCCTGCAACAAAGGCAATTCCGAAGGAGATGCTTCCGATTGTAGATGTGCCAACGGTACAGTATATCGTAGAGGAAGCAGTAGAGAGCGGAATTGAAGAGATTCTGATTATTACAAATTCTAACAAACATTGTATGGAAAATCATTTTGATAAGAACTATGAGTTGGAAATCCGGTTGAATGAGTCCGGAAAGACAGCACAGGTAAAGATGATTAACGATATTGCAGATATGGCAAATATTTACTATGTACGTCAGAAAGAGCCGAAAGGGCTTGGTCATGCCGTGTTGTGTGCCAAATCTTTTATTGGAAATGAACCTTTTGCAGTCCTTTTGGGGGATGATGTTGTTGTAAATAAAGGCGGAGATCCGGCATTAAAGCAGCTGATCAGCGCTTATGATAAACATCATGCTTCCGTTGTGGGAGTTCAGACAGTGGCGAAGGATCAGGTAAGCAAATATGGAATTGTTGCTCCGAATAAGAATATTCCGGCGGATGGGCGTGCAGTGAAGCTTGATAATATGGTGGAAAAGCCAGCGGTAAAAGATGCACCGAGCCAGATGGCAGTTTTGGGTCGTTATGTTTTAACTCCGGAAATTTTCGATTTACTGGAAAGTCAGGGAGCCGGAGCCGGAGGAGAAATCCAGCTGACGGATGCGATCTGTCGTCTTATAGATACTCAGGCAGTCTATGCTTATGATTTTGAGGGAATTCGCTATGATGTAGGAGATAAGTTTGGATTTATCAAGGCAACGATTGATTTTGCTCTGGAACGGCCGGATTTAAAGGGACAGGTTATGGAATACATCCAGTCAATTGTAGAAAGTAAATAAGCAATCGGCAAGAATGATATAAGTGTTCTTGGATTTTAAGAGGAATTCTGAACGTGATGGAGAAAGAGATATCTTTAGACGCTGGAATTCTTCTTTTATTATTGCAGAAGAAATTCCTCAAAGATTGAGGATAATAGGGAGTTAAACAATGCAGCATATAGAAATTACAAACATATGGAAATGTCAAAAGAAACGAAAAATTGCCGGGGCAATATTAAAGCTGATGGCAGCGATGGTTGTATTTGGATATTTTCTTTTACAGCAGATGTATATGGCACAGGGAGATTTCTTTGTAAAGCGGAGTCTTTTTATTGGGTGTGGCTTTCTTTTTATGGTCTTTTTATCTGTTACGGATATCAGGCTGTCACCAAAATTAGACCGGATTTTCTCTGTTCTTTTGTCTGTTGTGTCACCAATTACAGCATGGATCATTTCAGAGATTCTGATTAACGAAGCGAAATGTGCCGTTCCTGCGACGGCGATTTCAGATAAGGAACCTTTGTGGATTGCCATAAGTCTTTTGACAATCGTTTTAGTCTATCTTTTGATTATGGTACTTACGAATAGCCTTAGAGTGGCTTCTTTTGCAATCCATGCGATTTTGGTCGGACTCAGTGTGGCAGTATGTATTGTCTATGATTTTCGAGGGATTCCAATGATGGCACCGGACATTTTGACTGCCAAGACAGCCACCAGTGTTATGGGAAATTATACGATTGTGCTTACATTCAAACAGTATGCAGCAGTTTTTGTTACAATGTTGCTGCTGTATGTATTCCTGAGTTTGAGAGAAGTAAAGTTTTTGAAAAAACTGTGGGTAAGAGGAATCGCGGCAGTTGTGATTTGTGCCTGCTCTGTATTGTTTGTGCAAAAAACGGTATTTTCAGATTATATGCAGAACAAAGGAATCAATATTCGAATGTTCCGCCCAATGGAAAGTTATCAAAAATATGGAATGGCGGCAACTTTCGTTCGAAGTGCAGGGTATGCCAGAGTGAAGAAGCCGGATGGATACAGTCTTAAGAAGGTAGAGGAGATTACGGAAAAATATAAAAAATCTTCCGGGAGAATTTCAGCATCAGACAGTAAAAATCCAAACATCATTACGGTTTTAAATGAGTCTTTTTCAGATATCAGTGTTTTGGGAGATTTCAAGACCAATCAGGATTATATGCCATTTTTCCGTAGTCTGGAAGAAAACTGTGTCAAGGGATATACTTACGCATCGATTGTAGGAGGGCAGACAGCCAACACAGAATTTGAACTTTTGACAGGAAACTCTCTTGGATTTTTGTCTGCAGGTACGACTGCGTTTCAGCTTTATATTCACGACACGATGCCGTCGTTAGTCAGTAATCTGAAGCAGGAAGGATATACGGGAAATAAGGCGATGCATCCATTTAATCCGTATAACTATAATCGTCCGGCAGTGTATAAATATTTGGGACTTACAGATTTTATAGATAAGTATGATTTTGGAAAAGAAACAAAGAAAATAAGAGAATATATTTCTGATGATGCAATGGTTGACAGAATCATTGAGGAATATGAGAAGAATGAGCAAAAGACAGAGTCTCCGTTCTTTATGTATAATTTAACGATTCAAAATCATAGTCCTTATGATAAAGATAGCAGCAATTTTAGTCAGCCGATTAAGATTGAAGCAGATAAATTTGATGCAGAGGCAAATCGTTATGTGAATTTGATTAAGTATTCGGATGATAGTTTGAAGAAACTGGTTGAATATTTCTCAGAACAGGAAGATCCTACAATCATTATCTTTTTGGGTGATCATCAGCCGAGGCTGACAGATAGTTTTATGAATAAAATTACCAACGGAAAGTATCAGAGTTGGAATAGTGAGGAAATGATGAAGAGGTATCAGGTTCCGTTTGTAATCTGGGCGAATTATGATATCGATGAAAAGTATATTGAGAAAACCAGTATGAACTATCTGCAGAGTATTCTTACTGAGACAGCAGGAGTAGAAATGTCCGGATATCAGAGATTTTTAAATGATGTACGAAAGGAAGTTCTGGTTATTACTTCTCAGGGATATTGGGGAAAAAATGGAAAGTTTTATCAATTGGAGGATAAGAATTCGCCATATTATGATATAATACAAGAGTATCGTATCATGCAGTATAATATGATGTTTGATACAAGAAACCGGGATGATGATTTCTTTTATGTAAAAGAATGATAGAGGAGTTTGCACATGAAACAGCTGATAAAACAAATTACGATTCAGATTTATAAAGTTTTGACATATCTGATTCCAGTGAATAAAAAAATAGTAATTTTCCAGAGTAGTAACGGACGCAATTACACGGGGAATCCCAGATATATTTATGAGGAAATGGTACGTCAGGGGCTGGATCAGAAGTATGAATGTGTGTGGTTTTTCTTTGATACCGAGATTGAGGTTCCCGGAAAATGTAAAAAGATCAGGAATAACTATTTTCCGTATTTTTGGTATTTGATGCGTGGCGGTATTTGGGTTTTTGACAGCCGTCAGCCCCTGTATGTGAGGAAGAAAAAGAGCATCACCTACATTCAGACCTGGCATGGCACGCCTCTTAAGAAGCTGGCGTTGGATATGGACCGCATGGATATGGGAGGAAGTACGAATATTGAAGAGTATCACAGACAGTTTCGGGTTACATGCAGTGACTGGGATTATCTGATTTCACAAAATCAGTTTTCTACTGAGATTTTTCAGTCATGTTTTGATTTTCGAAATCGACCGATGCTGGAAATCGGATATCCGAGAAATGATATTCTGATTCGGGAGAATACTTCGGAGAAGATTAAAGAATATAAGAAAATGCTGGGACTTCCTCTGGACAAAAAGATTATTCTGTATGCGCCGACATGGAGAGATAATGAGTACAGTGTAAAGGGAAAATACAAATTTGCTTCTAAATTAGACTTTGATATGGCGAAGGAAGCTTTAGAAGATGAATATATTTTTATTGTAAAATATCATTATTTAGTATCAGATCAGATTGATTGGAGTCCTTACAAAGGATTTGTTTATACTTTTGACGAGACAAAAGACATTGCCTGGCTGTATCTGGTATCGGATTTCCTGATTACAGATTATTCTTCTGTAATGTTTGATTATAGTCTGCTTCGAAGACCTATGTTGTTTTTTGCATATGATTTGGAAGATTATAAAGAAAATTTAAGAGGATTTTATTTTGACTTTGTAAATGAAGTACCGGGACCGATTTCCGGGGATACGGTGCAGTTAATTGAAGATATCAAACATTATGATATGAAAATGTGGGAAGAGAAGTATGAGATTTACCATAGGAAATTCAATCATGTGGATGATGGACATGCATCTGAAAAAGTTATAGATGTAATACAAAAAGAGAGCCAATAGGTCGTAAATATAATCAGGAGGTTGAAAGTTATGGTAACGATTCTTTTAGCGACGTTGAATGGAGAGGATTATTTAAAAGCGCAGTTAGAATCAATTGCAGCTCAGACCTATGAAAACTGGCAGTTGGTTGTGGGAGATGACGGATCTACGGATTCCACGATCAGCATTTTGGAAGAGTTTAGCAGACAGCATGCAAATCAGGTGACGATTATTCGAAATGATCCACCGACAGGCAGTGCCAGAGATAATTTTATTTCTCTGCTTCGTAATTCCTACGGACCATATTTTATGTTTTGTGATCAGGATGATGTATGGAAACCGGATAAGATTTATCTGACTCTTCAAAAAATGGAATCTCTTGAGACCAGATATGGAGAGAGAACTCCGATTTTGGTACATTCGGATTTGTCTGTAGTAGACCGAAATCTGGAGATGATAGCGGAATCATTTTTTCAATATGCAAATCTTCCAAAACGCATGTTTTTAAATCAGTTAATGGTACAGAATTCCGTAACAGGGTGTACAGTGATGATCAATCGCTGCCTGCAGCAATATTTTCTTCGGGAACTTCCTGTTTCCAAGATTATTATGCATGATTACTGGGCTGCGCTGATAGCAAAGGTTTTTGGAAAGATTGGCTTTGTCAATGAACCGACAATGTATTACAGACAGCATGGGAATAATACTTTGGGAGCTAAAGATTCTAAGAATCCTGTATTTTTGTATCAACGTCTAAAAGATGGGAAAAACCATTATCGACGAATGATGATTGAATCTATGGAGCAGATTCAGGGATTTGTAGATGTCTATGGGGAAGAAATTGACAGTCTGGATGTTTTTGAATTATTAAAGTGCTATGGGGAACTGTATTATAAAGGGAAAATTCGAAGACTGGCATTTTACAGGAATTATCATGTAATAAAGGAAGGAAATATCCGCAAGCTGATGCAGTGGCTCTGGGGATAAAGAGGTTTTATGAAGAAAGCAGCAGGTCTTTTTATCAAATATGTGGTCATGTACCTGTCCTGTTTCTTCCCAAGAAGCAGGAAAATTTATATATTCGGTGCCTGGTTGGGCGAGCAATATGCAGATAATCCGAAATATTTGTTTCTTGAAGCACAGCATCATCCAGAGATTCGTCCGATTTGGATTACAAAGAATCCGAGTGTCTGCGAAAAGATTCGGAGTATGGGTTATGAAGCCTATATGTTTAGCAGTGTCCGGGGAATCTTTTTTCAGCTTCGGGCAAAGTATGTGATTGTTTGTAATGGAATTAGCGATGTAAACCATACATTTATGGGGCGTGCCGTATTCTTGAATCTATGGCATGGAGTTCCATTGAAAAAGGTTGGATATGATGATGACAAGGTGAAGAACTGGGACAGTAAAGGGCAGAAAATCCGCAGGGCTATTCAGCAGTTTCCTCTTGGAAAAGAATATGTGACGGCTACCAGTTCCTTTTATGCACAGGTGTATGAGAGTGCATTCCGGAGACCGGCAAGTCATATTTTAACTATTGGGCAGCCACGTAATGATGTATTTTATGATCTGAAAGGGATTTTTCATCCGGAACATCAGATGAGAGAAAGCGCCGGGGATAGAATGGTAATTTTGTATGCTCCTACCCATCGGAAAGAAGGAGAAATTTTATTCCCTTTGGCAGAGCATTTCGATTTTAAACGTCTGGATCAATGGTGTCAAGAACATCATGCTCTGTTTGTTATGAAACGTCATTTTTATCATAAAAATGAAACAGTAGATGTTTCAGAATATGAAAATATCACGGATATTACAGATAAATCTATGGATATTCAGGAACTGTTGATGGATACTGATCTTCTGATAACAGATTATTCCAGTACGTATATTGATTATTTGCTTCTGAATCGTCCGATAGTATTTTATAATTTTGATTATGAAGATTATCTGGAGAATGATCGAGGAATGTATTACGAATATGATTATGTAACTCCGGGATATAAAGCTAAAAACTTTGATCAGCTATTAGAAGAATTGGACCGGTTGACCGCAGGGCAGGATCGGTTTCTTGCAGAGCGGGAAAGAGTCCGGGATCTCTTTTATTGTGAAGAAGGGCAGCAGGCTGTGGGAGAAATCTTGTTAGAATTTCTAAAGAAAATGTAATAGTTGAGAGCGTGTTTGAAATGTCAAACACGCTCTAAAATTTTTGTCAGAAAAATTAGAAAATATTTTCGTGAAATTAAAGAATTTTATAGTGATGATATAACTCATGGCGATAGGAGCTATCTTCTGTAGCTTTTTTAATCTCGTCCAACCTGCCAGACGAGATTAGGAGCTGGACTAAACGAGCAAATCGGTTTTCTCCAATTTTTTCGCCTTCTATTTTTCCTTGATTGATGGCTTCTTGTAAAACAACGCACATAGTAATCTGTCCTCCTTTGTGTT
>OBYP01001308.1_pt1 | contig 12587 bp, 9 predicted proteins | sample 1501461 | NCBI WGS metagenome assembly OBYP01 (sample SAMEA2580201, study PRJEB22360) | human gut metagenome | biome: human gut; feature: human-associated habitat; material: faeces | place: Denmark | collected 2008/2010 | reverse complement strand
AAACCTGTCCCATAAAAATATTTCCAAGAGTCGATCCTCCCGGCATATCAGAACGGTTAAAAAACACCTGATACGGTATATTTTCTTTTTTGCAGAGATATTTTACCAACGCTGCCGATCTTGCGTCTGTCGTATATTTCTGAGCAGCATTGTATTTTAATACCACTCCTTTATTTAAATATGGCCGGTTCGAAGGATCTGTTTTCTCTGTGTCATTCGGATGAACCCCATGAGCATTGTCCGCTGACATTAAAAAGCTATCTGCTATCATACGATAATAATCCTCCAGTGTCTTTCCCATTCCGTAAACAATTCTTTTTAATACATCCGCTCCAAAGGTTGATCCTGCCCCCTGTTTTGTACCGCTTCCAACTTCCTCATTGTCAAAGACACTGCACATCGTCACATAATCCTTAGATTTTGCCTGAAGAAAGGCCTCCAAAGAGGCAAATACACACTCAAGATCATCCAACTTCGGTGCTCCTATCAGTTCTTCATTCATTCCCAGAACCGTTCCCTCCATCCGGTTATACAAAAAAAGATCATACGATAAAATATCCTGCCATGAAACTCCTGCTTCCTGCGCAATTAGCTTTAAAAATGCATGCTTTTCGTCCGTACAGCCCATCAGCGGAAGTAAATCCTTTTGAGGATTGTACTCTTTTTTCTGACCTCTTGTCATATGAATTGCCAGATTTGGAATTACAAACAAATCTCTGTCAATATGAACTCTCTGCTCTTTAATTTTTCCTGTTTCTTCTATTATAATGCGACCTGCCACAGACAACGGACGGCCAAACCATGTATCCATAATCATTCCGCCATATTTTTCAACGTTTAGCTTCGCATACTGCCCCTCTACATATAGTTCCGGCGATTCCTTCACTCGAAATGTCGGAGAATCACTGTGGCTTGCTGTAATATGAAATCCTTGAAAATTACTTTCCGGTATACGAAATGCAATCATGGAACTCTCGTTTCTAGTAACAAAGTAATCTTTTCCCGCCCTTAATTTCCAGGACTCTTTCTCTTTTAATTCACAAAACCCTGCCTCTAAAAGTCTGGTCCGAATATTTTCAATAACATGAAAACAGCTTGGGCTTTTCTTAATAAACTCTAACAATTCTCTGATCACTTTTTCCACTTTCCTTATGCCTCCTCGATATTTTTATCAGCCATAGTCTTACCTCACAATAACCCCCTGCTGCAAGATTGCTTCTTTTGCTTCCTTCTCAATGCCATCATCTGTAATAATGAAATCAAATTCACTGATTTCTGCAAAAGAACACACCGTCTTTGTTCCGACTTTGCTGCTGTCACACAGCAGATACCGCCGATTGCCGATTTTCATCATTTCCCGCTTGATCTCCGCATTATCCAGATTCGGAGTGGTGGCCCCTTTTTGAATCGAAAGAGCATTGGTTGTCATAAAAACTTTATCCACTGACAATTCCTGCAAAGAACGAATTCCCATACCTCCCACAGTACATTCAAAAGAAGTCCGGACCCTTCCTCCCAGCAAAATCAGGTGAATCTCCTGAAACTTCTGTAATTTTAAAGCAATCTGAAGATCATTGGTAATCACCGTCAGTTCTCGAACATCTGATAATAATTGTGCAAGCTCTAAAGCCGTTGTTCCACTGTCCAGTAAAATTGTGTCGCCATCTTTGATTTCCTTCCTTGCCTTACCGGCAATCAGTTCTTTTTCCTTCTTATGCTTCTCCCGGCGAGAGGAAATCGAATCCTCCCCGAACACCGGATCTTCCTTTAATATCGCTCCCCCGTGGGTCCTTGTAAGCAATCCTTTTTGCTCCAGTTCTGTCAAATCAATGCGAATCGTTGTTCCGCTTACTCCAAATTTCTTAATCAGTTCTGTGTTGCTGACTCTTTTGTTTTGTCTTAGCATAGCTAAAATCTGTTCCTGACGTTCCTCTGCAAACATGTGTACCCTCCTTTGCATCTATATTATAAGAATCTTATCATATCTCCCGAATACTTTCTACTAATCTTTCAAAAAGCAAAAGACCGCCGGAAAGAAAATATCTTCTTTCCGACAGTCAGTCTCTCAATCATTCCTACACACTCTTTAAGCTTTTGCTTCTTTTATTTTTTCTATAATCTTTTCGTATTGTTCTCCCGCCATAAAGTTATCCACCGAAAAATGCACTGCATTCGGTCTGACAGCCCTCGCTCTTGACGTTAATGATTCATGGGTTACCACCACATCAACATCCTCCGGCAAGTCCGGAATTGACACATTCTTCACTTCAATATCATCAAATCCCGCTTCTTTCATTTTATTTCTGAGAATCGAAGCGCCCATAGCGCTTGAACCCATTCCCGCATCACATGCAACGAAAACTTTTTTGATGATCCGGTTTTTGAAATCCGCCTCAACTTCTTTGTCAGATTCCTTTCCTTCCTCTTTCATCTGATTCTTCTTTTCCAGAGCATCATCATAATCATCTCCACCTTTTGATATCTTTAAGATCAGGGCTCCTACACCGAAGGACACCGCCGTAGATAACAGCATTCCTGCAATAATCGGAATATAATCAGATTTTGGTGCCACTGCCAGTACAGAAAAATAACTTCCCGGCGATGCAGTTGCTACCAATCCACACTGAAATGTCTGGAAAATAAAGTTACCGGACACTGCTCCGCAGATGGAGGCAAGGATCATTTGTGGTTTCATTAAAATGAATGGGAAATATGGCTCATGGATTCCCCCAAAAGCATGAATAATCGCAACTCCCGGCGCTGTTCGTTTCGCAGTTCCTGTTCCAAAAAAACTATATGCCAGCAATACGCCCACACCCGGACCCGGATTTGGCTCCAAAATAAACAAAATAGATTTTCCGGCTTCTGCCGCCTGCGCAATCCCAATAGGTGATAAAATCCCATGATTAATTGCGTTATTTAAGAACAATACTTTGGCAGGTTCAATAAATACGCTGGCAAACGGTGTCAATCCTTTCGCAATAATCCAATTCACTCCCCCGGATAAAACTGCATTTAATGCCTGTACAAATGGTCCGATTGCGAAATATGCAGCTAATACTAAAAAAATTCCAAGAATTCCACAGGAAAAATTATTTACAATCATCTCAAATCCGGGCTTAATTTTTCCTTCAAACAGTTTATCAACTTGTTTCATACATAATGCCGCAACCGGTCCCATAATCATTGCTCCCATAAACATAGGAATATCTGATCCGACAATCACTCCCATGGTTGCTGCCGCTCCAATCACGCCTCCACGATCCCCATAAAAATTCTTACCTCCGGTATATCCGATCAAAACAGGTAACAAATACGTCAGCATGGGAGTAATCAATTTTGCAATTTTTGCATTCGGCGCCCATCCTGTTTCCAAAAAAATTGCCGTAATCAATCCCCATGTAATGAACGCTCCAATATTCGGCATAACCATGCCGCTTAATACTCCTCCAAATTTTTGAATTCTGGCACGAAATCCTGTCTTCCCGCTTTCCATTACCTTCTTCCTCCTTTACAATTTTTTTATCATCTTCTCTTTCAGTGACTCATTCCCGATTTTCACAATCCTCACTGCCATCTTCCCATCATATCCGGTTGCCAGCACTTTTTCGTCATTTAAAATTGCATTTACAAAAGCAGTATCCTCTGCCACATAAGCATCTTTAAAAAGATAAGTCCAGCTGCGCATCGTCGGACGCTTTACATCATGATGCTTTGTGCAGGTCATAACTTTTTTCTCATGAACATCCCCCAACGAAATCACACCTTCTGTTCCGAGAATTTCTACTCTTGCATCATATCCGTACTGCACGTACTGAGCGCCCTCTACGATCCCCTGCATCCCATTTTCAAACTCTACACTCATAATGACATTATCATAAAAGTCAGGATACGTTTCTTCCACTTCTTTATTACGATAATTTCCTCCGATGGCATACAAACTGGAAATTTCACTTCCGGTAAACCAGCGGACCGTATCGATATCATGACTGCACACTTCTCCCAGCGGACCGTTGCTGACAGAAATGTCATACATCCATTCCTTTGGTTTGCTTGGTCCTCTGGTATGAGATCTCACGGAGACAACTTCCCCGATTTCTCCTGCTTCAATCATTCTCTTTGCTTCCTGAAAGCTTTCATCAAAACGGCGCATAAAGCCAATTTGAAGTTTTACTTTATGTTCTTTTGCCGCCGCAATCATTTCATCGCATTCCTGTTCATTCATTGCCATCGGCTTTTCACAAAAAATATGCTTTCCCGCCCGGGCTGCGGCAACCGCAATTTCTTTGTGGTATTTCGTAGGACATGCAATAATTACCGCATCAATTTCCGTATTTTGCATTACATCCTCATACTCTTTATAAGATAACCCAACGCCCAGCTCCTTTGCCGCTTCCTCTGCTACGGATCCGACAGGATCACAAACTGCTATGATTTTCCCGCCCGGTACGCTTCCGGCAAAATTACGCCCGTGGATCATCCCTGCTCTGCCGGAGCCAATCAGACAAACTTTTACTTCCTGCTTCATCATCTTTCTTCCTCGCTTACTGCTGTTTTTTATATTCTTCTATAATAGATACACCTGCGCTTGTTCCGAGACGCTCGGCGCCTGCCTCTACCATTGCCAGAGCCGTTTTTAAATCACGAATTCCACCTGCTGCTTTTACTTTAACTTCATCTCCGACCACCGATTTCATCAGTGCAACATCTTCCACGGTGGCTCCTCCGGTTCCGAATCCGGTGGAAGTTTTCACAAAATCCGGTTTTACCTCTTTGGCAATTTCGGCAACTTTGATCTTTTCCTCCTCTGTCAAATAGCAGTTTTCAAAAATCACCTTGGAAATAACATTGGCATCTCGGCAAATTGCCACAATCTCTTCCATCTCCTTTTTGATGTAATCATAATTTTTATTTTTTAATTCTGCTACATTGATGACATAATCAATCTCATCCGCACCTTTCTCAATTGCATCTTTCGTCTCAAAAATTTTACATTCTAACGTTGTCTGCCCCAGTGGGAATCCGATGGCTGCCCCTACATGTACCGGACATCCTGCTAATTTTTCTTTGCATCTCTGAGTTTGTGCAGGATTGATCGCTACCATTTTGAAATGATAATGTCTCGCCTCGTCACACAGTTTCTGAAACGCCGCATCATCCGCAAAAGCCTTTAAATTTGTGTGATCCACCATATTTGCCAACTGTTCTGCTGTTACCATAGTTTTACCTCATTCTTTCTTCGTTTTATTTCATTTACTTTCGTTTATATTTGCATTTTACATTGTTTTCTTTTGTTTGTCAAGAAATATTTACGATACCAGAATTTTCGCAAAGCATTTTATGATATGGAAAAATGAGAATGCTCTTATATCATGAAAAAAAGAGCATCATCCGGTTTCAAATTTCCCAGATGATCCCCTCTTTTTCAATGTTCAAAAAAGTGTATCAAATTATATAATTGGTATTAGGAGTTGGTAGCTTCTTAACTACCACAGATTTCTGTAAATCTCTTTTACATCTTCTGCTGTCATTGGTTTTCTTGTGTTAGACGGACTTCCGCTTTCCATGGCATCTGATGCCATTTTGTCAATTACCTGGAAGAATTCTTCTTTGTTAATTCCATACTCTTCCAGAGTCGGTGTTTCCAGTTCTTCACAAATATCAACCACTGCTTGCAGGAACTTTTCACTGGCTTCTTTGTCTGAATCATCATCGGATGCCGCATGAATTGCCCTTCCAAGTTCTGCGAATCTATCGTAAGCACCATCTAATGCATAGATGAAGCATTGTCTTAATAACATTGCGTTGGATAAACCATGTGCAACATGGAACAGTGCACCAATCGGACGGCTCATTCCGTGTACCAGTGTCACAGACGCATTATTAAATGCAATTCCAGCTTCCAGTGCTGCAATAGACATCTGCTCTCTTGCCTCTACATTTTTTCCGTCATGGAATGCAATCGGAAGATATTTAAAAATTCTTTTGATTGCAGATAATGCAAAAGTATCAGATAATGGCTGTGCCAATTTAGATGTATACGCCTCTGCCGCATGAGTCAGGGCATCTAATCCTGTAGCTGCTGTGATTTTTGGTGGCGCTGTCATTGTAAACTGAGGATCAATAATTGCATAATCCGGCATTAACACAGCACCCTTCAATAACATTTTTACATCGTTTTGTGTATCTGTAATAATTGTAAACTGTGTAGCCTCTGAACCGGTTCCGGCAGTTGTCGGAACTGCTACCATTGTTGGAAGATTTCCTTCGATGATTTTTCCCATATAATCTGCGATCTTTCCTCCATTGGATGCCAATGCTGCAATTGCTTTCATAGAGTCAATCGGGCTTCCTCCACCCAGAGCAATCAGGAAATCACAATTTTCTTCTTCATAAAGATTTAAACCATTCTCAATCATTGTATCTGTTGGTTCTCCGTTAATTTCACAGTAAACCACATATTCAATATTCTGATTTTTTAAAGCTTTTTCTACTTTGGCGCAATTTCCAAGTTCTACCATTACTTTATCTGTTACAATCAAGGCTTTCTTTCCCAGACGTCCAAGTTTCTCTTCTGCCATATCTAATGCACCTGCTCCAGTAAAAATATTTCCCGGTGCGATAAATTCTCTTGCCATTTTATTTTCCTCCTGTCATTTATTTATTATAACTTATATGTATACTGTAAGCTGCACGGGCTTGCCTTTGTACAGCTTACAGGGTATAGGTTTTAGATTTCTGCATCATGCAGCCATAAATATCTCTCGTCTTCGTTTCGATCTGTCTGAAGCCATGGATTGCCATCTAAGTGACGGATCATCCAGCAAGTATACATCTGATATCCAGGAGCTACTGCCTGCGGATGAAGCTCTCCGCCTGGAATGGCAGAAAAACTTCCATCAACACTCTTAAATACCTGATCTCCTACAAAACTGGCACCAAATCCTTCCGGACGATCAAATTTGAAGTAATAAGTCTCTGGCTGTGGATGTCTGTGCGGAAGATATCCAGACCAGTTTCCTCTATCATTTAATACTTCACCGAGAACCATATTAGAATATGGTGCAATATCATGATCAAAAATTGTATTTACACGGCGTTTTGCAACATTTCCAAATTTTCCTACAGACGAATATCCCCATGGGGCATCTTCTGGCTGATACAATTTTGCGATAAATTCTGTATCATTTTTTGTAGACTGAACCAGAATTTCGCTATCAGCTTCTGCCTCTACACTGACTTTTGTTCCGGTGCACACATGAGCACACCACGGACCTTCGGTAAAAACATCTTTGCGGGATGCCTTTACAGATTCTCCATTAAGATGATATACCAGCTTTCCGCTTAACAAAAGAACTGCTGTCTCTTCTCCGGCTTTTTCAAAGTTCTTTATTTCTCCGGCACTCATACGGTAAACCCGCACATCCATCAGCATATCTTTATATTCATTTTCATACGTTGTTAAAATCTGTTCTCCATTTTTATCAAATTCCGGATAACCAAATACTTTACTCATCGAAAAAACCTCTTTTCTAGTAAGCTCTTGCTTCTTTTCTTCCCTGCATAACACCTTCACAAGCTTCTCTGACACTTTCCTTTTCAGATGTTGTAGCAATTCCTACATTCCACCATGACTCATAACCATCTGTCATAGTCTTTGGAATAACTTTCAAATCAAAGAGACATGCAACATCCTGTTTCTTTGCGTCTTCCAAAGCTGCTCTTAATTCCTCAATTGTTTTGCATGTGTAGGATTTCAATCCATATCCTTCTGCTACTTTTGCGTAATCAACCGGGATTAAATCTCCGCAAGGTTTATTTCCTTCTCTGTAACGGAATTCTGTTGCCAGTGAACCGATTCCATGATTCATCTGAAGATTGTTGATACATCCGAATCCGCAGTTATCAAATACGAGAATATTTGCTTTCTGTTTTTCCTGTACCATTGTCATGATTTCACTGTGAAGCATCTGGAAGCTGGCATCTCCCACAACGGCATAAACTTCATTGTCAGGTTCTGCAAGTTTTACACCTAAAGCTGCTGCTACTTCATATCCCATACATGAATATCCATACTCTGCATGATATCCACCGCGCTTGTCGGTAGTCCATACACGCTGCATACAGCTTGGAAGACTTCCACCGGCGGTAATGATTGTTGCATCTTCATCAATTACGTCACGAATTGCAGCAAGTGCTGCTGTCTGTGTAATGAGTCCTTTTGTTAATTCTACAAACTCAGGAATTGTTCTTGGGTCCATATTCTTAATCATTGGTTCGAAGTTTTCATCATATTTATATGCAGCCAGACGTTCCATCTCTTTATCCCATACAGCTTTTGCATCTTCAATTTCTCCGTTATAAGAAGAAACATATCCCATTTCTCTTAATTTTTCAGCTAATGCTTTCACTGTAACTTTTGCATCTCCTACTGCTTTTACAGAATCTAATTTGTATGCATGATATCTGCTGTTATTAATAGATACAAACTGTACATCCGGATTTGCAAACTGTCTCTTAGATCCGGTAGCAAAATCAGACATTCTGCTTCCGATAGCAATTACAACATCTGCATCTTTTGCCAAAACATTGGATGCATAAGTTCCGGTTACACCGATTCCACCCATGCAATAAGGATGACTTGACTTGCAGGCACTCTTACCTCCCTGTGTCTCACCGAAAGGAATTTTGAATTCTTCACAGAATTTCTCTACTTCTTCTCCTGCATTTGAATAGCGAACACCTCCGCCTACAATAACTAATGGTTTCTTTGCTCCGGCAATTACCTTTGCGATATCTTCAATTTCTTCTTCCACTGCTACTGGTCTTGTAATTCTATGAACTCGCTTTTTGAAGAAATAAGTTGGGAAATCAAAGGATTCTCCCTCTACATCCTGACATAACCCGATGCAGCATGCTCCGGTCTCTGCAGGATCAGTAAGAACTCTCATTGCATTGATTAATGCTGTCATAATATGTTCTGGTCTTGTAACACGATCCCAATATTTGCAAACTGGTTTAAATGCATCATTCGTTGTAGTAGACAGGCTGCTGCTCTGCTCTAACTGCTGTAATACCGGATCAGGCTGTCTTGATGCAAACGTATCTGCCGGGAAAACTAACAACGGAATATTATTTACAGTTGCTGTAGCACATGCAGTTACCATATTTGCAGCTCCTGGTCCTACAGAAGATGCACATGGAATAATTTTCTTTCGGTCATTTTGTTTTGCATAAGCTGTTGCCACATGACACATTCCCTGCTCATTTCTTCCCTGAAGAACTCTTAAATTTCCAGGATTTGTATCCAAAGCTTCTCCAAGTCCAACAGCAATTCCATGTCCAAAGATTGTAAAAAATCCTTCTACAAACTTTGTTTCCTTGCCATCCATTTCAACATACTGCTGATCTAAAAACTTTACAATTGCCTGAGCAACTGTCATTCTTATTGTCTCTGCCATTTCTTTTTTCCTCCCGATCTCTTATACTCTTGCAATCATCTCGCCATATTTTTCTTTTGTTTCTTTAATGAACTCTTTTACCTGTTCCGGATTTGGAAGTTCCTCGGAGCAAGAGTTACTGCGTACCATCATAGATGCTTCTGCTGATCCAAATTCCAGACAATCAATGACATCCCATCCCTGATAAATTCCATACAGGAATGCAGAACCATAACCGTCTCCTCCGCCAAATCCCTTTCTTGCATTAACCGGGAATGGTTTAATAGAGAAGTTCTGACCATCTGCTGTGTAAGCAGTAGAACCTTTCATTCCATGTTTGATTACAACAATTTTTGCATTACATGCGTGCCATGCAGCAGCAGTCTCTTCATCACTTCTTCCCGGCTGAATTAATTTTTCTGTCAGATCAAATTCTTCTCTGGATCCCATAATGATATCTGCCTCTCTTGCTACCATTGAATAGTAGATTGAGATTTCATCTGTGTTTTTCCAGTTGTACTCTCTGTAATCAATATCAAAAATGATCTTTGTATCGTTCTTCTTTGCCAGCATCACTGCTTTTAATGCAGCCTCTCTGGAAGGACTTTCTGCAAGAGCTGTACCGGAAATCAGAATTGCTTTTGCATTTTTAATGTAATCTTCATCAATGTCTTCTACAGATAACTGAAGGTCTGCGATACAGTTACGATACATCAGAATGCTGCTTTCTTTTTTTGAGAGCATCTCTGTAAATGTAAGTCCAAGTTTTTCTCCGTTTGTACATTTTGTAATATGACTTGTATCAATTCCTTCTTTATTAAAGAAATCAACAACAAATTTTCCAAACTTATCATCTGATACTTTTCCAAGAAAACCTGCTTTTAATCCATGTCTTGTTACTCCTACTGCGATATTCGCCGGAGATCCTCCAACATACTTTTTAAAACTTCTGACATTTTCCAGTGGTCCAAAAGCTTCATCCTCTGATGGGTTAAAGTCAATGGCTACACGTCCTAACAGAATTAAATCCATTGCCCTTGTTTCATCAAACTCAACATATTTCATAATTGCCCTCCTAAAATTAAAACAATTTGTTATTGCGTGTCATGTGTGTTTTCATATTTTTATTTGCGTGTTTTATTTATGTGCTTATAATATCATGCACGCTTTCTGTGTGCAAGCCCTTTCTTTCACTTTTTCTATTTTCGTCATATTGCATAATTTTCAGTATTATATTTTGTGCATTATATCCATATTATGATCAATTTCACAGGAGTCTCAAGCTCATTTCTATTATTTTAAAGATAACACGCATTGCACGCGAAGCGGTTTTTTATACAATAGGAAGTTCAGAGAACTTTCCTAATTGTACAAAAAAAGGAAAAGCCATTGAATCGTATTTCATCCAATGACTTTTCCTTTTTTAATGATACCTTCGATACATCCATATGATTTCATTTCATACCATGATGTTTTTCATTATACATTATATTTTGTTTTTATCTTAATATCTGTGTAAACATATTCCTCCGGAACCTGCTCTCCTTTTCTAATCAGATTATACAAAAGATTCAAAGGTCGATATCCCTGCTCATATCCCTCCTGGTCAATAAGAAAATCATATTTATCCTCTTTTAGCGCTTCTACATTCTTCGGAGTTGCATCATAGACAATCACATAAGGGCGCTTTTCAAGCTTCATCTCATGAAATGCCATGCAGACTCCCGCCTGGCCTCCGGAAACCACTAAGACCCCTGCAAGGTCCGGTACCATTTCCATTGTATTTTTTATAATTTGTTCTACTTCTTTCGTCTGATCAAAACTACTCTGAACTCCCAATAGTTCAATTTCCGGATAAGATTGTTTCATTTCCTGAATAAACCCATCAACTCTTAGGTTGTTTACGCTGTTAGTAAAAAATCCGGTAATTACAAGAATCTTTCCCTGTCCTCTTGTCAGCATCCCCATCAATCCAGCCGCAGTCTGACCGCTTTTCATATTGTCAAGTCCTACAAAACAATTTCGATTTGTGCCAACAATATCTGAGTTAAAAGTCACAACCGGAATTCCTTTCTCATCCGTTAACTCATTGACTTTCTCACGAATTTTTTCAGACTGTACCGGCATAATTGCAAGTCCTTGAATCTTCTGCATTGTAAGTTCTTCCATCGCTGCAAGCTGCGCTTCCTCATCAATACTGTCAATTTCTTTTATAATAATTTCAGCTCCAAGTTCCTCCAATTCCTTTTTTGCCTGAAAAATCCCTTCATGAATCGGTGCTGTAAAAGAAGATTTTGCCAACTGTGTGATAACACCCAGGCGAACCTTTTCTGCTGGTCTTATCTCCCTCTTTTTTCTTCGATTGGACTGATATCCCATCTCTCTGGCAATGCTTCGAACCCGCTCTGCCACTTCAGGATTAATCCTGCCTCTATTATTTAACGCCCGGTCTACAGTCCCCCTGGAGACACCCGCCTTTTCTGCTATTTCCTTAATCGTTCCTGCCATGTGCTTTCCTCATTTCTTTACCATCTTATTATTGCACACAATTACACGCGTTTTTTCTATTATACCTTATCGGAGGTCGCCCGTCCAGTCCAAAGGACTATGAATTCACGAGTGCTCCAGAGAGTATACCTTATCGGAGGTCGCCCGTCCGGTGCGAAGCACTATAAATTCACAAGTGTCCTAATTGCATGATTGGGATTATAATTGAAACAAAACACAAATCGCCATAGTATTGTCTATTATAACACTATGGCGATTTCCGACAAATGCCTTTTACAGTATTTTCTTTTTATTCCATAAGAGTTCTCACCTGCTCTTTACTCAATCCTGTCAGTTCACAAATATCCTTTATTGAAATATTTTTTCGCAACATACCAGAAGCAATTTCTAACATCGCATCTGCTCTCCCTTGCTGTATTCCAAACTCAATTCCTTCTCTTCGTCCACGTTCAATTCCCTCTCGTATTCCAAACTCAATTCCTTCTTTCTTTCCACATTCAATCCCCTGCTTTCTTCCACGCTCAATTGCTTCCTGTAATACTACGCACATATTGATACCTCCCTGATCCTTCGATAACTTTAATTTTTCATAATCCTGATCCCCCGTAAACACCGATAGAAACTTTAACATTGCGTCCA